>JGI24158J21664_10006671_pt1 | contig 15244 bp, 12 predicted proteins | sample Ectturendosymbi3_FD_21664 | JGI IMG/M metagenome (IMG submission 21664) | reverse complement strand
CCCCCGCCCGACACAGACAGACACGCAACTCGCCAGTTGGGTGTTTTTCGCCTCCAGGTCATCGCATCGTTCGCGGAGGTGGAAGTGCCGCTCGCGAGCTTCCTGCAGCTGACGCTTCGTCTCCTCCCCGCCGTTCCGGTTCAACGACGCTGCTGGACCGGTGGTGGATGGCGTCGCCGAACCCTTCATGTTCTTCAAGACGTTCTGAGCTCGCGTCTGAAAGACGGCGCAATGCAAGTGATGATGAAATGAGTGATAACGAAACGAATGATGACGCACGACAAACAGGACGTTACGCACGCAAACGCGCACTCGACACACGTTTCACCGAAGGAAATTACGTGGCTATGGAAATTCCTTCTCGTTCCAATTATAGCACAGCTTGTGGAACGCATGACTTCAACATGGATTGTGACAGAAAGCAAAGATTTAAATCCTCTATTGTTTTAAATCACAGCAAAGAATAAGCAGGTTTCAACACACAGCAAAAGGCTGATAACAGATAGGCCGGTGTCAAGCTGTGGCGAAAATGTATCGCAACCGTTTTAACTGTTTATCAATAATTTGAAACTAATCGAATTTCACGACAATACACCGTGTTTCATTTCGACAAATAAAAGGCAGAGCGAATTTTCCATTATTGGATGTCCGACGTTTATCGCAACACCAGAGTTCAAATTTACAAACATGGCCGATCCTACAGCTTATGCATTTGCCGTTTACAGTGAACAGTTTTGCTTATTTTGCAGTTGCTCTCATCCTTTTTTAGTAATGCATCTTTTGGGCAATATTTTGTTTATCAAGTACCCGTTCACTGTAATAAATAAAAATTCTGTAATTTTGAACACAACAATTAGACAAGTGCCAGTATTTGTTGTACTTTTGCGTTAAAATTTCATTATGAAGGCCCTTAAAAAATAGTGTACGCCTTGGAGCACATTTGCTTACAGTTACACCAAGGCGCAGGCGCTGCTATGTATCTCGTTACCTTGTATCGTTCAAACTCTTCTTTGAGTTGCAGGAGTTCTTGTTGAGAATCGAGGTAGAGCTGCTTGTAGTCGTCGCCGTCTTGCTGCAGACACATTGCGACGTCTGCCACAAAAGCATCGTCGGTTTACTTCGTCGGAAGTCAACCATAAAATAAACAACGCTCGGTTCGACAGGCGGCGGGAGAGGGTGAGTAGGGAACGCGCGCGGGCGCTATCGAAAGTATCGAAGGCCGCGCGAACTTCCAATTACGTCATAAGGGTGCCAGGAGCGGGAACAAAGGAGAACTGAAACGTGTTATTCATTTCGTCGCCGACGATGCGGAGAACAAAGACGCACTTTACGAAAATAAATTTTAAAAACGCGAAAACGGATGTTCCAGAAACACCCACCGCTCAAATCGACCGGTTCGTTGCTCTTCTCCGCGGCTTCCTTCAGCAATTGGTGGAACTTGATCACGTGATCTTTGAGGCCGTCAATGTCCAGACCCTCGGCCAGTCGCTGCTTGAGGGCGCTCATGGTCAGGTCTTCGGATCGGGAGCTTTTCGCAGCTTCCAGTTGTTTGCTGAGGAGGGTGTTCTCGACATCGAGCTGAGCGATCCTGTCCTTCAGTTTCCTGGTAATGAATCAAGGGCGCATCGCTTACGGCGAGCTTTTGCGGTCGTTTACGTCACATCGGACATGTGTGACGTCACAATCGTCTGACGCGTAAAGTGTCCGTTGAATTTCTGTATGTTACATCACACAATAGCTTCCGTTAGATTTTCGCCTTCGTAAAGTAGGACTACCGTGGCCAATCCAGAATTAATTGGGTTTTGTTCGAAAACGATGTCGCGGCGGGAAATATCTGAACAGAGTACTGCGTGGAATGTCGCAGCGGCGCAGACACCTTTTGTAACGTAAACCTCTTTACCTTAGCAATTTCACAAAACGAACAGCGAGCATGCTGAAAAGGCTTAGCACAGTGCTTCTTAACCGGGGGGGAACGCCTCCCCAGGGGAGTCAATAAATTTCCAGGGGGCCACGAGTCCTTGCGCGCTCTAACATGGAAAGCGTTCCCTCCAATTTACTCAGTTAAAGTCACGGGGACTTGAAACAAAGGACAATTACTCATGGGAGGTGTGACCGAGAAAAGGTTAAGAACCACAGGTTTAGCAGCAGTGGCCATTACAAAGAGCTTTGGCGACGCATCTGATCTTCCCCAACTCCAAAAAACAAACTCGCTCTCACTGTATTGACATCTGGTCTTTCTGTCTCGACCCGTCGTACATCCCCAGCTTGTTTGATATTTGCACCAATCTGCTTTCAAGGTCGGCCACCCTTTCCTCCTCCCCCCTGGCCGCGTCTCGCTCCCTCTGCTCCACTTCCTCCACGCGGCGACGCTCCAACTCGAGCTGGACGCCGTGCTCTCTCTGTAACGACATAAAGGCTTGTATTCTAGAAATCTACATCGGGGGTTTGGCAGTGAAGGATTATTCCGGGTGTTGAGGCTCCTGATGGGAGATTCGAACACGCAACGTACAGAACGCCAAGTCCACCACTGCAACGGGCAAGCAACAATAGAAATTGCCCGCTCGAACATGTTCACTCTATTGCTGCTTTGACTCTATTGTGCGCAGCTGCATTCTTGAAGCACTTCTTGATTGCGCGCTCTGGGCATTGTGACGCAATGCGCCGTCACACAGGCGAGTATGGGACAAAGAAACATTGACCAAACGCACTGACGCATTTCCATTTGGCCACATGTCCTCAAAGACGGGGAATCGAGGGGAAAACTTAACTGCCAAAGCAGATGAACACCGCGGTGTTCAGCTTCATCAACAAAATGTTGATCGTAAAATATTTCAGATTTTTATCAGAACCCACACACCAGGCTGTGCGGATGGTCGGTGGTGGGAAGCTGCTTGAAGGTCTGCGTTTCTGAAGCGAGTCAATATAAAAAGCCACCGTACTTTCAAGAACAATGTGTAGTGAAACGCAATAGCGCTCTTGGACCAGTGGTTCTTAACCTTTTTCTACCAAGCCTCCCTGAAGTAATCGTCCTTTTGTTTCATGCCCCCCTGACTTTAAATAAGTAAATTGGACGGAACATTTTCCCGTTCAAATCTTTGCGTATTGTGAAGGGGTAANGGCTCGTGGTCCCGNGGAAATTTATTGACTCCCCACTGGGGAGGAGTGCCCCCCCGGTTAAGAACCACTGTTTTTAGACGCACTCACCTTCATCTTCTCCATTTCTTCCTGAAGTTGCAGCAACAGCGGGGAGGGCGCGTTGGCCTCTTGCTCGGCGATCTGCAGGCGGGCGCGAACGCCGTTGAGCTCCTCCTCCAACTGCCTGACGCGTCTTTTGTAGTCCTCGTTTTGGCGGGATTCCGTGTCGGCGTGATGGGCGACGTTCCTCAGGTCTTTGATCTGAGATCACGAAAACCGATTGATTGACGTCACACACTTGCGCGAAGGTTCAAGTTTCAGGGCAGTTTTCCTGGCATCGACGCACACAGAACTACTTCCACGATGCTTTTGTATTTTTTCTGACTCTGTCTTTTGAAGGGTTGACAAAAAACACGAACCCACTCCTCAGACCAATGAGAACTCCGTCTGGATTGCCGTGTCGTTTTATCCAATGCTTGTTGAGCAGTTATCAATTAGCCGTTTATTATTCAGCAACAAACAGTCAATACGCTTGTTCTTGGTTGAATAACTCTACTAGCAGAGCCGCCTACATTCGCGAAAAGGCGATTCGCCCGAAAAGAGCATGTGGCCTGGGGAGGACCATGATCACGAAACGTTCAACGGATCGTCGTCATGATTATTCCTGTTCCAGGAGTGGTAAACGTCAGACCTAGAACAGTTTAAGCGCAATTCTGCGATTTCTTTAAATATGAACGTGAACAAAAACCTTCGATTCCGTGAAGAAAATTGCCGAACAGTAGCCCCCCCCCGCTCTGCAGCCATGCAAACTGATAGGTTCGAATCCAGGGGGGCGATAACACCCCCTAGAACCTGCGTAAGTAATTTTATTCACCGTAATTTTGTACAAATCAGGAAACAGCATTCGCGACATAAGGCCATTTTGTCGTCCATTGTTTTGTCACAGCAATGTTGTGAAGAAGACTTCATCTCTCTTACAGCAGCGAAGCGGTTATGAGACTTGACAACCAAAAATTACTGAAATCACCCCCCCCTAACTTACTGGCTGGATTCGCCCCTGTAAAAGGTCGTCGAGCTTTGTCAGTAGCCGAGGTTCGGTGCACGAAAGAAACGTTGGAACACCGAACAACCGGAGAAACGAAAAAAGCATATTTCAATTCGAACCGTATGTTCATTCCAGAAAAAATGCGCGAAAGGTCAACCGCGCTTTTACGTGTTTTGGTCTCGGATGGTTTTTGACGACCGTTGTAGCCGTATGGCGTTCGGCGGAATTGCTGCTTGGAAAATATAAATACGGTTTAATTTCAGGAAAAGGGGAATTTTCATGCTTCTTTTTTTAAATAAAACTAAACATGTTGGAGTAGACACGCATTGGTTTCACCCCTGTAGCCAGAGCCAGTGGCGGTTAAATCTTCAAGCAATTTGCTAAAGCTTTGGAACACACCAAGTAATCTCAATTCTTACCTGAGCATTTTTTTAATTCAACAGTTTCGTACTTTTCGGCAATTGTTGCCAAATCCTTTTAACCCCCCATTTCTACCATCATGACAACCCGGCCTGAAACGCATGTGCAGTATTCTGTTCATCACATACTGCGTTCAGGGACATGAGTTCAAAACAAAACACATCTAACTTGTTCAAACACCAGAATCTATGGCAAATAGACGACGACGCACGAAACAGAACGCATTGTGTCGCTTCTGATCTCAAGTTTACTGAGGTGCTCTCCCGAAAACGTTTCTGAACCAACGCAATCAAAGGGTTCACCGCTTCTGTGACCTGACAATGGCAAGCAATCGTTTGAAACGTTAAAAGGCACAAGTTCAAACTGTTGGGTTTTAAACGCTGGCGCGGGTCTTCGTGTCAGTACAAATGAAGTAAGCGCCCTCCACTTTGGGGAGGGTTGAAGGATGGCTGGGGGGGGGGCGAGTATGGCAGTGGCATATTGTTGAAAGCAAGATAATGGCAAATAAATTGTGGTTCTGTTTGTTTTGTTTGATTGTGTGGCTAAGTAAGGCGTGGGTGGGAGTGACTAGCACCGAAGGGAGCACGACTGAAAAAGTTTATATCAGGGGTGGGCAACCCCTGGCACGCGTGCCGAACTTGGCACGCGAGCGCTTCTATCCAGCACGTGAGCGAGGCCTCGGAAACGAGACCTTCCCCCCTTCAAATGAAAAAGTTAATAATTTATTTAGGTCGCAATATTATCTGATGAAACTCGATGTCCGTTTCTTCATTTTCGTTTGTTAACGATCCGTTATTTAATTTAACCCTTAGTCTATGTGCTTTTTGATGCCACATAGCTACAAACAGAGCCGTGCCACGCTGCCACAGGGGCCCAAAATTCAGACCCCTCATCACAAATATTGGTTGGCACGCGGAAGAATTTTGTCATTGATTTCGCCGATTGCGGCACGGAAACCGAAAAAGGCTGCCTCTGGTTTATATGGACCTCTGTTCAAAAAGATCTGGACAAGAACTCACAGTCCCTTCGAGGTTTTCGTTTTTCGTTCGTTCGTCGTTCAGCATCCTCTGGATTTCGCGAAGCATGATGGAATGCGTGGCCTGCTCCTGCTCTCTCTCCATCTGCTCCCCTCTCACTTTCTCCTTGACCTGCGATGAAGACACCACAAAGTGGAGAAGCGGGTCTCGACCGTCACCCCCACATNAAAAAAACNACGACACTCACTTTGTCGAGTTCGCCTTCGAGAATCTGGCTCNTCGTCGCAAGTGCTTCGTTTTCATCTTTGAGAAGTTTCACTTGCGTTTCCTGTTCTTGCTGACAAAGAAAATCAACTTATGAATAGGATGCTCGATCTTGTTATTTCCATTGTATTTATGACAAATTACTTCACCGCCTACACTTGGGCCTTATTCCAGAAGGCTATTGCGTCGCTTCCGGCGAGCTCGCCAGAACGACGTTCGCCAAAGGTGATCAATGTTTCTGTTGCCCTAAAAACCATTGGAAAAATTGGTCTCCAGCCTTTTTAACTTTTGAAAACGTATTTAATAAAATTTTATTTTCCAGAAGGCAATAGCAAACTTGTAACGAAGTTTTACTTGTTTCTAAAGATTAGGTCTACAGTGACGACAATGATTTTTTGAAAAAGACGGTTGTTTCTGTTCAAAGCTGATCAGGCACAAATAACTTCGCTTCAATCGATTTTCGAATTTTCTCGCAGTCCAAAGTCAATTAGCACCAAACAGCTGATCAGGCACAAATAACTTCGCTTCAATCGATTTTCGAATTTTCTCGCAGTCCAAAGTCAAGTAGCACCAAACAGAGCTTTGTTCTGCATTTATAAATGCATGGCATGCAAAAAGACTGAAAGTTTCGCCTATTGCCGCAACTACGTCATCATTCGTTGCTTGCTTTCTTCATACGATTTACGTTTGTGATTACGCGCCGCACTTCGTGCCTCCATTCTAACGCATGCCTTGCTGCAGATCAGCAGCTACAGCAATAAGTTGGAAATGATATTCTGCTATTCAGTTCCTATAGAAATCGACGCCGCCTTTATCAGGTGGCAAGACTTTGACAGCGTGTATCAAACAAAAGCTTGCCTCAAGGCATGACTGACGGAAAAAAACTACAACGTGCTTTTATATTCGCATAGCACCTTGCTCAAAATCTGAGTTCTGATGCTTAACTCACGTCTTGACTCTGCCCCTGCAACACGTCGTTGAATCAATACCACAAACCCATTACAGTGCTGCTTTACATTCATCAACGCAATCACGAAATGTCGATTTCAGGAAAAAGCGCAGGGACAAGTGGCCGTCTTTTTTATTGCAGCAAACAGCATTACTGATTAAAGCCACCAGTGAATCACTGCTATCTCAGAATGGGCAATATTCAAACAAAAAAAATGGCACCAAGCTTGTGCATACAAGCAGACAAAGATTTTAGCTGCAGCAAACACAAACAATACATTCGACACCATGTCAAGATCATGGGCGTCGGAATGATTTTTTTCCAGAGGGGGCAATAGTGGATTTATCCACGGGGGGGCCAAAGGATATTTTTAGGGGGGCCAACAGTGTTTAATTTTACCAACTCGAAACTGAGAAAAAAATACTTTTTTTCACTGAAATGTGAATCAGAAAATATCAAATTTCAAAATCCAGGGACTCCACACCCCCCCGACGCCCGTGCCCAAAACCTAACCGCTTGCCGTACAGACATTTGCAAACATTGAAAGGTACCGTATTTTTCGGACCATAAGGCGCACTTAAAATCCTTTCATTTGCTCAAAAATCGAAAGTGCGCCTTGTAATGCGGTGCGCCTAATGTATTAATCTGGATGTGCTTTCTCACCTGGAACCAATTTCATGTCCATCGTGTTACGTAATAAACCAACAACAATTGCAATGAGTAGCGTCCTAGAGTAGCTAGCATATACCACAAATCGTATTACTCCAAGAGGCTCCTGACCACATTGGCGAACACCGAATCAAGCACGCGCACTCTTTTATTTTATTCCATTCGTGTCTAACGGATTAGGCATGTGCGACAGATTAGAACTCCCTCGCATGCCATGACAGATTTGACTCCCAGTGGCGACTCAAGCACTCAACGACTCCGGCACTCGGGAGGTATTGTGAAAGAGTGAATACAGTTTGACTTGTCTATGTTTTTCATCATTTGATGCGCCTTATAATCCGGTGCGCCGTATGTATGAAAAAAAAACAGCTAGCATTCGATTTTTGATACTGCGCCTTATGGTCCGAAAAATACAGTAATGTCTGGCAAAATTACCCTTAATTTTTTCTTTTCCGCTTGGTAGGTCGCGGCCATCTTCGATTTTTCTTCGGTAACAGTGGATAGCGAAGTAGTCAGCGTGTAAAGCTGAGAGCGCAGCTGCTCGGTGCTCGCATCCGCTGTGACTCTGCTTTCGTCTTCATCGTCGTCGTCTGCGATGGACAAGAGATGCGCGGGTCACAAAGGCGGGAGATTCACAACGAACAGCTCTGCAAACTACCCAATCAAGCGCGCCTGCTTGATGACAAACGCGTGAGCAAAAGTTCTTCAGAAAGCGCAACACGAGCGCCTGACAATCGCGCGGCGCAAGGTGTCGACTGCACTCAGGGCTGGGTTCAAGTAACAAAAGTTTGCTGTGGTAAGTAATGCCTAACACATTGCTTACGTAACTTAGGTAATTCAAGCAAATCAGGAAAATCGATATTTGGACTTGAAAAACATGCAAGCACATCAAAATCATCGCAATTTTTACATCACATTATGGGCGGTTCAGACAAAATTCGCACCTGTTGGCCGCGACTCTATTTAATGAAATGAGCTTCTAGCTCCAAATCGTTACAAGGACGACAATCAAGAATTATGACTCACAAAGCGCTCAAGCACAGGCAAGAAATCTATTCACCTCAATGGCTTATTTCAGGGATGGGGAATAAATTTGGCTCGAGGGTTACTTAAAGATGGCCGCGGTCAGCGGAGAGCCGTATATCGTCTAATGTAGTCGATAAAGAAATAAAACAGAAACGGTAATGGCGCACAGAAAACGTTTTACGATATAACTGTTCTAGTGCAAACACACTTTATCAACCGTGGAAATCAATGAGACAAATGTAACCTCACAAATTGTGTAACAAGTCAAATTGTGACAATTTTTCCTGAATGCTTTCGCGGGCCACTGAAAACGCTGTGACGGGCAACATTTGGCACGCGGGTCGCTAATTGCCCATCCCTGGCTTATTTGATGTGTGATGATGCATGTCATGTACAGTACTGCGTTTACAGCAACAGACATGGCTTCTAAAATCTTAAATTTTCTAAAAGAAATTTACTGGAAATATGAAGTAATGGCAAAATTACTTAATCAAGCAATAAGTAAAGGCTATGAGCCCAGCTCTACCTGCACTAGCATTACAGCGCATAAGAAAGCAGTAGTCGACAACTAACCACTTTTTTGGTCATCACATTGTTGATCGGACGGGCGCGATGATTGGTCGCCTTTGTCGTCGATCGTCTGGCAGATTAAATAGCTTAAGTGCAAAAGCAGCGGAGTTGCCTCCAAAAAGAAAGACCGACTGCAAACGGGCACATACAAAAAGTGGAAGAAATAGGCATATTATTGAAATAATATAATTGCAATCCTATCATTTTGCAAATAATGTTTGAATTGCTACAGCACGATTTACTCGCTTGGTGTCACACAACTTTTGTCAGAAAACATTGGCCTTGTGGTTTCATTATGTTGCCTTATTGAAAATCAGAAGTAAGATAATGCTTGGTTAAAATGCGACAAACTTCTTGATAGCCAAGCTGTTATCGTTTTCAAAGAAATTCGCGGCGTTTTTTGATGGAAATATTACATCTGAAAAATAGTTTCTTAAGACATCTACAAGCTTGAAAACCTGATCTGTTGATGAACGCTTTTTCTTTTCCAAGCTGGGTGAAGGTGCGGTGGTCACCAAAGCTTTCATGCTTTTTTCCAGAGCATCTTTCTCCTTCTGAAGACTTTTATACGCTTGAACAATATCTGGGCACAAAAAGATGCGATTTCGCCTGTAGGCTAACAACCAAACATCCAGCAGTATTGATGAGAGGCATCGAGCTGGTGGCATGAACGGGTTGAACAGGTTGTTTCATGTATTTTGTGCACAAATAGTGATACTTGCGACTTGGTTGGTTCTGGGTTATACGCCAAATGCAAATAAATTCAGACAAAATGCTCATCATTATCGGGTCAACACTCGGTAATGCACCTTGTCAAGAGGAAAACACGAAGACACAAATTCGTCAGCATGCAAATTGCAAACAGCAGTGTAAAAAGTTCAAATACAACAAAACATTCTGATATTCGTTATTATGTTATGCAGAAACAGCACCAGCCTGTGTGCACAACACTTTGCGGTGGGAACGTAAACTTCAAGCACGCAACAATTTTCATGCTAATTATAACAGTACACACACATGTGATGTTAACAAGCAGATAGATAAAACTCAGTTTATTTACCATGCTGGCTTAGTGGCACAGAGGAAGCTGGGGTAGGTGCCTGCAGACCACTTGGCAACTTAGGCAGTACAAAGCAAGCCTGATGAAAGTTTTTGTTTAACTGTAATGCCTGGATTACTAACCTTCAGTTTTTCTCACACTAACGTCGGGTGTGCATGACCTGGTTTTCAAAAATGAAAAAAATATACTTTCCTTCAACTAAACTTTATCAAAAAAACTACACTGAAAATATAAGTCTCACTGAGCAGTTTGAGCACTAACAAAGTTACTTTACTCTAATATCATACAATTTTTGATGAAAAGTAAGTAGACCAAATATAGCGAAGGTGTCACATATGCCTGAATTGAATTACTCATAAAAAAAGTATGGGCGTGAAGAGCTTCTCCTTTTGAATACTGCTAACAAGACCATAGAAGCATGCGCTGAGGAGTTTCAGCTTTTTACAGCCACCTGGCGCATAACCCCCTCTAACCATAACGTCGGGTCAGCGTGATTTCGTCACCTCACACAAACGTCGGGTCAGCGTGACCCGAACTCGTGATGAACTCGCTCCTTTGCAAAATCGAAAAGAGCGTGGATGACCGCAAGTGCACCTACTTACAAGTCACACAATAAATGAAGCTACTGAAGAGTTGAAAGCTCGCCGGCGCGCGCTTACGTAGTTTCACATGGATGACCTCATATGACCCAGGTAACCGTGACCCACGAAAGGATTCCAGGGTTTGCTGTTGTTTTATTGCTAGCACCTGCGATCAACTCAAAGCACTGCAAGAAGCTACCCGCCATAGCGTGAATACTGTACATTGCAATGATTGTGCACACCAGTGTTTTTCAACCTTTTTGCAGCAGAACCTTCTGCAAATGTTTGCGTTGTTCATGGAACTCTATGCAATGATTCAAGTGTCTATATTGCTACAACTGCATAGAACTGTGGTTGCGAATTTTGTCTCAGGCAATTTCGGTCTGTTTTGGCGGATCCCCTGGAAGTCACTCGCGGAACATGAGGTTCTGCGGAACCCCAGTTGAAAAACACTGATGCACACTGTAGAAAAGATTGATGATGAAAAGCCAAACCTCTTAAACGAGCCTCATATCGTTGAATTTGCTCTTTTTGCTTGTCAACGGTTGCTAGGAGCTCTTCATTTTTTCCACCAAACTTGAACATAGCTAGTTAAAGGTAAGAAATCCAGAAAACAGCAGTTTTTCAACATGAATCTGTGCAGCTGCACAATCCTTAAGGAAGTTAAGTTTGCCAAAAAGCAAAGAATTAACAGTCTAGTAATCTGATGAAAAATACAAATGAATTAATTTACAGTTGCCAAGCACCAGTCTTATCAGATATTTCTTAATTTTGATGAATGAAACCAGACAACTAAGCTCAGTATATCAATGACAGAAATCTCTTGAAGTTACCTCTAATTAGCACAAAACATGTAGGTGTACACAAAGCCTGGAAAAAAATTACAAATTCTCCTGCTTTTAGGAAGCTGTAAAGTCAAACTTCATCAGCAGAACAGCAATGACTTTGTCTTATAAACACTGTATCGAAAACATCACGAAGGACTGTAAAGGGCAGTGCCATACCACAAGAACTAAACTAGGCTTTGCTCAGGGACAGCAACTCTACAATATGATAAAAGTTTTAGAATCTCAGACATTTCCTTAAATCCAATTTCAATGTTGATTTTATGTTGTACCATTTGCATTTTGTAACAGTCTATATTAAATTCAAGAGGATAGAATGTGTAACTGATTTTAAGTTGTGAAACACAAGAGTTTTAAAATAGCTTTTGTACCNTTTGGGAAAATCAGACATACAGCAGAGCANACTTCATGGTTAAAAAACACAACATGACCATCATTTTGTATCAGCTTAAAACTAAATGTATTCTGCAGTCTGCACATTACAAGCTTGTGTATAACCTTCTGTCACAAAAATATTTTGAAGTTATGAGCATGTATTAAGTCAACTTAAAATACCAAGCAGGTCATAATCAAACGTGCGGAAATATAATGAGCATCAATGAAAACGCATTTAATTAGTCACTGCTCAAACACAACATTGAACCATGACCCATTTTCATCTAGGACTTGCACTTAATACCAACTTTCAGTAATTGTTAGAAGAGCTCAATAGAATGTTAAGATATCATCTATTTTCATGCCTTTTTTTCCTCTGGGGGGGTTGTAGGGATGTTCAGCTATACCAGTGGTAAATATTTGTTGCTTTAAATGTTTGGTGAAAATTTTTAAATGATAGCAGGAATGACTGCTGTACTTCGTCAAACCTACATTTTCTGGAATAGAGATGAAGTCCATGAAAAGTTTCAAATAACTACCTATGAAAATGAATCCTTTCAGTTTCACAGCCAAGAATCAGACAGAATGATCTTATCAGAGTATATATTTCACCTACTGAGTAGGCATCTTCAGCTCTTATTCACAAGTTTGAAATAAAGAGCACAGACAGGAAATAAATTTTTATGCAAGATACTCAAAACTTACTGAAGCTTTACAAATTCTAACATTGTCTGAATTGTAATTGTAAGAAGACTGTGCAATAGGCTTGCTTAGATTTGAAAGCAAAGCATTTTCCAAATGAGCTCAAAGCATAATTTAGAAACAAACTGATATCTTTTAAGAACTTGCATTGTTGTCACACTTCCAATTATTTATTGATTTTCCATGTACCACAGCTTAACTTCACATACACATCTAACTTATTTAGCCAGGAGAAATAAGCACTGAATGAAATTGGGTTGTATGAATTAGGGGAGCTGCAGCTTGTGCTGCTACGCATCACGTACGCAATTTAATCAAAATCCTTAACCACAATTTCAAACTATAATAGCAAGCAATACATGATGAGTGCAGAAAAATACGCAGAGGAAGTAGTGAGGTGAGAAAAGTAAGCACATCGTCCTTGTCAAATTATGCAAAACCCTAAACCTAAGCCATAAAAGTCTAAGAAACTTTTTGAGGAAGTACATAAAAAGCACTCCCATCAAAAGTGTCACGTCCAGTAGGAGAGCAAAAGCAGCAATGGTGAGAAGCGAACCAAAAAGCATTCGCACAGCAGCCATAGACACATCCCCTTGGCTATGTTCGCTGTGCCGCTAGTGTCACAAACTCAGCAATATATGTGGAAAAAAGTCTATGCGGTTCTGAATGGCAAAATATATCCAGCAGAGCTTTTGCAACTCTCAACAAGATAAACACTACCAATCATATTGATGAGTCAGAGACATCAAGATGAGCAGAGGATCGGATAAGGTAGTGTTATGCAATACATAGTTTTTGCACAAATATCAGAATAAACAACAGTTACCTATTAACAGTCTACTTTTACATTGCTTCAAAAAATTAACCTTTAAACTGGAGTTCAATTGCTAACAGACTTGCCTGTTTGATTCTTGTAAAAAATGTGAAATACTTTGTGTTGAACGTCATTTTATATTTTACAGGCATTTTTAACTATTGTTTCATGGTTGCAGTATGAAGTGCCCATTTTATGGATATGCAACATATATAGAAATTTGTTTATTCAATGATTTATTATTAACACAATGTTTAAAGGAAATCAAATGAATGGTACATAAAAAACAATGATTTCTTCGCCAGCATCACAAGCTTTCAGGTGAATTAGGCAGGTAAGCCTAAAATTGAAAACAGAACACTCATAATGTCATTATTTGTGTCTATTCATCATGTATTCACATGAGATATGGTATTGGCACACTAGACCTTGGCCATAGGTTAGCCTGGATGAATACTAGCTTGGAATTAGGCTGAAGTCGATGCCCATTAGATCTTGAAGGCTTGTGTTGCTCCGTTTGCCTCAAAAGCCTTGGACTGACGCATTGTGCTCCTCGACAATACAAATCCAAGCTTTGTTGTCGGGCACTTCATAACAGGGGTGTATGGCTCCTTGCGCTTTTCAGCTATCTTTTCTGCCACTCCTTTGCTAGCCTTGGTGCATTCTGGCACTATCCCACAACCTCTGAATACCAACGCATTGAACAAAATTGTTCAATGTGAATGATTCTTTGTTTGCATCTAACTTTCCTGTTTTTCCCATATTGTCAGCAAATCTGTGAAAATGTGAGACAGGATGAGAAATTCTTAAGTCAGTATATTTTCCTACAACAGCTGTTTCACAATCCTTATGTAGAAATATCTGAACTTGCATTATCAGCAATACTTTTTTCTTCTGTAAAATCGTTTTCAGGAAATGATAGAATTGGAAGTTGAACATGAACATCTGGGCAAACTTCTAGTACAGGAGCTCCCAACCCTTCTTTGAAAGTGTACCCCTTCAGCATTTAGACAGATAAGCATGTACTCCTAAATTATACCATGCTGAAGTTGTCGACCAGAGATGAGCGGAGTCACATTTTTTAGACTCTGACTCTGTTCCTGCTTCTGGCTTAAAGACTCCTGCTCTTGCTCCAACTCCGAAAAATTTTGAAACATCAACTCCGACTCTTGTTTACACTCTGAAAACTTCCAAATGACTTATATCAAAAACGAAAAAGAATTTGCCTTTGACCGATAACAAATGATTGAAGTGGTCACGTGACAAGCACGATACACAGAAGCACAACACATGTTGAGGTTTGAAGTTGTGGCTTAGCCTTTACTTTATGCCACGGATAGACAAACAAAAAGCCACCAAAAGCTTGCCTGCACTAAAATTAGACGTTATGGTCAGCTATATAAGTCATGCATTCCAAACTTGTGATGTGTTTTCAACTTGTCACGTAATCACTTCAAATAATCATGTACACCTACCTACTGACTGAAACTGACTAAATACTCAGAACAGTTTTTACCTCATGAGGCAAAATAAACACTGCCTAACAAATATGCAACTNTAAAACTATAGGTTCTACTGTGATTTAAGTTAAAAAAGTGTTAACAGTCAAAACACTAGTTTGTNGTTAAGTAGTTCAAGCTTCAATAATTAACCAGATATCTCCTCATTANTTGAATTTAATAAACAGTAAGATCATACAGAAACACCACGAGCANGACAGCGTTTGTAGGAGACAAAAATATGTACACAAACAATCCAAAATGGAGTCACAAAGAAATGTAGCATATATCAAAAATAGAAAACAACGCAATA
>JGI24158J21664_10006669_pt1 | contig 15245 bp, 8 predicted proteins | sample Ectturendosymbi3_FD_21664 | JGI IMG/M metagenome (IMG submission 21664) | reverse complement strand
ACATTTGTTTTTACAACTTATTTAAAGTAAGAGGGGCGTGAACCAAAGGAAAATAACTTTTGGGGGGGCGCGATGGAGAAAAGGTTAAGAACCACTGCTCTAAAGGAATAGTGGATCCGTTAGGTTTCACGGTGCACAGGGCAACACTCGACTGTTCCACAAATTCCGGGTACTGTGCGCTTGAGGTACGGAGAATGACAGTATCAAGTACAGGGAGCTGAGTAACAACGCCAATCTCAGCATGCACACCTTCCTCACAGTGAAAATCCTTTCACTGCAAGTTTCACCCCAGCTTGGAGAATCTCTGCTGGCTTGAGGCCGGAACATAAGAGTTTCCACGTATCGTAAAATTCCACAGTGCTAGAACCATGAAGTTTAGTCGCAGAGATGCAAAAAACATCCAGGGAATGTGTTGTGATTTGCAGTTCGCTTTTACTCCCTGTGAGTGAAGTGATGTTCCAGTTTCCGATCACTGACTAATGGCAAAACTTCCGCTTACGCGTGACGTTTCAAGTCTCCAAGAATAGAAGCATTTTGCGCTGTCCCATTCGCCAGTTCAGATGCGTAGAGTGCGCAAACTGGGGTATCTCTTGTTGTGCATGGCTGTTCGGGTAGACTGTTCGGGTGGAATTCTTGGAATGGTCCTATCTGCATAAAGCTCGAACGCGGTACGTGGTCAGGCGGGCGGCAACAGGTGAGCGACGGTTTTGATTACTTTTACCCATTTTGTGGCAGTGACCGCCCGAATTATATCATTGGACAAACCGGTCGCGCTATTTGCCCAGCAACGCTTAAAATGCCATTGGGTTACAACGGGAAGGTGTTGCCACGAGCACATTTGTGTAGGAGAGGCCTTGCATTGTGTCTACTGCAAGCGCAGTCGACCGATGGTACAGTGTTGTAGACGATGTGCTTCTCTCACGAAATAAATAAACGAAGAACATAAATTCATTTCAGAATCCCAGTCCTTTTACATAAGCTGTAATAATTTTTTTAAATAATAACATTTTTTCTATTGAATATGTTGCAATCCTGACATCATAGTCTCTCAGCATCCCGCAGGTTCAATACTTCTGAGAAGTATTTGTTTATCGCAAATTGTGTATTTTGTATCGCAATTGATGGGTTTCAGCGCTTCGTACGTTTATATATTTGATATATGTAGTAACTACGTTGAATCTATTCCTCGAATACTGTTCAATGCATATTCCTTGATTTATAGCTCGGTGTTGGCAAATTACCCTGTGACGTATCATCAAATTACACTGTGACGTATCGTCACGTGTTACACTTACGTTTTTTCTGGTCCCCATCGACCGATGAAGAGCATCATTCACAGGTTGTGCTCAATTATCGTAAAATAAATAAACTTCATTCAATCACTAGGAAAATAGCATTTCAAAACGAGGTGAATTATCTTCATTTATGAATACCCAATGCTGCGCCATCAATACTCCAACTCTTGAAAAGCATTGCAATTTGCAACAAATCTTTTACTTTATTTGCTTTGGTTGCAGCCCTTATAGTCACATGACGCATTCTGTTGACATTTGTTTGAACAGTCGAAATCAATACGGTAGCAGATTTAAAAGTGACATCACGTACAAAAACCCACAAAAAGCTATTTTATTTTTTCTGTTTCTTACGTTTAGGCCATTTGCTGAAAAACAATGAGTGCAAACGCTTATGGATACACACATTAGCTGGATTGTGTTTATCAACAGCAATGCAAATAACCTGGAGCGTTCCATTGAGGGTATACTGAGCTGTGTAATAGATATGCTGAAAACTTTATAAAAGCAGCATACCTTTGATTGTTGATTTCTTTGACAGATCCCCAGGTTTTTCTCACAAGTGTTCTTCTTTCTGTGGCCTTGCATGTTGACTTAATGAGGAAAACCATGAAGTACTTGCTGGAGGTTTTGTTCTCGAAGCTTGGTCTGAAAATGTGTCATATACTTGATTCCAAAGCTTCGATGACCTAACGCATCAATCTTCAAACTTTGAAGGATCTCACGTAAATGCAGCGATCATGGGCGTCCGCAGAGGATGGCAAAACGAGCATTTGCCCACCCGCTGGATTTTGGGTCTAAGAATTAAAACTTTCTCAAAAACCTGAAGTCAGCAGCTTAATTCAATTCAAATTTATTGAATTAATTCTTGCAACTACGTTTGTTGCCGATATAACACTCACACTGCAAATGCGCCTGGTTCACAGTTCTGATGTCATGCAGCGGCGAGGTTGTAGTTCACTCATGTCCGCTGCTTTGCCTGCATAGGCAGGTTGTTCCGCTATTGGTCTTTACTGCATAACAATAACATGCCATCAAGGTTCACTTCACGTTACGCTAGTGGCAAGGTTGCAAGTTTGGCATTTTTAATGCCCAATTCCAGAAATTTGGCAATTTTGAAAGTGGTTTGTCTTGATAAAATGCTGTTTGGCAGTTACCAGTGACGGATTTACGCATAGACCAAATAGGCCATGCCCTAGGGCCCCACGCAACTCATCTCAATGACGACTCGCTACTAACTTAAAATTTGCGAAACTGTGCAGAAGCATAACTTCGCCATTTCCGTTGAAACGAGCGAAAATACGAACGTCTCTATCTAGAGCCCCAGTCACTGCAGCACAGTCGTCTCCAGTAGCAAACGATTTTTCAATTACACTTGTTTCCGAAATACTGTATATTAGCCTTGGTAGACAAATTTATAGCGTGTTTGATGGGGATTTATGTTTGGTGGTGGCAGAGTTTGCTGTTGAAGCTCTAGATGTTTGTTAAATCAGCTTGAACAGTTTCTCGTGAGTTTTACTTGGAAAAACATATCTACATCGGGCTTACTTCATGTGATTAGCTGAGTGTGTGGCGAAAATATTTTGTTGCGCAAGAAACTTGTTTTCATGCTGTTCACCGTCATCCTATAGCATAGAGCAGTGTTTTTCAACCTCTTTGCTGCAGCAGAATCCTCCGCAAATGTTGCGTAGCTCATGGAACCCTTTGGCATAGGGTTTCGTAACCACAGGGAACAATACGTCAAAGCAATTGACATTCAATGCTTTTCATAGTGGCAAGGATACTGTGAAACAGTGGCATTGCTACAAGCGCAGAGAACTGCGGTTGCTAATTTCGTCACAGGCTACTTCGGTCTGTTTCGGGGAAACCCCTGACAGCCACTCGCGGAACCCCAAGGGTTGCGCGGAACCCCGGTTGAAAAACACTGGCATCAAAGATTAAATCACTGTATTTTGTATTGCTTGGAAAATGGCAACTTGAATACGGCATAAATAAACCGTGTTCACTGAATGGACTGTGCTTGTTTGGTCCATAAAATACGTGGTTACTGTAATAAAGGGTATTTCGCAAAGCTAATCGGATCCACAATCGGACAATATTTTCGAGAGTGGCAACAGGGCCCCGCATGAAAATACCCCAAAAATACACCTATAAAAACTCTAGAAATCACGGAAATTTAATGAAGAGAATTTCTTAACTACTCAATAGAACTATAAATTCCACGAAAAAATCGCATTGCCATTTGTTCTGAAGAAGAATGTAGGAAAGATTTTGATTTATATGGAAGATCTAAGGTAGGGGTTCCCAAGCTTTTTACCATCTCGTACCACGTGGGCACCTCGTATTGTCAACGCGCACCACTACTTCCAGTAAAAAACTAATTGGATCGAATCTTAGTTTATTCAGAAGAATAGTATACATTAAAATAACAATAAAAGAACACAACCACATTTAATGAGATTTTTGTGTTTGTTTGCTTTCCACCAACTGGTCGACGCGTGGCGTAAATTTGTTAACAGCGCATCGAAAGTCATAATGTTACGAAACAATAGGAATAGCAAGCTACAGCAGCGGCGTAACGAGGGGGTGCAGGGGAGGCGTAATTCCCCGGGCGCCGAATCATCATGGGAGCGCCGAATCACTTCGGGGGGCGCCGAAAAATCCTAACAATGTCACAAGCACTTTGTTCAACAGCAGATTTGCTTCCAAAAGACCTCAGGATCGAACATGGGGTGCCAAACTTGTTTTCTACCCCGGGCGCCATCTAACCTCGTTACGTCCCTGAGCTCGAGGAAAATATATGTATTTAGAACCAAAGCCCGATACCTAAACTGAAAAGCTGTGAAATCCAGGTTTTTGTGAAAAATGGAAGTTACTCGCGTACCACCTAGAAGACCTTCGCGTATCACTAGTGGTACGCGTACCACAGGTTGGGAACCCCTGATCTAAGGCAATCGTAGAACCAAAGTCGGCACCACAAAAGATAGATTTTTGAGGTGGCACTGCACTACACGCAAGAGGGACATATTTTCACGGTTTTAAGACAAGCGACTAAATAGATCACACTTGCTTGGGGCCCCAAAAACTACGATTGCCTAGGGCCACGCGCTCCCTAAAGCCGTGCCCGGCAGTTACGCCATGGTTTGGCATGTTTTAGGCCTTTTATAGTAGTGCTGGCAAACAAATGTCAGTGTTTGGCATCTTTCAAAAACTTATTAAACCTTTTACATTTATTTCAGGCTGTTTGGCATTTATTGAATATTTTTGGCATGCTTTGAGTAGCAATATAGTTTATTTGATCTGAACTTGGAAAACCTAACAGTTTTTCTGTGGGTTCTCTGTGACTGCATTTTTTGACATGTCTAAATATGAGACGCTTGTGCACCAAATCCAAAGTAATTGAAAACCATGCCATGGTGCACATTTGTAATTTTAAACCTATTATTATTGGTTCAAAAACTTATGAGTATATTTTATTAAGCATTTTCTATAAAAGGAGATTGCATATTTGGCGATAAACAATGTTTTCTTTATTTGCAATAGGCTTGGTTCCATAGCAACATTATATTTTTGCCAGTACTCATCCAGGCAATTCAAACCTGACAGCCATCTACCTGTTTCAGCTTGTTTGGCATTTTTAAAGCTATTTGTCATATGTTGATGTGCAATAGGCATATTTGGTCCATCTGGCTTGGAAACCATGGCTAGTAGGCGTTTTGCCGCATGTGTATTAGACAATTTAACACAAACATGTTGGCAGGTNATGCAGCGAGACAGTGACTGCTGTTCTGCTGATAGCGGCAAGCCNGGTACGTTTCTACTGTGTGAAAAGAAACATCAATGGACCCGCAGCAATGCTTCCACAANTTTGAAAACTCCATTGTTAGTGTGGGACTGTGAGTTTGAACAATGCGCACGAGTGAAGACCTNANCCAAACTACGATAATGCAGGCTTCTTTTCAAACATTATAAAACTAAGTGACTTCTTGGAATACGTCTTTGCGGGCTTGTGAGAATATGTCTTAGTCCTTAAGGTTTAGTTCTTGTTTCTGAGTGAGTTCCCAGACGTTTGCAGCTCTTTAAGAGATCAAAGACATTTGTAGCTCTTATTTCCAAGTGACGCTGACAAGTATCGCTAGGTAAAATAAAGGTAAACTTCGCTGTTTCGTTAAACACCATAGAAAAACGCCTTTGAAAATCTGCAGACAACCTATTGCGTCAATTATCGTAAAGTACGTGGCTATTGCTGCCAGAGCAGAGCAATGTTGTAACTCATGGTTAACATGGCGCGTTATTATTGTGATGTGGAAAGGATAAAGCGTTTTGTGAACGTCCATACACGTTGCATAACCTGGTATATTACGAACGTCCTTTTGCATAGCAACCTGCAAAGGATAAGCAAAATGTTGACGTCAATGCTGCGCTGCTGGAAAAATTTCTGCGGACGCCCATGGTGGTGATATCACATTACAGGATATCCTATGCTCTGGCATCGTTTTGACCTGTGTGTGGAATGGCGTTCGCTTTTGATCACAGGCACAGCAACCTGAAAAGGATAAGCAAAATGTTGACGTTAATGCCCCCTCCCCCCCTTGGAAAATTTTCTGCGGACGCCCATGGCGGTGACATCACATTACAGGATATCCTATGCTATGGCATCGTTTTGAACTGTGCGTGGAATGGCATTCGTTTTTTAACACGACTGCAGTCTTCAGCACGTTTCTTGTGAACTTACAACAAACCGAGAGTAAGACAAAGTTGCATCCTGCATTAGAAAAAGGAGTCTGATGTTAAAACTACAAAGTATTTTCATGTGACCATTCTTTGCAAAATTATTCTCTCTCTGCCGTCATTCCAGCTGTAAACGTGATCACTGGCCAAATCTTTTGACGTACAGGTGCATATATTCGCATTTTCTACATAATCACTGTTGGAAAAGTTTGTATGTTTCGCAAATTCTTGCACGGCAAAATAACGTGCAAACAAATAGTTGGAATGTAATGATGCTGGACGTCTTGTCAAGTAAGTGATTCAAAGTCAGGAAAGATCTATATTGCTGAAGATGGAAACTTTTTATTTAAATCAAGTATGGTGTCACTTCAATCATTGGTTGTCGCGTTATTTTTCCTTATGTCACAAATTAAAACCTCTTAAACAGCTTGTTCTTAGATTGAATCGTGTGACTGCCATGCTTCTGAAGATGTTGCATTTTCTGCTAATCTCACCTCAACAAATAGCCATCGGTGATGTGTCTTGGCTCATGGTTCTTTAAATAATGTTCTGGCAAGACGGCTTTGTTTTCTTTGAAACCGTAACGATCCGGCATTTCCAAAGGATTTTCGAAGACCCTGCATTGCAACAAGTGCTGCATTCCTCAAATCCGAACTTTTCACTACGTTTTCATCAACAGTGATTTTCGTTTGTAAACGAACTTATGAAAGGGAATTTAAAATTTCAGGTCGGCAACGCCAATAATTAATTAATCAACCGTCAAAACAAAAGAACAGGCAGACGTTTGTTCGAAATCTAATTTCAGTTTGGGGTAGTTGTAGCGGTTGCCGAAGTTAACAACACCAGTTTGTAGCAGAACTCTTGAGTTTCCTCTAATTTTTTATTATTTTTATCAGAAATAGGCACAAGTTATTTTGTTACATTCAAGCTCCTTTTCTGACTTGATCACATGAACGAGATTAACAAAACGTCTACGAAAGAAAAACTGCTACACAAGCAAGGGACATTCAAAGATAAAGCGAACTTCAAAAGAAAAGGCAATGTCAAAGCACTTTGGAATCCAATGCTCAACGTGGGAGGAAATTGATCGCTTAGGATTGGATTCCCAAGTGCTTTTGCGCAGCACAGTGATCCAGGTAAAGTGATCCCCATATAATCACATAACCAGTCAGATAAAGAATTTAAGCTCCAGGTTTTCTGTAAGCTTTCGAGGAATCAGCCGACTGGGCTCTGCTTTCATCTTTTTCCAATGATTCAAACTTGCACATTATCTGTCTTTAGTAATTTCACTCCACAAATGAAAAAAGCAAGGAATTAATCGCACTTTTTAATAGGCATTTTCGTCTTTACATCTTATTCAATTAGAAAGATATTCAGTCCTTACATGTTATTTCAATAGGATTCTGTTTAAATAAAGTGTAAGGACTGATGATGCGTAGTGGTACGTGAAATCGATTTCCTATTAAAATTTTGCCATTGATTCCTTGCTTGTTTCACCTGTGGAGTGAAGCTACTTGAATAACATTGAAGTTAAAGAATCGGATTATTTTCTTCTTTGAAATAAGGGAAAATCAGCAGTGGTATATATTTCTATTACTTTTCAATAGAATATGAAATGTTCCTTAATGAAAACAAACAAAATTATTAAAGTTTTTTTCAATTCAAATAAACTTCTTTACAAATTTCTCACCTTATCCCTGATCCAATTTGAACTGGATGGGAGCGAACTTCTCTAAGTCCTTCCCCCTTCTGGTCATCAAGTGAAGGATGGAAGTGAAGGTATTTCTTCCATACATTCTCTCTGCAACTGCAAAACAGTATAGTGAAATCCTGCTAACTTTAATTTGAAAAAATCTTAAGTGTTTTCTGATTTGTTACGTACTTATTGTTCAATAGAATATGCGATCATTACTACAGACGTAACTACCGTGGGATTAAGAAAGCTGCACTTACTCATTACGTAACCAAAATGTTTGGATTGTGTACGTAAGCAACAGTATACAGCAATACATTTGCAACAACTGAAAGCTGCAGGTTTTCAACAAGCTTTAGGGGAATCAGCAAGCTGGGCTTTGCTTTTATGATTTTGCGATGATTCAGACCTTCACATATCTCTGTATTCCAATAACTGGTCTCCACGAATGCGACGACGTTGAAGCAATAAACAAAAATTTATACGTAGAAAATCGATTTCATGTAACTTTAGTAACAACTCTCCAAATGTGATATTTGGATTTCGGCTTTTTGTGTGCGACGTCGTAAGGGAGATAGGTTTTGAGCCATTTTGAAGAGCCCCACCGCTAGATGGAAGTACAGGTGACCCCAAAAAACAGAACCCACAAATCTTTGAATAAAATTTTTAATTTAATCATTCCTCTTTTATTTTTCAGGTTGTAGTAGTAGACGTAGTGTCTGAAATATTGCAACAATGGTTTTTCCCACGACGTCTTCTTCAGCCAAAGAGAAGGCATTTTGCATGGAGGTCTATTTCGCTAACAGTTCATACAAAGTAGTGCAAGCAAGTTTTCGGAGAAAGTTTCAGTGTCGTCATGCTCCGTCGAAAAGCACAATTTTTGATTGGATTCAGACTTAGGGAGTGTGGAACTGTTCAAAATCTTAATTCAAAAGGTCTGAGGAAAACTTATTCTGGTCAGACGGAGAGTGCTAGGGCGCAAAGAAACACTGATGCTGCAGGGGTTCGGTCAGCCGGAACCCTAGAATATCAACGCCGTAGAGGGCCGTTTGGAGCATATTTTGGAATGAACATGACTTTTATGCCAAGGAACATCAGTGACTGAAACTTGGTGGAATGATTGTCCATAGACTGAAGGTTAAAACCTGCAAAGTGCTTGAAGTTTACTGGATCTTTGTGGGATTTAATAAGAGGCTCTATTTTTTTTGGTCACCTGTATTTCGCTCAAGTTTTATGAAAAACTAGTCTAGAATCCGAGTCTATTGAGCCTTCGATCAACTTTCTAGCGTTTCAGGTTCAAAATTTTTGGCTTAAAACAACAAATGAATTAATTATCTGATTAAGAGATTAATTGAATATTTTGTTGCTTTTAGGCCATAACTTTTGAACCCGAAACACCTGCAAGACATCCTAAGTCTCAAAAGACTGGGGTTTTAGCTTAGTTTCCAAAAAACGTCAGCGAAATACTACCATTTAGCGGTTTAGGTCCAGGGACAGATGAAGTGGACAAAAAGGCCTAAAATTATTCCACTTATGACGTCACTCAAAAAATACGAAACCCAAACCAAAACATTTTTTTCATTGCATTGCATACGCGAAGACCTGGCGAGTCTGTTGAGGGTGTGAACAGCTCTTTAGCACAATCGCCTGGCGCGTTATGCAGTTGCTAAAACACGTGAAAACTGATGGTTTAGGTCTGCACTTCCGGCAGAGAAGGTGTTAATTTCTGGCGATCCTTGCCCTCGGAAAATTTGCCAGAATTACGAAAGTTTCCTCAGAATTGTACATGTCGTTTTGGAAAGATGTACAGTCCTGCACATGCGAATAAGTATTCTCGTCCATAAAATTTATTGAAATCTAAACGAAGCCGCCCATGACTGATTCAAATTTGAAGAATTCTGTACTGCTCTCAGTAAAAATTTAACTCCAAATAGTGACAAACTGGTGAAATCAATACAAACTCAGACGTCTCAAAACAAGTGAGGTTTTTTGTTGCTTTACCAGATATTCCATTTGCAATCAACAATCATTCCAGGAAAATCACTAATGATGTCAAATACAGTAACGTTGTTACAACAAATAGCTGATGGTACGGAGCATCCGCACTCGCGTTTGCAAAAATTGACGTATGTTGTGCAAAAGGTATTCAAAGTAAAAGTTTTGGAATTATCTCGTCACATACCTTTGCTGCCCACACTTACTCCGAGAAAACAAAACCTTCTGGTATTGTAGGGCGTTTAGAAATTAGACGTAGCACAATTAATATGCAGTGTAGGCTGTCACTGCTTCCAGTTAACACCGATTTGTAAAAATATGTCCACATAATATCCGATTTGGCACATATCCAGCAAACCATATAAAGTTAAAGAAGGCGTCCTGGAAATACTTAACCGCGACACTAAAAAATAGATATATTTTTTGCAGCTATGCATGGTTTATTTTTGTTTTTGTTAGCTTAATTTGTTTGCATTTCTACAATTGGCAACTAAAAACTGTTTACTGCACTAGTTGGTATTGATTTTACTGCAGAAAACTTATGGGAAATATCTTAAAAACTAAGACCTTTTCAAGCATAGGCTTAGTTTGCTCGGAACGTAACACGTAAATTTATACCGACATATGAAAAACTACGGGATGAAGCTCTGCAAGGAGTATTTGAATAGCGTGTTGCTGGAATGGCAACTGCATGTATGCTCTAGGTTATGCGGTGCTGCATAGGAAGGAAGCAGAATCGGTGCTTACAGGTATGTTGAATTACATATGTGGTATTCTCGCTTGATTTTGATGATACCTTTGTTGTGTTTTTTTCTTATCAGTGTTTTCCTTATGGCCATTTCTTGTGTTTGTTTGAAAGTTGTTTACACGCGCAATCATGTGCAGTCTATTCATTTAACGAGTTTTGTGACTGGAACTATAGGCGACTCGACGCAAAAAGTTTTCAGATGACTCTGATTTTCCTCGGATGTTTGTCTCTATTCCTCAGGTTACTTAACAACATCATTGTAAAAAAACAAACCTTGCTTACTCTAGTTAATAAAGCTAATGTTTTCTACATATTTGTTCCGCCTTCACCAGCGCGTTTTGTAAAACTCTCGAGACTTTGGGGCATCGTTCGTTACGGCAGGTGCTCATTAGAACCAGGTCTTCACAATTAGTGAGATTTTCCGATACATTTGAAACAGCCAAACAATACTCAACCTTTGCAGAACAGTCATTACATTTTGGAGATTAATATAGCACTGCAGTTTTCATACTGTATATATTTAAATTGTCATAACAGCATGAAATATATTATCAACATTAGCACAGAGCCCACCTTTCCAAATAGATAATAGTTGCAGTGAAGAAAACCAGAAACGCATACAGCGCCAGCAATTTCACTTTCAACATTCTTCACTGGCTTCGATCGTAGTTGTCGCAGCTTCCAATTTGCGTCACATAATTCCAATTTAATAGAAAAGTTTCATTTTATATAATCACCTGCAAATAAATGTACAAATGAGTTGATAACTCAAAAGTTTTCGAAGAATTACCAAAACTTATTTTTGTTTTTCCTGGATTTTAGCGATACTTGATTTCATTCTTCCTTATGAGTTGTTAAGCCTATTTATTCCCTGTAGGACTTCTGCGTAAAAATTCTTTTAATTATTTATTTGCGTGTTTGGTTCAGACACATGGTTCCTGTCGCAAGGGCAATCGAATAGCATAAGAACACAAAAATGTTTGGTCACAACCAGAACACATTACAGAGCAGGTTTTAGTTGATAAACAGTCAACACTGAGGAAGAAACAAAACGCTGAATCAGCGTATTAGCTGTTCCTGCATTCACTAACAGTCATACAGCATTCCCACAGCTGGAGTTAAATGAATGCATTCTAACAGCAGGTTTTGAAGTGGGTCTAAAAATGCGGATGGGGTTGCTCATCAGCCCACAACATGTTTGATTGTTTTGATCGAGGTTTCAAATGTTTTTGCGAGATACTCGTATTTAGCTTGAAACTGACAATTGCTTGTTTTCACTAAATTTAAATCATGATTTGACGGTTGGTATTTCAATAGTTTTATATATTACCTATTGTTCGTGTTTGGCTTGCACACATCATCGACAAGCTGGGGGTGACATCGGAATCACAAAAAATGCAGAAATCGTGAGCTGGGGGTGACATCGGAATCACAAAAAATACAGAAACCAAAAACACTCGAAAGTGTTTGACTGCTATGTACAGGCAATACTGAAGAAGAAGCACCAACACCGAAATAACGCACCAGCCACTACTGCAATTGGTCACGGTCATGCATAAGCGTTACATAGTGGATGAAAAATTAAGACTTGCACTATGCATCAGACCTTTCAAGTGACTGGATAAAAAATTAGACGAAGGTGCACATCGTAGAACAAAACCATACAGATTGCTTCTGAACAAGATATCATAGGTTCTGACATAATGGTTTACTTGGTGTAGGCAAACACTTACAGCTCATGGTACATAATGCATAAATCGGTAGACATTGCTACTGTCAACTTGTAAGCGTTTCATACTATCAGTGTGTATTTGCTCCTCAATTGGGAAGCACACATTGGCATGCAGTAGGCACGAAACAGTGTTTCTTTGTAGTGGGCGAGCACTGAGCAAAGGCGCCTCTGAAGTTGTTTGCTGCACAGTAGAGCGATTTCAGTTGTCTCTGGATGTCATCATTATCCAATAGCGAGGCAGTTAGTGATAAATCAAGATTTTTTATTTCCACCGAAATTTGCATACGTAGTCGTACACCACCTTCGAGAGAGCATGTTGTTTATACTTTTAGGAAAAAACGTGCAGTAATTATTTTGTTGAAATTGAAAACGATTTCGTATTCAGCAGTATAATCACCTCAAATGTTCAGAAGACAGTGAGACCCACTAATGCTAGGACCAAACACTCATGTCATCAGCACACCTTAGATGGTTCATTGCCCACAGTGCACCCTATACTTTTCCTGGCCAAGCTGGTTTGACAGTTCATCGAGGTAAACACCGAATAAAATGCCCTCAGAACACTTCCTTGCATTACCCAGTTGTTCAACCACAGGCATGAAAAGCTAGTGCCCTGTTGCACTCGAAAGGTTTGGTGCCGATGCCAACTCATGAGCAGTCTTGCTGTGCACATAGGCACATTAGCTAAGCGAACAACAGGTTGCGGTTAGTTCTGTGAAATGCGTTAGATGCATCTAAAAATACTGAAACCACTGGGGCACCCCTGTTTACATAATGACACAGTCTGTTTGAATAACAAATACATGTCAGTGCCATATTGTGACTTGGAACTAAACTGGTTTACGTGGTGGAAACAAATGTTGAAATGCAGGACGAAATGTATTGTGTATTGTTCAAACAATTTGGAGATGATAGTTGCAAGCGAAACAGGTCTACAGTTTCCAGCATCGCTTATGGCCCCATTTGTGTTTTCGGAAATAAAGGTAGGTCCAATGACAGTTTGATCGCATTCCTGTGAATTTTTTCCAAGCATTAAACACACATTGGAGAGACTGCCGAGGAAGTTTCACACACTTGAATCAGCATAAAAATGTGTTCAGCAAAAATACCGTCTTGGCCAGATGCACGATTTAAAGGTAGTTTGTGAAGTAGAGATTTACTTTTATGCTTGTTGCACTTCAATTCATCAATCACTTCAAAATATTCATGTGAGTTTATATTTTGTTTCACAAAAGTGTCGTTTGTGACACTGACACAAATATGTCTAAAAGCTTTTTGAAGAGTTCAGTTGTGCCCTCAGTGACTGCTTCATTTCATAGTTACATCTCCCATTGCAGATTTGAGCCATGATTTCTGGCTTTTTCTGATATTATGCCAGAATTGTTTGTGAGAGTGTCCTTGTAATTGCTTTGTTATTGCTTCTACCTGATGCTTGTCCTTGTTTTTTTACAGGCTCTCAAAACATGCTTGACATAGATAGCCTGACGCTTGAATTATTTTCGACTCTCTTCTGTATTGCCAATTAGAGGCCCATTTTGCGATTTATGATTGCCTTTCCAATATAGAGTAAGTAGAGATGTCTGGCAGCCTCATGTGCTTTTCACAATGTTCCACCCAGGGGTATGGTGTTCGTGTAGTGTGCTATGGCTTCACTTGCTGCTTTTGAGTGCCGCGAACTTATTGCTGTACATTTGTTCTAACATGCCAATGTATTGTTGTTTTTTTCACATGAGATTGTTGAATTTCATAACCTCTTCAAATAAGGGTGTTTGTGGGAGTCAGCTCGTGCTAACCTGTTGATATATCACTTTTTGTTGCTGTGTGGCTTCCTTCCGGTTCACGTCTATCTCATGTTTTAGCATGTCATCGTAGGTCAGGCTTTGTGGGAGGTTTGGGATTATGCAAGGCCTCTCCTACACAAATGTGCCCACAGCAACATCTTCCGTGGTGTCTCCAAATATCGCCAAAATCAGTGCTATCAGGCCCGCAACCAGAGGGGGGCAATCGGGCAATTGCCATCTCCGAAATTTCAAAAAACATATGTATTTGTTAGGTACAGCAATAGGTTACATCATTTTGCCCCCCCCCGAAAATATCAGCTGGTTGCGGCTCTGGTGGCGATTCTAGAATTAAAAACGTGTGGGGGCACTGCAGGGCCAAGGAAAAAGCAGGGGGAAACATTAATGTGTCTTCTGCACGGTGGTTATTTTTAAGATTAATTTGTTATGATTAAACTTATCAAACTCGAAGAATTCTTGTGAATATCGTTAAAGAAGACCTAGCGTTATTATTCACGAGAGACACCAAACGCCACTAGATGCAATTGCACAGTTATGTCGAATATTCTGTGTTAACCATGCAACTTTCGCAGCATTACACATGAAAAACTAAACACTACTTTCAGTACACAATTGTGTCGGGCACACATGAACGAAAACCGCTGCACGAAAGTGAAAACAATTCACATAAAGCGAAATGGTTCCAACCACAAATTCCATCCTGACACAGAAACACGTAGGCTGTTGATAGCCAACTGGTTTTGTCAAAATTTTCTTACTGCAAAGCAATTTCATTAAATAAACCCTCTGCCAACAGATTGGTGACTAATGACTAACTAATCCGTTTTTGTGGTAGCTTGCGGACACTTTGTGTTTGTGGTGTTACATCGATGTTTAGGGCGTGTACTTGATAGCAAGATGAATCAGCATGCATAAAACTGGCTTTACAGAATATCACCGACAAAGTCGTTCATTTCAAAATATTCATACTAAATTTTCCTTTGACTGATCCTCAAAAGCTGACTTTCAAACCATGCGTTAATTTATGGCAGTGATTCTCAACGGTGTTCAGGTGGACCGCCTATCCACAGAGAGTTCCATAAATCTCTGATTAAATCTTCACTGACCTGCGTGCAATAGCCTACAGTTTCGATTAGTTGTTCATGAGGTGTCAGCATACCAAACTGGCCCATCTAAAATATTTTTCAAAAACATGGGTCATGGGTCAAAAAAGGTTGACTTGTCATAAGCGAAACACGTACTACCAGAGGTAAAA
>JGI24158J21664_10006668_pt1 | contig 15246 bp, 13 predicted proteins | sample Ectturendosymbi3_FD_21664 | JGI IMG/M metagenome (IMG submission 21664) | reverse complement strand
AAATGTGTTGGACATCGTTTAAAACTATTGGACATAGTTCAAAAATTTTGGGCCCCTCCCAGAAAACTCTTCGCCCCTCCTGGTGTCCCACGCTGGTTACGTGCCCGAAGGGAATCAAAGTGCGTTTGGTCATAAGGGCGTTTTGCCAAGGACCGGAATGTAGCGAAAAATATCTGCTTTGCCAGGCCAGAAATTTGCGAACTTTTCAAAAACAAACTTCAGAATATTCCGCGCAGCGTCGCCGCCTACAGAAATTTATAAATCCCACGCGCCAATGTGCAGATGGATGGTGGCGGGAGAAGCAGTTAAAGCTAGGTGTTTGTTTATTTGTACAAGGTCATTTAAAGCCTAATTTCCGCGCGACATCTAATGTGACTGGTCATGAGAGCAGACATTCATCTCATTTTGTGCGCAACTACTGCTAACTTGCAGCTCTGTCATATACAGTTAATTGCAACTTGCCCGGTGGTATGATCCGTCACTCCTGTTTGTCCACTTTTCTTAAAGCACGACCGACATTCTGTATTCGCTTTCTGCTGACGAGCAGGTGACCTGTAGTAGATTGTGTGAAGCTTTTTTATAGACTCATATTTGTAGGACAAGCTTAATTACATTATCTGTTTAATATCACTGTGCACGACCGATTGAATTGAGGTGTTTAGCTTCACTAGATAAAGTGGATTCAATGCACATTTCGGAAATGCGAGTTGGTTTCTGAGATGAACCTAATTAGCTGCGTTGTACATAAACAATGCCAGTTTTCTCGCGAAACACATTTCACGAAATCGACTTTGCAAGGATTTCCAAAGCTATTTGTGACTCCGCTACGTTACCATAATGACTAGTTGGGAATGGTTGACCGTGGTGTTTATCAAATTTGATAAACGTTGCAATAAAAAATGTTTGCTTCCTCGTCGCTTACGTTAACCGCATAAACTCGAATAAAAAACTTTTAGAGTCAAACTCCTTCAGTCGCACGACACTGGGTTCGTCTTTCGCCGCTTTCTTGAAATGTTGGCGTTCAGGTCTCTGCCAGCCGCGTGGCTCCCGGCCCCTGTCATTAACTCAACACGTTGGTTTTGTTGCCTTAGTCACGATCATGTTTTCATTTTACGAAGACTCGGAAGCGTTGTTGTGTATTATCACGTAGGTCACAATGGGCGATCTGTTTTTACGAGAACCAGCCGTGATGATATTTTGACAGCTCTGAGGCAGCTGTGCTTCGCTCCCGCCACTCGTTTCAACCATTAGTTTTCGGGTGCACTGACTGCAAGGTGGAAAAAATCACGAACGAGCAGCTCTTGAAATTTTGCTCAAGCAGGAAGGAATTCGCACTTGGTTTCGTATGTTTTTTTTGTCAAATCGCGTGAAAAGCAAGAGGGTTTCAAAGCAAGGCGGCTGAATGCAAATAAAAAACTCAAAATTGCATGTTGAATATCGTGTCACTGCAACCATGGCACACACTCTGCTTGCAAGTCAATTTCAAAATTATGGACAAGTGGCATAACTTCGTAGCTCATAACTCGGCATAACTCACTGTAGCAGAACACGTCTTCTAAAAATCTAAATCACAAAACATGCGGTAAGATGGCCGCTGCAAGCATGGAATGACGTAGCGTCCTCTAGCGGTCACGTACAAGCTGCGCAGGTGACGCTAAACATGCAAACCAGTTGGTGTCTCAATCGTCCGTGATGTTTCTCAGCAGACAGCAAATGTTTTACAGATTGTCGGCTGCTAACAACACAGATAGCGTTCACGTCTCCTTGTCTGCAAAGCGGCCTGTCCTAAACCATTACGTTGTTTTCATCGAAATCGACTGCGACTAGGAATGTAGTTGAAAATTTTAAGCAGGTGTTTGGCCAAGAATGGCATCTTTAGCTTTGTTATTGTTCAAGTTGTTCAAACAACACTAGGTAAAAAGTATAATCAAAACAACACTAGGTAAAAAGTATTTTCTTGCGTGCTTATTTCCCCGTGATAGAACTGGTGAGCCACAGATGTTGGTTTGAAATGTTTTGATTACTCAACGCTTGCTGTACGTTTGCTAGATCAACCACGAGCTCCAATTTTTAACTAGTAAGTAAAACTGCACGAAACTAATGAATACCTGCTGTTATGTGGGCTAAACCTTCAAAAAACATTTTTTCGAGCCTTATGTATTGCACAAGAAACAATTATGTCTTCAGGTATTTGCTTATAACCTTTTCACGCCTACAGTGTTTTGCTGACAAAATGAGTTACAGTTGTGGAATCCATGTCGCCTGCTGCATAGAAACATGCCTAGAATAATTAATTAATTTGACGTCTGTCTTGGTCTTGTTGCAGTTTACTTGCACGAAAAGCGATTTGAACCATTCCTTGTGTTGCGTATCTTTTACCCGGTTGAGCAATTTCAATTAGAGCTCGCTCACTCCTTGCAGGGAATAGATTAATTAATTATCTAATCACGGAGTTGATAGATTTGTCTGGCGTTCCTGCGTGTTTTTGTGTGATGTTGCTTTGTGCTCAAGAGTGCCAAAGCGTTGCTAGGTTCCAAGGGTAGCGATAAAATTTCCTGGGCTCTGCCGACACCTGCTTGTAACTGCCGCTCTGTGTGAAATCGCCAATGGTTTTTCGGAAATAGTAGGAAGTCATCTTTTAGGTTACGTTGTGGCTTTGCAGTTCACATCCGCGAACTGAACAATAATAACAATTAGCGCCTTCAGATTTTACTCTTTGAACGCGCGTTTCAATTAGACTGCAGCTTTCTCGTTTATATATTGTGCGACATGCTGCTCATCGGCTTGAATTGTTTATGTTGGAAGTGACTGACTGCTGAAGTTGCTTGATTGACAACCAAGTCATGTACGAGACACTAATTGCAAACGATGCGAGGCTTGTTCTTGTAGCCGGTAAAGGATTTCCACAAAAGGAGAATTCAACAGGTTTTTGAAATCCTTTTTTCGCAAACGCGCAACTGTAGCAAAATGCAAGTGAACAGTGGGAGGAGTATTTCCTCCTCCAAGTCCGTGGCGAACATCGTGTCTGCATTCAGATTGACATGTCGCAGCAATGTGCGTCGGCGTCGTCACGACCGACGCAAACGACAGCTGTATGCGATGCTGGCAGACACAGCTTGGGTCTGAGTTGAACACAGTGAAGGTCATATGCGCTGTTGAGTTGGGTGCGAAGTCCCCTCCTCAGGCTGAGCTGATTGGTCACCCGTAATGTGTACCGCACTCAGCCTTTGATGGCTCATAACGAGACGCAACGTTACGCAGCATCCACGGTTTAGAAGTTCCAAGGGTGTTTGAAAAACTTTGCATGACGAAAATGCGACGAATCACGCTGCTACTTCCATGAAACACCTTAAATGCGGGCGTCAAAGTCGTCTTTTTAGTTTTGGATATATCTCACTTCGATGCAACCCTGTTCTTCTGAGCTGAGTATCTCCACTTGTACATTTCAGANAAAAAGGTTTTGTTCGCTTAATGTTGCAACCACCACCACCGCAAGCCGAAGGCAAGGCCTTCATTATTTGCGACTCAAGCGGCACAAATTTCGGCTGAAGCGCGGGAACTACGCAAATCTCCACTTAAACTTCAAAACTTCACCGAATGCTCTTTAACATTGCCTGCGTAGCGATCTTTCTCTGTGTACTTGGGCTTAATCATCATGAACCGCTTCCGTGTTTCACGACAGATGCACTATCCAAAGCAGAGGTCGGCAACCTGCGGCTTTTCAGCTCCTCTAAAGTGGCTCTCTGGATTTTGCAAAACTTGGAATTTTTATTTGCATTTGATTAATTTTAGAAGTAAGTTGCTTACAATTTAGCTTGTACTCCGAGGAAGTCACATGAAAAATAAAACGGCATCAACGTTTTGTGACTCCTCGCCGGTCATATGTGCTGGGGGATGAAGCAGAATGGCTCTTTTATGAAAAAAGTTGCTGTCTCCTGATCTAAAGCAACATGACCTTTATCCGTCGATTCTTTCACATTTTCCACATTTACTTTACAGATACAAAGAGATTGGCACGCGAAAAAGACCACCACCGAGACGGACCGCCTTTGACGTGAGTAATGAAATTGTCATTTCCATTTTATCAAGAGTCTTAAAACTGGGATTTTTTACTTTTTTGATGTGATTTAGCTTACTTCATGCCATGGATAACTGCACTGAACTTCAATCTGTCTACTGTTCAACCTGGCCGGTCTGTAAAATTTTGCATTAAGCTTGGATTTTCTTTCGAAAAGCTTTCGATGTGACGGACAATTCAAATAATTTTATGCTCTAGAGATGTTGGTTGCATGCCACCGATACTTATTTCGGTGGAACGCATTTTTTATTCCGTGTATTTGCGCTTCATGCACCGTAGTAAAAACACAAAGAAGCTTGTCTCACTGCTGCCAAGCATACGAATAGATCGTTGAAAGCGAAACTTCGGAACGTGTTCTTGGCGAACGCGACAAATCGATCGCGGCATTAATGACACATTTCACGTGAGCGAAGTACACCCTCAAATGGTCGCGTCACGAAAAATAACTGCCCGACCTTGAACTGCGCGCACCTGATTTCATTACGAACGGTCTGCGCGATTGCACTTGCGCCATCGTTCGGCGAGGGATCGATCAGCGTTCAGGGAGCATGCGCAGTTTCGGGCTGACGACTCGATTTGGCTGAAAATGTCGTGCACGAAATTAAAATCGATAAGCCCGGTCTTCCCACGACGCGTGTCTCTCGCTGCATCCCTATTCTTTCGCAAAGCCGGGAGTGCAGATTATGTTCTTACGGCAGCTGACGCGACCAGATGACCGTTTGACATGTAAGGTTTGCCAGCTTGGTTGAGGAACGCGTGCCTCACGACCAGTTGTTCGTCGTTCTGATTTGTCTCTTGGTTGAGTGGTTGACGAGCGTGTCACGTGTGTTTGAACGTCCATGGTGCTTTCAAGTTCAGGAGTGAGTTAAAATTTCGTTTTGTCATAAAAATCCAGATTGGTTGTTTTCAGAGGCGAGGGCAGGGACAGGATCAGGTTTTCTGAAAGAGCCAAAGATTTTTTTTTTTTTCAAAATAATCTTTCCGGTGTTAACAAGCAATTTTCAGATAGAGCGGCATAAGTTCAATGAACTTTTTCTCACTTTTCGCTCTGTTTTTTTTTTCTCAGCTGCATGTTGAGTTGTAATTTTCGTTTCCCGTTGCATGCTGATTTTAGACGCCGCGTGTGTGACTGTAGCTTGCTTGATTTGCTTTTCGTCTGGGGTTGGACGGTAACTCATCTTATTGCTGGAAAATCAGGTACGTTGGAATGATCTCAACCACGCGATTACCGTAAATTTATTTTTTCCGGAACACCGGCTGCTCTGCGGAGTACTTCTGGTCAGATTGTCGTTGCAGGCCATGTGACTGTTTTTTCGGTTGCTGTTGTTTATTAGCAGTTCTCCCCTAGGCTGATCGTCGTTGCGGCAAAAAGACGGAAGCTATTGTAGCCGATAACTTTTTGGGCAAGTGGATCGTTGCCGGATGCAAACTGCTTTGTTGAGATTTGCTTGCTATGTTTTGTATACGCACCAGGGTTTGACCGCTTTAAATTATTCAAAAACGGCAGCGACGTTTCCAGCAGTCGCGTTGTCACCGCAGCTTTGTTGTGACAGTGTCCGTCTAGACGCGCCGCGCCGCAATCGCTGTTTGTCAACGGAACTTAATTAAAGGTTACACGTGCTTCGGAGTCGCGAGGCTTTTACGCCACCTTTGAAAAGCTTGTTGTTGCGTTTTCCATCCATTATGCATGACCCGGCGTCGCTCTCCCCTGCCTAGGTGTGAGATTGTAGCCGAAAAGAGCACTGTATTTTCCCGGATGATTACGCGGTAACCCTTAAAAAGCTGGCAGGTGACGGAAGGTGCGAAGCTTTCGTCAGATCCAGATAAAATGAACGCAGCGAAGATGCGATCTGACATCTGAAAGTTTCGTCGCATGAACGGCTTCAATCGAATGGACCAAAACCCTACTAATCTAGAGCGCGGTATGGTGTCCAGCGTGCCATAGTTTGTAACGCACCATCGCGCAAATTACCGCCTCTTGATGCCTTCGCCCATTTTTGCCCCACGCTTAAATCGCGAATACCACAGCTTATGGTTTTCGCGCTTTCTTTCCAAATCGCAGCGTGCCGTGATCAGGCCGGCAACCACGGGGGACATTCGGGGGCAATGCTCCCCAAATATTTTTGGGCTCCTCAAACTGTTTTGTGGCCAGGAAAATCTGTTTTAAACATACAATGAAAACAAAAATATTTCCCCCTTAAAAATGCATTTTGCCCTTCCAAACCTTAAAAACTGGCTACGGGCCTGATCGTGATCGGTGGATGTCATTTTTGTGGCCGAAAGCAAATCGGTAGGAGACCCGTCAATCGATGCAGCCTGCCGGTGAAAAGATACACGTCGCGTTTCATTATGTACTCCCAGCACGCCGAACCCCGCCCTGCGTGTACGGTGTCCGGCAAAAACAATGGGTTTTCAAAACGACGCCCAATCCAAGTGACGCGCGNCTGGCAAGGATGGATTGCGGGATAGTGCAGTGCTTTTTGTAACTGTATCAGCTCAGCTGAAATCGGATAAGCGGTCGTTGTAGCAACGTCGACCATGTTGTGGTGATACCTTGCGTAGATAGCTCCTGGCGGCCCGTGCAATGTATCCACTTGACCCAGTGTCGAATGCTTCATCCAGGTCGCTATGTTTTATGGATACACTGGTGCTATATCAAATGCCAAGCGCCAACAAGCCGCATACCATCGGTGTATCTGTACAAGGTTGCGTGACTTTGAACAGCTCCCTGCCTGCATCGGTTTTTGCAAGTTTTGTGACTTGCGAACCTCGTCGAACCGCACAAAGCTGGAAAAAATCTCTGGTGATACACGTAGAAATATGATAGCGGTAGATGCTTGCACTTTACACAGCGCGTTTCTATCTCTCTACTGCGCACAACTGTTTTCTTCCATTTCATCAAGGTACAGCTCGCAGCTGATCTGTGTTGTTATCTCATCTTGATATCGTCAAACATTTAATCTTTTTCCGCAAAGATCTGCAGTCAATCCTAAATTATAAAGCGGCCATATTTATTTTATTATATACTAAATAATTCTGGAATTCTGTAAAATGCAGAAGGGGAAGTTTATGCTAGTCGAGTCGTTTCATTTCATTCATCTTCAGTTTGGGCGCAATACATCCGGTACCAATACAAATGCTCCTTTTCGTTCTAACAACTTGGACTGTGATTTACAGTTTTTGTGGATTGTGCCGCAGTTGACGTTTGATAACTTTTTGCTTTGCTGTTGTTTTCTGTTTTCCGAGTTAATTTCAAAGGCTTCGGTGTTTATGACTATGTATGTCAAAATTACAAAAGCTCGAAACGGCGATTCTCACGAAAGAAGCGATCCTGCATGAACTGCATCATCATTTCAGTCAAAAATTGTTCATGTGGCAATATGCATTTGATGACAATAAACCAACGCGAAAGATATAAATGTATCGTTGAAACGAAGAGTATATTTAATTAAAATTTCGGTCGTCCACTCGACATTGAGCTTTTTCCGTCCGAATATAACTTTTTAGCAAATTCTGAAGTGAATTACAGAAGACTGTGTAAGTGCTGGCTTGCTAAAGTCGGGACTACACATGAACGATCCGCACGTATTGAGTTACCAGCGAGTTCTGCCACCGGTCTCATACAAGTTGCTGTTGCGTTGGTGTGACTTTCAACAACTCAGCATTGGATTGCGATTAATCAGTACATTCCATCCACGTTCGGCAATAGGTGTCGTGCGCGTGAATTGCTGAGATGTTCGCTTCAGATGTTGATTTTCCGAATGCTTTGCCTCATGTTCAATCCTGACCAAGTCGAATTCACATGCTCGTGAGAGGCCGAAGCATAGTCTCTCCAAGGTTTATAAAAAATGACTCCAAGATTTATAGGTTAATGTTTTTAAAAGCTTTTTACAGTATTACTTGTCTTGCGATCCCCTACGAATATTTCTTGAAGATTAGAAATCAGCAACAGTTTTCATCCAAACAATGCAATGCTTCTCGATACTGTCTGGAAAAGTCTCGAAAAATCATAGTTTGTGCGGGGGTGCGGTCAGGCGTTTCCTGAAATAAGCGTCCCTGGGAAGGGGCAGCATTGACCTAGCGCGGTCTTTGACTTGTGTTAAAATTCTTTCGTGCAGCTCTCTAACAAAATCGTAGGTCTGTATTTGGCTCCCTTCAGCGAAAAGATTGAGAACTACTGCCGAAAAGTATTACGAGCTTGTTGACGTCATTCGCTGTCAGTGCGCAAACCCTCATCCCGTAGTAGCCGGACCTACTGACTGAGCGCAGTGTATTGAAAATGTTGAACAATCCAGTCACACTTCTGCCTGTTGATGCTGAGGCGGCTGGTGGGCTTCAACCGCTTGACTCGAACTCGTCGCGTAAAGCACCCTGCCAGGGGTTCTAACTGTTCAAGTGCGCAATCAAAATTTCGTGTTTTTCTGTGTGCGAACAAACGTAACGAGTGATTTATTTTCCCTGATCGCTGACAGGCTTTCAATAGTCAAGGCCTCATCAACGTCACGAAATTGTAAACCGAGCAATCAAGATGACGACCACATCGCCTTCAAGTTGGACCGCAGGCGCACGATGCACTGTTAAGCGCGCAGCCAATCAAAAGGATCCCTTTGTTTGAACGATGCTCGATCGGTACTTAGCGGTCTCATTTAAAGCGACTAAACTAGACAGGAATTTTGTGACAACACTAACTGATCAACCAACCGTTTGTCGAAAACATGACCTCAGCTTTTGCTTGCGATTGAGAAACGCCTATCGAATGCAAACACTACACGTTACGCTGGCTGCGGCGAGTTTTTGTGTTGCTTAAACACACAGATTTGGTGTTGAAGTGTGTAAGGACTGCGTTCAGCACATCGTCGTCCCCGTCTCACCCGCTACGGTTGGAGACTGTTTTCCTGTTTTCGTGCCACAAGCAAAACCTCGTCCACCCATCTCTGCAAGGGTTGCTAGGCAAAGTGAAGAAGTGTTCTCCTAAGTAGACTACGGCCAGTCTTTCCGTGCTGTTTTCAAACACCACCCGCAGTCACAGAGGACCGTGGAGTGTGACTGATGGTGTCGTTGTGCTGTGGCGACGGTCAAGTCATCAACACATCGTGCGTTGCATTTTAAATGAGAACAGTCTCCTAGTTACGGGCTTCGCTGCTCTGCTTCATATCGCGAAAGACAGAAAAAAGGTTTGCCGTCGATAACGGATCGCCGGAAAGGTTCATTGCCGCTTTGCGCTAAGTGAGGTCTTAGTGTTCACGTACGCGCTGGAAAGTTTTGAGACTGAGCAAAAGTTGCAAATGTCGTTAACTCTGAAAAGATTGACGTGATTTCGAGCTAATCATTCAGAAAGCAACTAAGAGTCTAGGCTTAAAAAGCCATTGCCTGGGTTAACTTGCACGCACTTCCAGCTATAACGCGGAAACTTAGCATTTACGGACTCACGGAAATAGTGCCTGCAAGAATTAGATAATGCGACCACTTCCGCAGACGTTTTATTTTTCTTATTAAAAGTGAGCTGGTTTTCCCAGAAATGTTTTATTTGGAAGGCAGGGGATTCAAATTTGCGAAGTGTTTCACGGACGGGATCGGAAGGAACACAAATTCAGTACTTGCGTAAACTGCATGTTACGTTTAACTGAAACCGTTTTTTATGTTGTTTTCCCCAGGCGCGAAATTGCTTCATTGTTTTTTGTCACTGCCGTTTGAGTTTTCGTCCACACGGAGGTTCAAAAAGATCATGAGAAGCTTACTGTTGTGCGCTGTCAAAGATTAACTATGAATACCTTTGCTAAGATGCTTAGACTTAAAAAATCTTTGCAACTGAAAAATTTCTTTTCTATTAGAAAAAAATCTTTTCTATTTGAATAGGAGCTGAGAAAAAATCTTTTCGATTTGAATAAGAGCTGGTGATGCCTACATCGCAGGCGAAATATATACTCTGTAAGATCTTAAAGTGTCTGATTCTTTGCTGAGAAAGGAACTCTTTCCATAGACAGTGATCTTTGCAACTGTTTTTGTTTCACAAAAACTGAATTGAAGACCTAAATTTGTTTGAATTTTCGCGGTTCATGCACTCGATTTTGTAAACAACAATTTAATAAATTGTTTTACCATTTTAAATCACTGATTGCTGTTTAGATTTGGCGTTAACGCAAACGTGCATTTGTCAACTACGGTGTTGGACATAAGGAAGTAAACACGCCAATCCACCCATTGGTTTGTGCAGTCTGTGTAAATTTGTAAAAAAACACTCCCACATCGCGATATCAAAAGCTTCTCTGTAGCTAAATTTTATATTGGTATGAATCACGTTTGTCGCATAATGTTGAATATTGTTTCTACTCATGGAAAACGGCTATGGTTTGTGACGTTGCATCGTGAGTCAGGTAATCATACAGTTAATCACCTTTGAGCTTTACCGATTTTAACATACTAGCGGCTTATCAGCTGAGAGGATTCACACCCTGTACAATCATGTATGCCAGTACCTCGTGCTTATTTTAAGAACGTCGCTAGTAGGTCTGCGGAAGTGTTTAAACTACCACCGGGTGAAGAGACATGAATGACCCTGCTTCGAGCAATGCAGGAAAGCCTTGGCAATCTGAACAGCCACTGCTTTTAAAGCGTCGAATTTTGACTCAAAGGTTGCAGCTGTGCAATAACGTACGTAGGACAAGTTGTTTCGAGCTTTTCTCGTTTTATTGGACAATGGCATCCGCTCAATTTGTTTGCTTGTCGTACTGCCGATGGTCGCGCCTCTGGCATCAGAAACAGTGGTTAATCTTACCAAACTTAAACTTTATGCGTTGATGCGTTGCAGTGTTTGTCTTCTTTAAAACTGTGGCAAATCCTCTCGTAGTGAGCATAGAATCTAAAAAGGTTTTCAGTTACTTCAGGTTCATTTAAGTTCCGGGCCTGATTAAGGATTTGGAGCAGTGGTTTTCAATGTTTTTTGTACCGCGACGCATTATAGCGATCCACTCTAACCCAACGACCCCCATCTAGAACTCGAATAAAGCAAACGGAATATAGCTGTGCACATAAATTGTCTACTCGTGACTCCTAGAAAAATGGTTCAAGACCCCTCTGGGGGTCGCGGCCCCCAGGTTGAAAACCACTGATTGAGAGGCAAACACCATGTCATTGCAGTCTATTACCAGAGTTCAAAAGACAATCGCTGACGCACTTGAACGTGCCCTTCGCTTTCAGAAAAGATCCTTCCCTGCTGTGTTTCTGCATCTTGTGTTGATTTCATCATCAATAGTAGTAGTAGTAAGTTTATTGGCGATAAGGAAGATATTGCATTTGCATTTTCATAGTAAATAGTTTGGCAGGACACCGAAAAAAACAGTACGGTTATCAAGTCAGGTGTCCCTAAACAAGCTAATATTAAAGACACATTTAAGTTAATGAAAGGGCCATGCGAAAAGATAACTAGCAACACAATTGAAGGGGGGTGTTTACCGGATGATCCACACAGTTGCGCAGTGGGTGCTGGGTCGCAACTGGTTTCTCTCGTTAGGGTGCACCAGTTCCGCAAGGAACTGAGCTGGACGAAGAAAGTGTAAACCCAGCCAAAATGAAACTCTGTCCGGGTTACCATAACCCTTTCGATACTGCTTCTGCATAATGTCGCTCAGTATCTGTATTTCCAGCAACTCCATCATTCATATGTGCACTTAAGCTAGGCTATTCTCGAGACCTGCAACCCGTACTGGTGATGGTACATGGAACGCTTGATTACTTGTATAATGTCATAACGTAAAGCACAAAAGAATACAGTAAATCTAACACATTGCGTACTTTTTAATTTATGTTTGCTTTACAAAATTGTTGTTGAACTGCTTCAACAAAAACTTTTTCACATCTTAATTATAGCACAAATTATATATTTGTAAGTTACAGCTTGCAGATCAAAATTAGCGCTGGCAATTAACCATGTACAAGCATTCACGTTAAACATGGTATGCCTGACCGGAAAAATCAACCTGCAAGTTACAAGGGTTGATTAGCTTTCTTTTCGTCACAAAATTGTAGCTGAACAAGGTTTTTTTAGTTAGATTTGTGATCGTCAGATGACACACACTAGTTTTTGCCGGTTCAAATAAAGTAGCTTGTAAGATTACTTGCGGCTGCGTCCGGAAAATTTTGTGTGAAACTTCATCCGAAGTTAGCTGCGAGATTATCTTCCCTTTGCTTGCAGTTGACACACCACTCGCAAAGAATGAACGTTTCCGCGAGATGGCGCAAGTACATCAAAGATCCCTGCCAAATTTAGTGAGTCTTTGTGTTCACAAAAATGTATGTATTTCTTGTCAGTGACTGAGTCCGTACGTTAACCGTTATTATCGGAAAGCAAAACGTAACTTTGCTGCTTTGTAAATGAACGTTGGTCACGTCAGCAATCTCGTTCTAATGTAGTTCTAAAGTGCTTAACGTTTTCCGCTGATTGCGTTTTGGAAACATGTCACGCAGAATCAATTGACCTTGACGTAAATCGTGACGAATTTCAAGCGGTTCGCTCAAATATATTTCTTTTTATTACCGCGAGATTGTGCGCTGAAACAACGCCCATTAATCCCCTGCTTAATGCTTACAGCGTATACGGCAACGGAGATATGAATGCCCCAGCCGTAAAGCTCCTGCTTATTCCGCGCTTGATGAAAACGTGGGATTTGGTGCTGCAAGAGGTCACTGAAAAGATCAGTTTACGCACTGGCCAAGCCGTTCGAAAGTAAGTGTTATCATGTGCCTAGCTACTGTAACTATGCCGATGGCATCGGTGTTTCGTTGTTGAGTCTTTTTTGGATTTTTACGCACACAGTCGTGAAAAAACAGATGAAATTTTTTCTGGCCATGTGCCTTCAATTACCGGAATGCAATGTTTTATGAGTGAAAACTGCTCTTGCAGTGTACCAACCTGCCTTCCCGCTTGAAACGGAAGTCATCGAATTTCCTGCCCTGCAAGTGACTGACAAATTAATACCACTTTGTTTGGCAAAGTCTGTAATTTGCACGTGGGTCGTGACATTGCGCCGGTCACGATATACCGGCAATGAGGTTTTAGGCGATGCGAGTTGGTTGGCATTGCTGTCTCTTCATCAAGTAAGCCTGCTGTTGCGTGGGTGGACGGTCTAGCAACAACTTGAAAGCAACTCTTTTAAGTTTTAACGATTTCGAATCAACATTTCGGTAACTGCCCGCTGGCGCGATGAGCTTTCACGCGCACAGGATTTGGCANCGGGCTGAAANATCATTTGCAATTTGACGTTAAATCCACTCGTCCGACATGAATTTGATCGGGTTCTGAAAAANTGATCAGCTTGATTAATCACTTGCCTTCCGGCCAGGCTGTACGACATGGACTTCCACTTGTTAGGCGATCCGTCCGAACTCGAGAACGGCCATTATTACGTGGCAGTCGGCACTGAGAAGCTGAAAAAGTATCCATACGGGGAGATTCCCATCGGGATACAACACTCGCCGCGCAGAAAGTAAGTTTTCAGCGGTGGTTTTGTCGAGTTAGGCATCTTTACAGTGTTGCTGGATGCTTATTTAAAATATAGCCCAGTCTCCTCTTAAAACTAGTCCAAAGCTAGCCCAATAATTATAATTCCAAACTAGCCCAAAATTTGCGGTGAAACTAATAAAGATTTTGCTTTTTTAGGCTTTCCCAGTTTCCAAATGCAACTTCAAATCGTCAAACTAAGAAAGAATATGTTCCACCCTATAAACTGCCTCATAGCCTACTTGTCCAAAGTGATTTACAGCATCAATGCNAGAATGGCATGCAATGTGCGCAGTGGTTTGTAAACCTGCAGGTTTAGTACCATATATTACGACCCGGGTATAGCCAGCATCACACAGATTGCGCATGGATGAAAATGCAGTCGCATTTTTAATGCGTTTNGCAGTTCTAGAATGATTCTTTAAATCATTGTAATGTGTCCTTTACAATAGCTTTTTTGGATCTGTAGGAATTTTTGTATGCAGCCTTTCAACTTGATGTCTTTTTCTCACTTTTCGCAATATCGCTTGTCATACTGCTAGGCCCATTTAGCCGTGACTTTGGCCCATTTACCCAATGCTTCAGCAAACTCTGATAGTTGTACACTGCTGTTTAACTGAATAACTCATAAAAATTATCAAACAAATTTCACAATTTCTTTTTGCCAGTGACAAACCATAGTTACTTGCTTCAAGATTCAGAAAACAACGGTACGTGGACAAGCTTTACTAGTCCAGGTCAGCAGTAAGTCCACGGGAACATTGCAGCAAAAGCATAGGCTAGTAATGCCGCAGATGTACACTATCTCCGCACAAACGAACATAGCGTGTAGTGTTGTGGCTCGTTTCCTCTGGCAACTGACTATTGTGGCTTCACCCTTCACGTCTTGCATGCGTATAAGCTTTACTCGTACTATAGATTCAACTAATGACTGAACAGTGTGACCACAGCAACACCACGTCGTCGTCCACAAGTCAGAATGAGATCAACACAGTTGACCGTGGTAATCGAGGCTTGATCTATTGGATCTTACATCATGAAATGAGAAACGGGCACACAAGACTAGCGACCGCGAGTCCACCAGGCTCGTCAACAAGGAGCTGTCCGACCTGTGGAAGATTCCAACACCTGAGGGTCACAGTATCTCTGAACCCTTCAGGCCGGATGAGTTTGCTGCTGCCCTCAGACGCCTGAAGCCAGGAAAATCTCCGGGATTGGACTCCATCTTCCCGGAGTTTATACTCCACGCCTGCGACTTCCTCAATTCCTGCATGCGCCAACTCAAAATTCCAAAGATCTGGAGAATAGCACTAGTAGTTGCGATCCCTAAGTCAGAGAAGTCACTGGGGGACCTAAAGAGTTATCGTCCTATATCTCTGCTGTGTGTCCCCTTTAAAATCCTCGAGAGACTCATCTACGCTCGTGTCAAAACAATCACCGACCCACTGCTCCNACAGGAGCAGGCGGGCTTCCNACACGGGAGGTCGGCCGTAGATCAGGTCACCCTGTTGACACAGGACATCGAGGATAGCTTTTCAGCTAAAAAGAAGNCCGGAGCTGTGTTTGTNGACCTCACAGCAGCCTACGACACCGTATGGCACCGCGGCCTCACCTGCAAGCTGCTGCGATTGCTGCCTGACAGACACATGGTCCACATGATCATGGAGATGGT
>JGI24158J21664_10006667_pt1 | contig 15246 bp, 6 predicted proteins | sample Ectturendosymbi3_FD_21664 | JGI IMG/M metagenome (IMG submission 21664) | reverse complement strand
GTCAGAACTAGCAAATTTCCTCTCGAACGTTAGCAAACGTGCTCAATTCTCGTGTTAGTGGTGCACTGTATATCTGCGCTCTACCACGATCGTAACACGGTTGACTGAACACGATGACGTCATAAAATCACTGCTCAGAAAGGCCCCGCGCATTGGGCCCCGCGCCCAAGTCTTGCATTGGGCCCCGCATCTGCTAGGGCCGGCCCTGCTTGTTTGTGATCTTTGTGGAGACGAGCTACGGGAATAACGCATGATTTAGACATACAGACGGTTGGAAAAACTGATGACATTTCAGACAAACTTCCAGTGCTTCACAGCACACTCTGGGTCAACTGCATGTGTTACGCGATCTGCATCTCAACACCAAGCATGGATTGAGAAACCGACTTATCAAAAAGAGCTTTTCCGCCAACCAGGGTTTGTTGTAGAAAACAATTTCGATATAAAAACGCAATTTCTTCAGCGAAAAAGCGAACATTGAAGGAGGTCAAAAGAGTTTAATCAACCTGAATGCCTGCGGCTGCTCGTGCGCAGTTGTATACAAACTACTCGGCTCCATTTTGGAATTGTGGTCTCACAAAAGACAATAACCGTTTGACTTCCTTCCTAGTTTCCTGGATTTCTTTCCAGGGATGTAACAACCGGTTCAAAGATCATCTTCGAAAAGACGGCAGTTGCTAAGCGTTAAAACAGCAGGTTCTTCAAAGAAAAAAACCTTTCGAAATGAGCAACAGGTCAAAGTAAGGAGAAAACCAGTGAAGTTAGTTTGCTCATTATTACCAGTGACCGTCACGAGCAAAGTTTCCGAACGCATTTTGCTGTTCGCCCATTTGTCATGGGTCTACAATTGCGCGCTGGTTTTCTCAACTATCTTCCTTTAACTAAATCCATGTCAGCAAGCACAGAACACAGGACTCCGTGTGACAAAGGTTTTAGTAAAATTAAATATTTGCTTCGATTCCTAATGTTTGCGGATAGGTTTGGTTTTTCTGTGTGACTCCTTTGAAACTGTTTTTCAATGTGCTGATTCGTAAATAACATAAGCATAGATTACCATATTGTTTACTTTGCAAGCAAGTCCAGATTAGCAAACTGAACAAGGAGAGTTCTAAACAGCAATTCATTCAAACCAGGCGAAAAGCGAAACCTTCTGAATTTGTTGCAATAACTGCATCCGGAACCAAAGGGTTACCATGGGCTTAAATTCCCAAGGGATCCCCAAACTATTCACGTGACGTCACAGCGGTTGCATCAAGACTACTGTGGCCCGTGACAACTTCAAAAATGCATGTTTTTTATTTAATTTTAATTTGAAGCTTACACAGTGTGATTTTTTACAAGTCGCACACGAGCGTAAACCTCAAGCGTATGCTTGACACGTTATCGACCTTGCAGGGATTCCGTGAGTGTCACGAAAACCCCATACTGACCACTGACCACCTCAGAAGCAGCAAATGGTGTTTCCGGGGTTTTATTGAAAGTGAACTGAAGGTGGGCAGTGTTGTTGCCCTCTCAACATAAAAAGTGAAGAGCAAGCAGAAAAGTGCCATAACGCTGAAACTGCTAGACTAGCTTTTAATTTTTTGTTCCTCGTGTGTTTTTCGCGGTTTGTTTATACTGTTCAACTATTTTCTTTCTAATTCCTTTTTGATTGGCAGCGCTTGGTATAGATTTGCTTTGCCCCTCGTCGCGACTGCTTTTGGTAGTCTCCTTCTAAAAAATGCATAGTGGTCAGAAACGATCAACGCCGCAGCATTCGTTGCCCGAACTTAAACACCTTTAGCTACAATGTCCTGGGGTGCGTTGCATGGCGAATTCAAACTCCAACCCAGCTTCTCTTTGCCAGGTGCAGCGTTTTTAAAAGGATTTTAGGAAAAGTCGGTGGTTGCGTTGTGAAACCCATGTGGGTAGAACGCGGCGAATTTTTACCAACAGATATTGTCCATATGCAAAAAAGTGTCCCCAGTCTCATCAGTACGTAAATACACCAAGAAACATCTCAAGCTAGCTGTTAATCTTGATCAACCAGAAATTTCAGCTGTTGATGCGCTCGGTCAGTTTAATTTTAGAGTCACTCCTGATCTAGGAGAACCAGTCATTCCGAATTATCGACGCTATTGTTTAATTTCAGCTTTTCAGTCAATGTGCTCCTGGTACTCCGCCATTGCTAACGTTTCCTCTGGAGCAGCTCGCTGCCTCACTCGTGTGGTTATACCGCACAGCTATTGTGCCTTTAGTCATGCGTTCTACACTTCATTCAAGGTATTTAGCTAGTGTCGAAAACAGTAGTTTTCGAAACGCCTTGTATGTCAAGCCATAGGTTTTTGCGTTGTTGTTCCTCATACAACTTTGTGTGTCTGCTAAGTTTTACATTTTTACAAACACGAAATGTGACACTGGCTCAAGCACCAACAGCCGCATACCATGAAGTACAGTACGCCACAGTTGATTTATTTCACCATACCTCCGTCTAGTGGAGAAAATACTGCTAGGATTTGTCCACTTTTACAGTAGTTCCGTTTTTCTGGTTTTTTTTTCGGTAATACCATAAAATTGACCTTAGAGGAGGTGGGCTCCAATTACCAATTAGTCAAGCAATGTTAGCAAAGTTGAGGGGAACGTTGCCCTCAACACTTTTGAAATGCGAACGAAGCTCCTGTAGAACGAAATAATATTATATTTTGCTTTCCTGTGATATCTTTCAACAGAAAAAATTCCATTAAACGTGAGTATAGCAAGTTGCGTCTTGGATTTGATCGAGAGTCTCCCCCTCTATTTTTGGCATTGCACCCCCGCCAAGTAAATGTAGTTTCTGCGCGATCTTCTAGCACAAACTTCATTCGACAACTTCAGAAACTAAACATTCAATCTTTGATAAAAGACAAAGGCGTCTTCGCCTCTACTGACGTAATCGTGTCTACTGCATGTCTGATCAACGATGAAACTGGTTGACTGCAGCAAGACATGTATTTTTTCCTGTGGCTCATCCACGTTTTTGGGAAAACATGTTACATCTTTCTGCACGAGTGAACTTTTGTACATTGCGTGCCGATGTTTATCATTACAATAGAAGAAAATCGGAAGGCCAAACTCGTTGACCTATGGAATTAAAGTGGTCTTGCTTCGAAGCCAATTTGGCCAAGGTGAAACATTACTTTAAATACCAATAAACTACAATGTAAGAACGATTTCCTAGTTGAGAACAGCTGGTCAATCTGGTTTTGATCAGAACCATGCGTCCCATGTATCCAGCCAGTGTTTTTGTTTCAGACGTTGTGCAAGGTGTGTTCTTATGATTGCCTTATCGTTCTGTTGATTGTTTGTGCGTGCAGTGCGCACGCCTATTTCTAGCTTCGCGACTGTTGCCTTCGTGAAAGGTGCACATTCGAGGTTAATAAGACACGCCTTTAAAAGCCGGGTCTTACCAAGACATTGTAATTTGTTACTGTAGCCTTCTTGTCTGGCGCACGGTGCACAGAAGAGAACTTATGTGTGTTGTTATTCGTTGTTCTGTTGTTGTCACTATGGTTTCCGCAATCCCGCATGTCGATCATGCAAATATGGCCTCGCGCTACAAAACGTGATTGTTGTACAGCGCCAAAATCACCAACAAAATCAAAAAATCAACAAACCAAATTTGAGGTCCACATCGTAAGCAGTAAAGAAACTCTTTAGATCACCAGCCCAGGTGATTGCAACATATAAATATAGAACCAAGGCAGAATGGTGAATATGGCATAAAAGAGAATATGTTTGATGACGCTTATGATCATAAAATACCAATGCATCTTCTGACCACATGTTTCTATTTTCAACATTGTTTCTTCAACACAATGAAACACTTGGCCAAGCAGATGCAACCGGTTTTACGACGATAACAGAAATTTGATAAAACTCCTATTCAGAGAGTAGACAATAGACTCAGTACTGACAAGAACTGCGGGTTCGGCATTATGTTTGCCGGACAGTTATGTCCAATTTCAACCAAAGCAAACGCGCCATTTCCTATAAGGCACAAAGAGTTTACTTTTTCGACACAACGTCCACAGACAAAATTTTTGTCAAAGCGGTTGGAGTAAGCTGTTGAGAGCCACCATCCGCAAAATCTTTGAAACATATCTAACTGATAGAGAAAATCATGGCTTGACCCTACGTTTCAGTCAAGCTACAGATTTTACTGAGGCATGTCGATAAGTTAGTGATTTGGGAACGTACCAGAACAGAGAAACGTCTGAAATTTCCGGCAAAGCGATTTCATTGCCTAAAATAAAGTCGGATGTTTATAAAAAACAAAACAAAATAACCAAGTTTAAACTTTTTCCACATTTTAAAATGGGAACCTGGAGAGAGTGGATTTTGTTGGGATATTGTTCTTTGCTCCCAGCGCCACTCACTTCAGCATTGCAAATGTTGCTTGCTGTGTTTTCACCTCACGCCATGTTCATGGGCTGTGCATGTGGTTTAAACTTACAATTGAATCTACTTCAGTTTCTCTGAACTTGAAAATGTGTTGCTGGGGACAAGATTTTCTAGAATCAAAATCTCATTTGGAAAAGAGCTTGAAAATTAACTTATTTAACAAATATGGTAAAACTATCGCAGTGACGTAACCAGCCCAGAAATTTGTTGGAGCAAAAAATCTTAGGGGGCCCAAAATGTTTAATTTTAGGCGAGTAACACTATTTTGTTTTGAAAAATGGCCTCTCCAAGCGCAAAATGACTAACTATATTTTCTAAATATTTGGGGGGGCATGGCCCCTTTGGCCCCCTCCTGGCTACGCCTATGAACTATCGTCCCCTTAACCATTGCTTGCGGGGGTGTCGAGTAACAACCGTATAGCGCTGCAAAAACGCTGTGCTCGCCGGCAGCTTTATTAAACACCGAACGCCTGTGGACAATAGTTTGTATTTAATAAAACACCAAGCGAAATGTGTAATGGCTGCCAACAGAATTTTGCTCCCTCTTACGTGCTCCGTCTATTGTTGAGGAAAAAAACAAAAAAAAATATTTTAGTTTGCATAAAAAGTGTTACTTCTGCTTTTCGAGGTAAAGCAAGACTATAACAACACCGGTGACGACAGGTTTGCTTTAGAATTTCCCAATGACTACTCAGGATTGCCAAGCACACCCCACAACTAAAAGAGCTTAATATTTGCAACCTTCCGATACTATCGGAAAATCCACAGCTGTCACAAATTTGCAGTTTCAAAGATGAACGACACCAATTTCGTTCAAATTGGTAGTGACAATCTGTACGGTCGGGTACAGTCACCGCCTGGTACAACGAGTTTAGGGAGTTTTGACCCGTCAAAAAGCGGTCATTGCGGTCACGCTTAGTGAAATTTCTTTGTTAGATCACAATCCTTCGCTGTCTTCTGCTTAAGTCTAATCGAATCCTAACCCATTTTTCCCAAACATTCGCGGTCGAGCAGAAATGAGTTGCTCAAGAATTTTGCGATGAGCAGGCTTCGTGCAATCGTTTGCATTTTGTGAAGCAAAGCTCTTTTACACTTTACTGCCCACAGTACCTGCGTTTTATGCGTTTCTGGCCCCTTGATTAACTGCAAGAAGGGCAAGCACAGGAACTTCCTTTGCTAGAGCTTCTTTTGCCGCAGAAATGAAGTGCTGTAACGAAAAAGGAAACATGTCAGCGAGAGTCAGTAGACAGACTCTGAATCAATTACTGGGTTAATATAATAACAGAAGCTTGGGAATGGTTTCAACTCAAGTATTTACAGAGAGCATTTGTTTTCATCAGGGTATTTTTGCAGTAAACAATACAATGCAATTAACAACGTTTTGTCACTGAAGTATGTTAGAAGTAGATGAGTTGGTCAAAACATTCCATTTGAAAACATTTACGTTGACCTGGATTCTTCATTGATAAACTTAAAGAATACAATCGTCCCTTTCCAAGTAAAAATTTAAAGAAACCAAAATTAGGTAAAACAGTTTTGCCTGGTTAGTGTGGGCAACGCAAAGCGATGTATGTTATACATCACAGCTGTTTTCTGAAGTGTCTTAATCTATTTCAGCATCGGAGAAACTCTTCTTCACGAAACCGCGTTCCGCTCTCACATGCACACAAGGCTGCAGCAAGTTGTAACGTTCCGATTAGCCCCGTTCTCTATTAGCAGTACGCAGGTCTTCATCGGTATGGATAGCCTACATACTGCTTGTTTTTAATTTGCATTTCAATTCGACAAATGCCTGCAGGTATATCTTGCAGCTGTTTACTTTGCACTAACTTCACACACAGCCAACTCAGGCAAAGTCTGCAGTTTATTTCAAAATTTCATGCAGTCGAATAGTTTTCCACCCAAAAGTATCCAGCGATAATACATTGTATTCTCTTTTATATACTCGAAACAATGTTGCTTATATCTTCACCCCTCTTCGTATGAAGACTTTTTTTGATTGTACACTACTTTTATTTTAAAACGCAGAAGCGAAATAAAAACACGGAGTAGTTTTGCCATAATTAACAAATCCTTCCTGTAGAAGAGACTTTTACAGGAAGGATTTGTTAATTATGGCAAAACTACTCCGTGTTTTTATTTTGCTTCTGCGTTTTAAAATAAAAGTAGTTTACAATCAAAAAAAGTCTTGTGTTTCATCAAAGTAAAGGTATTAGCGCCATACAGCGTATACTTTTCTACTACTTCCATGTATGTATCCTCGTCTTCATTCATGTATTTGTGTGTGCCTTATCACTGCGATGTATGCTTAAGGCTCGCGCGTTGCGTATGGGAGTGAAGACGTTATACACAATAAACCAATTTACAATTTATAAGTTGTTGGGTCGCCATCTCGTCGGTGGGAAAGACACTTGGATGGTAACGTTCGACAGAGTGTATTTCGTTGCGAGTAAACAACAGCTTAGCGCTCGCCGGTATAGTCGCAAAAGCGATGTAACGCTGTAATTGAAAATCTTAAAATAGAATTCTGAAATCTGTTGCTTTGTGCAAGTGTGTTTTTTCCATACTAAGTTCATGGGCGTCGTAAGGAGGGCAAGTGGTCTTGGCTCCCCTGAATTTTGAAAGTTGATATTTTTATATTGAATTTTTAGCAAAAAGAGGTTGTTTTCTTAGTGCGGAATGGGTAAAATTAAATTTCACCACTTTTGCACCCCTGGAAAAATCCTTTTGGTACCCCTGGAAAAATTAACTATTGGCCCCCCACTGGAAAAAATCCTTCCGACGCCCATGACTATGATTTCACAATGATAATGCATTTCAGTTCGTTTCAAACGTGATACGCTCGCGCGAAAATTGAAAAACAGCTTCCGCAAGGGAATATCCCACAATCGCTTCAAAAAGCAAAAGCGTTGGTGAAGCCACTGCAAAGCGCCCTGAATGGGGAAACGTGGTGACAGCAGAACCCAATTTTCCGCAACGTTAAGATTTGGTTCAGCAATCGCAAAGCATGTAATAATGACCGTTAAGTGTACTAACGACCACTGCCAAGGCCAGCGTAATAAATCCGTGCCATTTAAGGCTGACGTAAATGTGCGTCAACAGCGACGCGTTCAAGCAAAAGACCCCAACGTAAGACAGGGAAGCCATCGCTATTTAAGGTAGCCTGTGTCCAATTCACGATTGTTTTGGGTTGCTTTTTGGATACCGTGCTACACTGAACTGATGTGCCTGGAGCAATGTTTCGACAAAATACGCAAGGGTTTTCCAGAACGAGAAAGTCCCACTCGGGTGGGAAGAAAAAGTGAAAATATCGTACACGAAGCATCAAAATTCAGCGACAGAACGGAACAATGTTTCGTTGTTTCCGATTATATTTTTCTTATCCAAATCGTTCCAGAAGTAGCGAGCGATCGCGGCGCCAATGTTATAAAATGCAACGATGAATGAATCGGTGCACGATGCGTCGAAATCACCGGCTGGCACAAAAATCAAAGTTTCACGAAAGCGAGTGACTTCAAACCGCAAATTGCATGACAAAGAACAGGGTATATAACGATTTGATAGACTGCTTGCTTCCTGCAAATAGTTCAGTTCTTCTGAGCACGCTGTGATGGATTTTAGGTTTTATAATTATGTCAAGGTATGAATGCATTTTTTAAATTAATTTCAAACTTATTTAACATTGGCAAAAAAAACTGGTGACTTTAGAGAAAAGATCCAAAGTTGGCGAATTTTTTTCTGCCACAGTTATAATGGCTGTTACCGGTAGGATCGTTCTTTAATTCAATCGTTTTCAAACATAAAAATAAATGATCCGTCGCTTAGCCCAGAACTGATAATTTGCATAACTACACAGAACTCTGGTGTGTCCAATTGTTTGACAGTAACTTTTCAGTACGAATTCGTATTATTAAAATTATGATATGCTCACAATTAGGTTCTAACGAGTAATACTTTCAAACATGTTTGTTTTACAACGCTGTTTTTCGAGTTCGATTCCTACAGTTGCTGTATTTGATCAAGAACAGGTGGATCTGATTTGCAATGGGCTTATATATAATTTTTTAATTTTATGAACTTCCAAACAGGGCATTATTACAGCAAGCGCAAAACGATGCTTTGACCTGGAGATTGTTGCGGCAAATTTCCATTCGTATGTAAACTTATACGCAGCAAATCGCAATTGCACCAACGAGTTTACTGCCATAAAGTGAAAAGTCAATCTGCTGTTTATCTGGCAATTTTTAACATAAAAACAAACTTTTTTGCAACAAGACATTGCCACGCTTACTGCTATTTACGTTCTGCTTTATGCAAATGAATCAGAGGCAAGACGGATGAAAAATGCTTTCCAAAGATGTTACTGGTAATGAAATAGAGATTGATTTTTAATTTTACCTAATAAATAACTTTTCGTGTCATCGAGTAAGTTATAAAGAGCTTGAATTTATTTTAAAACTGTAAAGCGTTTCTGCTTTAGTAGATTCTGTATGACTACCTTCTACCTGTTTTGCTCAAGGGACGAACTGCATTTCAACGACTGTCATTGTATTTGAGCACTGAATTAATGCATGGACAAGCATAAATACGCTCAGATAAAAAGACAATGTTATCAAATGTCTGTGTGAGTTATTCGCGCTCGTAACAGTTTGAGTGTTTCAAGCTCATTCGAGGTTTTTCTTCATAACACGACCCACATTAAAAATGCACCTGACAATGTCACTTCCATGCTTTCCCTATTCAGGAACTACAAATGTGATGTCATGATTTTAAGGAATACCATGCCGCGCACGAAGCGAGATCCTGTAAAAGTTCCTGTTTCTGTGGTAGGCCTATTTCTGTCATCACATTGAAGTAGGCAGGACCTTTGAATGCCAGAAATAATTTCCACTTGAGAACTTGACATAGTGAGCATTGTCATAACATACTGCGAAGCACGGCGCTGACTTCGCCTGTGATGATGCGTGACCTCCGGAAACATTCATGTTTCAATTGTTGTTTTTGTTTAAGCGCACTTTTCATATTTTTGACCTGAGTCGATATATTTCGCCTTGACTCAGGAAGAGGACTCAAATACCTGACAATATGCCGAATGGATATTATGAGGTTGTTGCGTTATTTCAGGTTTTCTATGTATTTCCAGAATGATTGACCTGCTTAATTGGCTTCATGATAGTTTTCCCTATTCTTCCTTTCATGAATCTTATGTTTGATAATTGAGTACCGTTAGCATTTAGGCACCAGAAGAAGTAGTTACATTTATAAGGGTATGAAATATTTGATTTGTACAAGATCCTTGCTCTGGATTTTCCCACAGCTTTGAAATGGAGATTAAAAATTTCCTTTATTAAAACAAGCAGAACACAAGTTAGCTTCCAAGACTGTGCGTTGTGAATGAAAATAATTGCAGTTCCTAAAGTGTTTGTTACTTCATGTCAAAAAATCTAATCTTCAATAACTAAATGGAGCTGATTTTGCTTTGTCAGACCTTTTTACTTTTCAAATGGCAAGTAAGAAGCGTTTTGCATTGATCAGATCACTCCGCCTAGTTCAGAACATAAAGCTGTTTGCTTTTGGTTGACGCTAAGTACTTACCTCGGTATGCGTGGTGCAAACCAATTTATTTGCCGATTCAACAGTGAATTTTTTATTACGAAATCTCGCATCCATTGAAAAAGTCGGGTTGGAAAAAGTCGGGCTAGTTTTACCTTGGTGTGGTTCAGGAGGTACAACAGGAACAAGCATCAAGACAGCACAATGCTACTGTTTCAAACAGTAACGTCTGAGGCGTCCGCAGAGTCTGTTCGGTGAGTGATGTTGAGCACTTTCTAACAAGGTTGGCTTTATCGGATGTGCAAACATTTGTTCGTTCGTTACGAAAATAATCGTTTGTCTGTAAGTGCGTTTGGCGATTTGATCTGGGAATCATTTGAGAAGACAAGTTCACCTACAGAGTGAAACCTACACCAGACACCAAATACTGCGGGTTCAAATAAGATGAACTTCTACCCTTTTGAAGTAAGCTCAACGGGAAACCTTGTGCTCATTTTGATTTGAAATTCGAAAGCCGTGAGTGGTATCCCGAAGCTTTGGACTTGCTTTTGAAAACTTGCTTCATCGCGAGATTGCTTTTACGCAGATTTCTCGAGGATCATCCTTGTGAAGTCAAAAACAAGAGAACTGTACGCGATGGCTTTGTGAGGAAGGTTGGCGTTCAGCTTACCTGTGATTACTTGATAAACCGAAGGTCACTTTGGGCGACTGCTTGTGATGAGAAGTGCTCTTTGCCGAGTTGCATGAAAAAGAGGACAAAACAGGATCTGAAAAAGTTTTTCAAATCGGGTGGAATGCTTGAAGTTGTTGCCGTCACGACAAGGTTCAAAATGGTCAGTTATTTGAACCCCAATCAAACAAACTTTGTGGACCTGGTGACAGATTGCAAGTGTCAGTTGTCGATGAAAACTTTTGCCGCGTGTTTGAGGGACAGCAGTGGCCGCGAAAGAAAGCTACGTAGCAACTGACCTTTTTTAAAAGTTGAAAATGTGATGTGAGCTGAAATGGCACGAGCAAACAAACTGTTATGGAACTGTGTAATGAAAGTGCTTCCAAACGTGGTTTATTTCAAAACGCCAAGTCCATTCCAGAAACTGAACAGAAAAAAAAGCATCAGAAATAATTAAATCTCAAACTAGCAACAAACAAAAACTGGCTAAAACTCCAACGTTTTTGTGTACAGAAAAACTCTGCAAATATGTTCTTATGTCTTTTGAATGATAGGATACAGTTGATCTAACTTGACCTTGCTTGTTCGTTTGATCCTTTGTATCTTCTTACATGTTTGCTTTATATTTATCTGATTCTTGCGCTTTTCCTTTGTTTTGCTGATATAAGGGTTTAACCATAATATTAATAAATGTAGCACAATCACACATCACTTCATTCTCACCCAAAAACGTAAAGTGCTGCGGCCCTCGGAAAGAATCGAAACATGAACCAAGCAAACGAAATAGAGCCGGATTAAAGGGTAGGGGGCCCTGGGCAATTTTCGCTGGAGGGCCCATATGGCGTAATTCATGACGTCAGCGTTTGCAAAAATGATATTTTAGCTGATTCGCAACGTTCTCTTTTGCTTTTTACTGTAGTCGAGAATGTGCTTACTAAACTGCACATACAGTAAGCTGCGAGAAGAGAGTTAACGATGTAAGCACTAGAGTGTATTCTTACTAGAAAAAATGTTTCGCAGGCTAGAACAGGGATTCTCAAACTATGGTAATTTTGGTGTCGCGAAAAAATGGCTTAAGAAATCAAATATACAAGTTTTTGTAAACTTTACAAAGAAAACTTGATAGTAAGTTTGGAGTGAATCTGTTTCTACACTGCTGCATGATAGCGGCAATACCGTGTTTCATGCCGCCAGTTGTTTACTAGGATGACTGCCTGAGCTAACACCTGATAATAATCAACCAAGCACAACAAGTTATGCGTTGTTACGTCATGATTGTTTTAACGTAACGACCAATATCGACCGCATTTGTTCTGACGCGAGCCATGTTCGAGCATGGAACTCTAGGTCTAGTCGTCAAAGGATTAGGCCAACTGATTTGACAGCATACTGCGTAGTTTTAGACTAAAGTTAAAAGCTTCATACGCAGTTTCAGAAGTACTTTTGGACTTTGATTCAGGAAAAATTGCATCCACAAACCACACACAACAGTAGCGAAACCAGTCCAAAATTTTGGGAGGGGCTAAATATTTTGACTTTAAGCGAGCAATATGATTTGATTTGGGTCACCGCACAAAACAACAAGATAAGCTAGAAATTTAGGGGGGCATTCCCCCCTTACCTCCAACCTGGTTATGCTTATGATATACAAATGAATTTCAGGAGGCCGCACTTGCCATGTCCAGGATGAATTTGCGGAGTTATAAACGACAAAATTTTGCAACTGGAATTTTCAAAACAGAGTTTATGTCATTTTTGGTTAAGAACATTTTGGAAATGAATGCCCAGTCATTTCTGATCCAGCCACTGATAACCTTTTAGACTTTTGCACGACATATTTGTGTGAAGCGGCATTCTCAAAATTGAAAGTGATCAGTACAAAAACAGATCCTTTTTGAAAAATGTTGAGAATGTCCTTCCTCCTGCGTTGTCTTGTATCAATCTACGAATGGATGATCTGTGTAAAAATCATCAAGTGCAATTGTGCTTGATAACTTGCACAAACTGAATTGTTTTTTGTGATTTTTTTTCGCCTTGCTGTTTCCATCACGTGGTAGTTTTATTACCGTATAGTTACCTTCGTGGATTGTGTGCATTTTTATGATTTCGCCATGCACAAAAATGCCCTTTGAGATTTGTAATGGGACGTTTGCAAGTATCATTAACATCTAGGGCTCAAGGCTATCCGTTAACGGGGTCGCATAGAAAAAAACATTTTGAAAATAATGGGTAGCAGAACAAAAAAGTTTGGGATGTCCTAGGCCAGANAGCAATTCGGCAAGAAACAACAGTCNCCCGAACAATAGGCAGTAACCAGAGATTACAAANAAAAACACCGGAAAAATAATATGTCAACATGGCCAGCCAGCCAGGCTGAGCGTGCAAGGTGCTTCGAAGCTTATGTCGTGATTTTTCACCTACATTNTCAGGTGCTCTGCGGTTAACGCCACTGCTTNAACGTTGCTGCTTGAAAGTTTTGTTGGAAAAAGACGATTTAGTCGCGGCAATTTAGCTAACATTGCCAGATCCTTGCGCTTTTTCTCCTTAGAAACTTTGCACTTTTTAGCTCCTGATGGCATTGTAGGCTTCGGCATCTCGCCAGCTAAACACTGCAATCTCCTTTTCTGCTCTTTCGTTACACAAATCGACTGATTTGAAAACCTTTACGGACGCATCACGCAATAACACGTGGTGTAAATGGCTTGACCAGCTTCAGATGTTTATGAAGTAACTGCAACACAAAGATAGTAGCCATCTGAAGAAAGAAAAGTGCGTGAAGAAAAGTGCGTTTCCACCACACGTTATGTTGCAGTCTCAATGCTGCGTCGTCTTGAGCCAGCTGTGGGGAGTCGAACGGATGACCCTCAGCGTAACAGCAAGAATAGAGTTTTCCCACTCGACTAGGCGGACACCACAANAGCTGCTACGTTTTCAACGTTATATGTGGCNAATCACCACGCCACAGTNACCCTTTCTGACGAAAAAAGGTCGCAGTTCGGCTGCGGCTACCTCCATACGGCACAAGAAGACGAAGATGTCATGGGATCATATTAACACTAAACAGCAACAACAGCAGGACTAGCATTAACGTGCAGATAGTATCGTTTTCGCGACATTTGTGCAGTAGGTGTGATGCACGAGTAGATAACCATACTTATGCCAAAAGAACGATTATTAGGGAAAAGTTACAAGCGAAAGTCATATATATTTGCATTTGGACAAAAGCGAAAATATTTATATTCAGTAGAGATTACTAAAACTGGCAGAAAGTTAAAATTTTAGAGAAATCATTTTAATGATACTTAATGCAACATCAGAATATAGAGTTGGATTTTTGTAACGCTTCTGAATCATGACAATATTTCAAACGAATATTTCATTTAAAACAAATGATTGTCGTCACTGGGGCTTCTTGGAGCGGGAGGCCGGGGCAATTGCCCCCGTTTCCCCCCTTAATCCGGCCCTGAATAGAAACCATTATTTGTGACTCGAGTAATATTGAGCAGAAGTCCCTTACATTCGTTTGTGGCAGCGCCATTGCGATAAGTGATAACGCTTTTGTGCTCTTCCAGCGGCTGGGGGCCTATACCAGGAATTTCCTTTGAGGAAAGACATGATGCGAAGAAGCCGAGGCGGCGGCGAACAAATAAAATCCGATACTTTGTTGGAGAAACCGCTGACAATCTCAGCTTAACCTCGCGATAGCGATCTCTGTATTTCTGTTTAATGACTTGTAGCAGCGCTATTTGATTTGTTTAGTGAAAAGAAGTTGATGGGCTCCAGAGCGCTTGGGAAATGTTGTGTCACTTTGCCAGCAAGGGGATTGAGGGAATTGCCTCTCCCTGCAATTACAAAAAGTTGCACGAAAACTATTCTGGTTAGTTTAAGCCTTTGATGTATGAGCCCAAGATAAACTAAGTACAAATCAACAAAACTGTAAGGCAGTGGCGGGTTCAGGGGCGGGCGATTTGGGGCGATCGCCCCCCGGCTAAAAACTACGAAAGTAACTTTGCAAACCATGCTTTTGTACAATTTGGAAAATGTCATTTGCGATATAAGTTCATTTTGCCGTCCATTGTTTTGTCACAGCAGTGCTGTGACGCATACTTCATTTCTCTTAATGAAACCGCAATGACATGAGACTTGAACACCAAATATTACCGAAATCGCGTCCCCCCCTAAGCTTACTGGCTGGATCCGTCCCTGGCGTAAGGAACCTATCCTACTTCAGTTTTTAGTCGGAGCTAATCGAACCAGTACGACTTACCAATTGTCCATGATCATTCAAACGTTGTGTATGGTGTAAAATAGTAAGGACTGAAGATGCGTAGTGTTGCGTTAATTTGGTTTCGTATAAAAATAAATTGCTGATTGATTCACTTGTTTGCAGGGCCGGCCTTATGCCGATGCAACTTATGCAGATGCATTGGACCCCGCGCCACTGGAGCCCCGCGCCATGGTGTTTGGGAAGATTGTTCATTTTTGCTAGATACACCTTTCGCTTGAAAATTCAGTAGAAACGCCATATAAATTTCATTGTTAACAAAGAACGCTCTCGTCAGAACTAGCAAATTTCCTCTCGAACGTTAGCAAACGTGCTCAAT
>JGI24158J21664_10006666_pt1 | contig 15247 bp, 7 predicted proteins | sample Ectturendosymbi3_FD_21664 | JGI IMG/M metagenome (IMG submission 21664) | reverse complement strand
TATAGTTTGGGAAGGCGTAAGATGTTTAAGCGCTGGAAATGTTCTTCTAGTGATCCCGAATTAATTGGATTTTTATTTTTATAGCTTTATTTTGGAGCTTAGTGAGAGGTTGAATGGTTGCATTTGAAGCACGTCCCCAATTGAGGATTGAGTAATTAAGGTGTTTTGTCATGCATCACACGGGACAGTGTACAAAAACTACACTGGAAACGTAACTTTTATTCCGTGGTTTGGGCACTAATAAAGTTACTTTGTACTTTAACTTGATGCTGTTATTGATGAAAAGGAAAACCATACCTGACCGGGTGGAAATTACCCGGCGTTAGTATTTCAGAGAGAAGACGCAAAAATATAATTTTGTTATAGCTTGTTCTTACCCCTGGTGACAAACTATATAAAAGTAAGAAAAGTTATAGTTTATTATTCTACACCGTGTTTCTCACTTTCCCATTGGGGTTCTAAACAAGGCCAATCTTCCCTCCATATAACATAGACAGCCGCAGAAACAGCATAGCAATCAACAATACGTGCAGTAATTCTACAAGAACTGGGATCACTTATGCTGATTTAAACAGAGCAATTTTATTCTTATTCCTTCCAAAGGTACATAAATCAATTTCCACGCATGGTAACAGCGTTTACAAATCCAACTGCGCTGTTATGCAATAAACCAACTGCATTTGCCATTCTCACTGTGCAGTTGTTACACAAGAACACTTTCAGGATCTGTCTCACTGCGCAACCCTGAGTTCATTATTGCTTCCGCTATAAGACAGCTCCTGTAGGAACGCAATATCGCAATCGCATGACAACACTTACGCAGCTTGTTCTGCCCAAGGGAACTCGTTTCACCGAGCACGTCCCTTGTGATGCATGACAAAACATCTCCAGCCGATCCCTCTCCCTTCACCGAAGTCCAGGAGCATAGATCAGTACAACAGATGTTGTATCAATGCAACAGAACATAAATTCTTTCACAAAACCGTTCAAGAACAACTCTGTGCGAATTTCGTTCTCAATTTCGTTCTGAATTTTTATCAATTTTTAGCGAGTATTTATAGAGCTATTTCTCGTATATTCTTGCAGGTTTTTCCCAGTTCATTCCAGTTTAAACTAGTTTAATCTTGTTTCATACCGGTCAGATTGCGAAATTTCGCCTTTTACGATTACGTCATTCATGTGTCATTATCATCGGCTCCATATTAGGTTCACACATACACACATTTCGCATTACATCGTTCGTTATTTGCTGACCTTTCCGTCAGTTTATTTACACAATTTTACTTTCCCATTACACATGAGTTTTTGCAACACTTCGCAAGAAGTCATTTTCGGTACATTGTTCACAAAATGGATGGTTGTTTCATAATTTTGGGTGGCTTTGTCGGGCGTTCGTCAACGGTGGCGGGCGTTGTTGGTTTGTCCTTTCCCTCTTCTGGGTGACTTTTCAGATAATTTTTTACGGAGTTGTCAATGTTGCCCCTCATGGTCTTACGACATTCTTGGAGGTCATTCAGTGCATTAGCACATTTGATGCTGCGTTGTATCTCCTCTATTGTCAGCGTTTCATAAGTGGTTTGAGAATCCCATTTGTATAGTATCTTTCCTCGCAACTCTGGCGCAATATGCACACATCGAACGTACATAGTTCCGTGTCTCAGCATTAGGCTGCTCATGTAAACCATTTGTTCCTCGGGTACTTTCACTCGTAGTTGGATTTCATGTCCCGATTTTGCATTTAAAATCAGCCAGTTTAACATTAGTCTTAATGCTGTCTCTGGTTGCATTTCCGCCAATGGTTGCGTAAGTTCAGTCTCGTTGCTGATTCCATATCGCCCTAGTTTTCTCCTGACACTGGTTTTTGCTTTTCGACTTTCCTCTAGAATGCGTATTATTTCCATGTTTATTCTCGCCTACTTTTTCTGTAAGATATAAATTCATGGGGTTACGATGGCTTCATTCTTGTTTCTCTCGCTGCCATTCAAAAATATAACATTTTAAAGGCTCCATTCGGGCTTTAATTCCGACAGCAGCATTTCCATATTTTATCGTTATATTTGAAGTCACTTTGTTTTGGTAAGCAAAATCTCTTAAGTCTACCATGTCCAACAACCATTCCATTACTGATTGAAAATTTCGTGAATCGGAATCATTCTTTTGAAAGTTTCTGACTTCTTGGAAAATGTTACGCACATACACATCAAACAAATTCTTCATTCTGATACTTGCAATGCGCTTTCACCTGTTAACGACAATACAGTGCATCATTAATATATAACATATACACACGACACTTTTTATTTGCACATTTCTCTTCATCATTGTTTGTTTTGTCCTTAGTCAACTTCTTCGACATCATCTTCATCGCGAGGTAATTCAGCAAATCGCACAGTCTGTTTTTTCAACGTTGCTTCACTGCTGCTAGTTTCGCTGTTTTCTGAGTCAACCATGTTATGGTCACATGTGGCTATAACAATTTGAAAAAGCTCATGAAAAAATATACTGGACTTGAAGGATCTCTCCTGCTCCATGCTGGTAAGAAAGCACGTCCTGAGTGAATGAGAGCCCTTCATTGCCACAACTAAAGCCCTATATCACACGGGGAAAAAAACTCACACTAACTATGATGTTGGGTGATTTTCACCCGAAATCACAAACTTTTCTAGTTAGTGGAAAAGTGCAGACAGCGAGCACGAGCTTACGCCCACGAGTCAAGAAGTCGGACAAACAGGTGCAGCTACTGAAGCGTGGAGGGCGCTCCTGCGCTTGCTTGCGTATGAAACACGCGGCCACATCACGTGACAGGGTTCATTCCACCCTTCGGGTTAACGTTCCAGGGATTTAGAGAGATTTAAGATAGAAGAGCAGTAGTTGTGCGCGACCTAGAAGCTTTATTGTTGAAGCGATTTTCGCGATCAACCTTCCAGTTAAAAATGATATTATTACCCCACCACCTTGGCTTATATTACCCCACCACCTTGGCTTATATTACCCCACCACCTTGGCTTATATTTCCCCAGCACCTTGGCTTATATTACCCCACCACCTTGGCTTATATTTCCCCAGCACCTTGGCTTATATTAACCCACCACCTTGGCTTATATTGATACTGATTGGTACTAAAGGCCACTTGATGGTTTTGTTTCCGTTCTTGAAATGGAAAGTATTATCGCGGATAAGTTGATCGTATTAAATTTAATGCAAAAAAATTCATAACTAAACTTGTTCTGTCGATACTCACGAACAAGTTATGAAAGCATTGCTGCTTTTGCTTGGCGATTTGAAATGCAAATAAAATCATGATACGTTCAAGTTTCAAACTACTTTGGCTGGACCGTATTAGTAGCTTGCCGTTTGACAACCCACAAGTGGAGCAAAATGTGCCGAAAGACGTCGAGATATAATTACAACAATCGCAACTTACTTGTAACTGAAACAGTGCCAAGGCAATCGTACTGGTGAGCTCTGGCAACGATCACCAGTCTTTCGAGGAAAGCGCACTTGTTTAGTTTCTTTTAAGTACAGTTCTTACAGTAAATATTTTGGTCCAAGAGCGCAGCATAGAAAAGCAGCAATCCTCTTCAATCGAAACTCCTATTTACCAATATCCCCAAAAGTATTCTAAAATTGTCATGTATTTTCTGTGCAGTGCGACTTTGCAAACTTACTAAAATTTAAAAAAAGAAGTACATCGTTCGGTAAAACAAACTCATTCATCTTTTCAAATTGTTGCGAATGGAGTTTTAAAAAATGTTTTTCGAGTACTTTTTTAATCTCTCGCCTGCGCACCGCTTCTCGGCCTTTGAGAATTACACATAAGACTGAAGGCAAACGAATTGCTTTCTGTGACAAAGGCACATTCGGGTTAGCAAAGATTTTGCTTTTCTTTATGTGGTTGAGGCAAAAGGAAGACTTATATAGCAAAAATTACTTTCGAAATTCCTGGAAAAACTTGTTTTTATTGAACTGTGTTTACATATGTTGCCCGTGATATATATCAAAGAATTTAAATGAGAAAACTTTGATTGTTCGGCTATCGCAAATGTGCCGCAGTTTCGCTTTTCGGAAAAAATTTCTCCCAGTTATTTGCTTTTTTAATCCGAGTCAACATCGTCAATTATGGAATGTTTTTGCAGCTTTACTATCCACAGTCATGACGAGTGGGCTAGAGCTGTGATTCCAGATTATAAGGTAATGCCGATTCACAATATATTTGTGTAATTATACACACGAAAGGAAATAATTTTGTAAGGAAACCAAATTAAAGGTGAATCTTGACGCAAATTTTCTTGAACCGATTTATCTACTTATAAGAGAGGCGCTTACTTTTAACAACTGGGTTGTGGTGCATGACCTCCCTCTACATGTAAAACTTGGCCAGTTGTTGACGTATTTCGCATGCAGCATGCGGTTCACAAAAGGAAATTTAGTTTATGCTACTGGCATAAATGTTCACGTGAAGATGACATTTTTCGTGAATCAACACCTAGTTCGACCGGAGTTTTGAAAAGAGCTAAAATTAAGATACGTCATTATAGTAAAGTCATTGATGTCACAGCCCATATATTAAACTTAATGAGTCTTGGAAAACAACAAAAAGAAAAGGTTTTTAATGTAGAAAGATCACCTTTTCCGCTTTTACAACTATGAAAGTACCTGAAGTGCAAATCCTATGTATTATGATTTTCAGCTGACGTATGCGTGACTTTAGAACTCTTTGTGGCACTTGTTTTTAACAACTTTCTTCGCAAGCAGATCATGTTAAAAACCCTTATAATAAAAAAATAAACGTCTTAGTGGCATTAATGCAAGCTGCCGTAAGAAAATTGCTGAGTTGAATTGGAAAATTAAACCCGACAAAATACCACCTGTTGTGTCGGTTCCATCAAGGTCCCATTTATCCTGTTTCCCCTGTTAGTCACCTTTTTGTTCCGAAAGCAGTTAATTCATCAAGGATAAAAGAAATCACTTCTTTGCACAAGGTTTGCAATTTTCAGTGATGTCGATTGCGTTTTCAGACGTCGTTTTCCAGTGCGGCAGCTCACAAAGTTTCTAAACGACGAAGAAAGAAACGAGAAGTCAATTCAAGCAGCATAATTGCCACAGCACAGCCAATGTCTACTGAAGCGCCGCTGTTACCACAAGAAGTGCCTGCACAGAAAGTATGAACTTGCAGTCGCTTCAAGTAATTACTCTCTACATGAGAGATAAGCAAGGAATGTATCTGAAATTTTTTAATAGGAAATCGATTTCACGAAACACTACGCATCGTCAGTCCTCGAATCTTATTCAAATAAAATCTTGAAGTGACTTTTGTTAAGACTTTACTAAAATGAATTGCAAACAGGGCCGGCCTTGGCAGGTGCGATGTCCGATTGGAAGCACTTTTGAGGGCCCCCACTCAGTGGCGTGTTGAGAAACGTTTGAGAGGATCAAGGCCTCATGACAGAAATCGGTGATGTGGAAGAGCGAGGCATGAAAGGGCGACACAAAGCTAGGGAGGTCTGGAGGGTGCCCCCAGTTTCGCATCTTTAGCTGAGACTTCAACGTAGTAGCACCCAATAAATTCATGAGTTGCTACACTCAATATCTCCAGACAGGAGGTATTGATTGTCGTGCGAGCGCACATCCACAGCTAAAAATTTGTAGTCGTGGCAAAAGATGATATTTTTCCATGCCTAGCATATTAGCCATGGATGACCTCAGCGCCGGATTTAGATGGTGGGGGGGCCCAGGGATGGTGGCAGGCCCCATGTCCGGATAAAAAATGTTTAGGTAGGGAATGATCAATGAAGTCACTAGTATTTCCACATATCATTAAATATTTATGACGTAATCTTGTGACGTCACATTTTTTAACTCAACTGTAAAAGACTTTATGACGTAACATGGTATTTGACAATGATTAGCGATTTATGAAACTGTTGCAAAACCAGTCGCTCGCTGGAAACATCGCATCTTCGTTTTTTGAAATTGTGCTTCAAAAAAGATTCCAAAATTTTTGAAAAAAATTTCTGGGCAATTCAACGTTTTCATCATCTCTAAAGGTCAGTCCTCGCTCAGCAATAAATTTTACAACAGAAATTAAGCGTTGCAGGCAGAGGCGATTTCCGATATTGTTTGCATTGATTGATCTGACTGGCTAGTTCTGTATCAATTCATGATAGTGATTAATTACATCTGCGACAAAATGTAATCGTGGCATCTATATGTTCCATTGAATGCTCGTGGCTCCTCAGGCGGCCAAGAGTGTGCTTTCAGTCGAAGATTCCTTTTCTGATAAGGCAATGCGCACATTTAGTCGTATCCGCGCACATCAGTCTACAAGTGAAACACAAGTTCGTTAAGCAGAAAAAAAACAGATTCTGTCAACCACTTCGCCATCGTGGTTCTGACGACGAATAAGACTTGTGGTACATTTCCGTGACGGGGTTCTGTCTTTTCTGTGTCATAGAACATCATGTTTTAAAACTGACTTTTCATCGCAATGTCAAAAAGAACCTGTTTCATATTTCAACCAATAATTCCCGCATTTTTTCTGGTATATTGGCTGGCCAGAGGGTCCAGAGACCGATATCGTTGCCTCCAGCGTCAACCATCTCATCTATCGTGCATTACGATGATCCATCTTGACGTTCTTCTACTACTGCACTGCTGGTTAAACTAGGTCTAGGTCTATTTTGATCGTTACGTAGATCTAAGTCTGTCACAACATTTTCGATTTTCTGTCCTCTTACAAGTTCCGCAGAATTGCCTCCGCTGGACTCCACTGCCACTGTAAAATAGTCACTTGAATGTTTGTTGGCTTGGATGCAACTTCTTCCTATCCCATTTTTGACACTTGCTTTTTACGTTTTATAGAACCACTTGGATGACAATCCCCTCTCTGTCCATGTTTATTTATTAATAAGCTCAATAAGGCTCCCACATTTTCATCTCAAAAAGGGGGGACAACTTACGACTGTCACTTACTTGAGTGTAGCCTATTATCTACACTTAACAAGTCAAATAACATTAGGCCTATTTGTAAGTTTTAAGCATTGAAGTAAGATGTCCAGTGTGGACGATGTTTCAGTCAAAACAAAATCCTTATTTACCTTGCCCTATTTAGCTCACATATGTTGCAGTTTACTTAAATTTCTTAAAAATGTAAAAGCGCCTTTAACAAGTTTTCATAAACTTTAACAACATTATGAAACTAATTGTATGAAAGATGTTTTAAATAGCACATCAGCTTTAATTCAGTAGAAACTGGTTCAATCAGAAAAATTTCTCTTTTAGGTTTGTGGTTGCATCAAGGAAAAAATCGTTCCACATTAGCGTAATGAGCCATGAGCCATAACGCTGAAGTAAAAATGAGCAATCTTTATCAGCTCGCTGAAGCATTCAATGGTATTATAAGTTGCAAAATATTTTGCTCATCTTTCATGTTCCATCATTTTACAATAAATTGAATTTGGTTGATGCTCTTTTTGCCAGATTGAGACACTAGGCGGGGCGAAGAGTTTTCTGAGAGGGGTCGAAATAGTTTTAAGCTATGTCCAACATATTTTACAGGGGCCGAAAAAATTTTCAGGGTGAGCTTAGCCCCCCTGCGCCTCCCTAGTTACGCACCTGAGTATGAATGTGAAGCTGGGTACCTTTGAAGCAACCTAGGATAAAGTGATAGCCACCTGATTACGCTGTGAGAAATAAGTTTTTGGTACTCAATATCCACAAAGTCACAATAGTCTTTTCAGTCTCCTTTGCGAACTTTGAAAATGCATCCACACGTAGACTCATTCACTCAACTTCAAAATCATTTAGTTCTTTTCTGAAAAAGGGATATTTCTGACGAATTTCTTCATTTTTTAGCATTACTGATTACTAGAAAGTACTGCACTAAGCTATATCCAATGCACTGATCATCATATCACGGTTCATCAGCAAAGCTATTACAGTAGGCTACCTATAGCGGCGTCAGAAGTCCGCGCTCTAATGCCAAAGTAATTTCAGATATTAAAAAAAGATTTACCATTGTTGTGTAACGATTAATTTGAAAGCATTCCCGCGTTTCCAGCCAATAATTAATTCATCCAAAACATACAGTAGATTAATTAGACAACCTCCCATAATCTGAGCTACGCCACCAGCTCGTATCTTGTTGCAGTTGAGTAGGGACAGCTTACTGCATGTAAATACAATATATCACACCCAGTGGCGTAACTGACGGGTGACAGAGGTGCGAGTTGCCCCCCTGGCAAGCTACATGTAAAAAACTGTCTCCCACTTAACTTATATTTCGGTTTTAGCATTCATTTGATTTTCAGTAGGTTGTTGTTTTTGTGTGCTTTTCGGATTATTTTTCGGTGACTCACGGTTTTAGTTTTGGCATCCACATCCGGATCCATCATTTCTTAAGTTTTTTTGTGAGTATTGGCTAGTGGACTCCGTACAGTGGCTAGTGGGCTCCTTTTATCTAAGTTTATCACCCTGGCTCAAACATTCAGTTACGATTCTGATTATATTATAGCTGTGTAAATATGAAATGTAAAAAGGTGGATACTTTGACATTTTCGAATGCCCTCGAAGATTATTTTATGTTTCGTGAAAAAATTGGACATGTACTCCAAAAAGAGAACGTATGGTAGCCCTACTTAACAATTCTACTCATAAGCTACCTGTGTAAATCTGAAAAAAGCAGACGCAAAATTTACCAGTAACGAGCAGAGACTAAAGCTAACGTGTTCTATGTGACTTAGCCTTGCATTCACAGGATTCAGATGCCTGACCGACTTTCAGGAAAACATTAAGTGTAATAGCTGTTTCGTCACAATATCAAAAGTGAAATACGGCCTTCCGGGCGACCAATATAACTTGATAGCATCGACAAACAAACTTTCCTCGCTAATAAAAACGACTAAGTGGCACGTACATGTCGTACATATGGCTAAACACATGAACATGGTGGGGGGCCATGGTCTCGGGCCCATTGGGCCCCCCCTAAATCCGGCGCTGGATGACCTACCGCTTCACCATTTGGCAGTACTCTTTTGCAGTGAAAATTAGAAAGCTATGTCACACCGCACTCTCGTTTCTGGGGAAAACTTCTGCTGTGATTGTAGGTGGTCCTCCATGGGATAAATAGTCCCTAGCATACCGACTCATGGCACCTGGTCATGTAACGGAATCGTTTGTTAATCGAATGGTTCCGAAAATTTTTGGATTTTCGTGCTCGCAAGCGTCATCAGATGCATCAGCCGACCAGTTTCCTTCTTTGTCAGTCTCAACATTTTCGAAATGACTTATCCCACTTCCCGTACATAAATTTCCGCTTTGATTATCTGGGACATCATCAGCTGGCTGCCTATGTTGTCGCCATCTTCACTGTGGTATGGCCCGTCATTCTTACGCTTTTTCTCTATTTTCTGAGGTAATTCGGTTCACATGCTTGTCCAACGCACCATTCTCGTTTTCTGCTTCGACTTTTTTGCTTTAGCTTTAGCCGTCTTTTGACTGCCAATCAAATATTTTCGGCCTATGTCTCTTGATCTTTGACTCATGGTACTTACGTAGTTACAAAAACAACATATTCCTAAAAAATAGCCCAATTCGACTGGAAACAAAACACAGTATGACACTCATCAGTAAAGACTTTGCACTGATATAATGGCCATAGTGCAGCCCACTTAATAGAGCACCGGTTAAGAACACAAACCGCTTATTAGAGCAGGTTTTCAGTATATTTAAATAAAAAATTATTTTATTTTCTAACATGAAAGAAATATATAAAGTAATTGCAGATTTCCCAACCTAATTTTTAGAAATTTTTCAAAACAGGCAAGCCTATTTTAGTAGCCTCAAAAACATCTAAGAAAGTCATCCCACCTTTGCGCCTTTACAGACTTATTGCAACTTCCAATATCATTTGTTTTGTTTGGATATATCTCAAAAACTACGACGCCAATCTGTGTGAGATTGATGCCATAATCCTTGTTTCGGTAGTACTTCTTGATGCAACTTTCACTACAAGAACATCATGAGTCTTACTTCGCTTAAACGTAATTGTCACTCATGTTGCTTTGCAAATGGCTTTAGCCTACTGTTAATATTCGTTAAAGAAATTTTCTGTTACCTTTTAAAGAATCGTTATGTTTTGCACACCTGTAATAGTCATTCAGCTCGCGATAGCATAATTAAAACTATGTTTATTTCAAACATTTTCACCAATCTCAGGTTGCCTCAGCAGATCTGCACGAGAGGGAAATTGAATAAGACTGACTAAGCAGCACACATTTGCAATAACGAATCAACGCTAACCTTCCGAAAGCAAGTAGTAGTAACTGTTGAAACAACAAGAACTATCGAACCGTATTGAATTGTATTTTGCTGCAAATATTGAAACTTGGCCTGTCAAACACGAAACGCTTATAACCGCAACAGAAAACAGCTTCAAAAGCCCTCTCTGCCTTAATTATCTGCGGTTGAAAAAAGTATAGGTTGCACATTACCGATAAACAGTGTCCATCGTTACGATTAAAGGACGAATTATGATGATTAGGGGAGTTAAAAACCACACAGTTCACTTTGATTTTCGTTGGCAACGGATCCCACGCTTACAGAATATTGTGGGCACAACCGCTCAGCGCCAGCACTACACAAGCAGCTTTGATTAAAAGTGTAAGTTTGCGTAGGTTCATAGGCGTAGTGCGGGGCCCGATTTAGAAGTAATCGGCTAAAGGCTGCCGGCCATGATTGCAAATGAGTTCTCTTAAGCAGTGTTTCCGGCGCAAACAGGATCGGGTTCAAACTTGACATATGGAGCAGGGCAGTCAGGAAAAGTGACCTCGGATAAGCTATGGCATTGGCAGTTGTGTGACGGTTGGTAGGAAGCCAGATTGAGGGGTGCTGTTTTATTGGGTGCAAAGGTTTTCTGGGGGGATTCGCCCAAAATTGCCTCCATCAAGGATGTGCTAAAAAAGATATGTGCCTCCGGTTTTTTGGTGCATCAAAATATTAGGACCTTGATTTTCCCACGGCTGTGGAAATATTTGAGACAAAGAAAAAAGTGATCGGAAAGGATCAGAAAATTTTAAAGTAAAAATGCGCAAATTTTTACACTACAATAACCTGTGGAAAACCTAACCTGATGTTCATATTTTCAACAAGTGACAATTGTCACTTTCTGCAACTCAACATCTTGCTTCTCAAAAAGGCTTAAGTTTTTTGGTTCTTTACTGTGTTTAAAATGATTTACAAGAATATGCAGGCAAAGGCAGGGGTGCAGTGGGGTGGGAACGCATGGGAACGGCGTTTCCACACCTTTTTGCGCTGGCAAAGTCACTTGATGATGTAGGATCCAAACGATTACATTAAAACATGGTTGCGATTTCACGGATGTGCTAGCGACACGCAGAATCGCACTGTTAGTCATAAGTCTACAGTGAAACACGAAGATCCAGTGTAAAAATACTTGCAGGAGAATGCTCACTTTTATCGAACTATTTTGAGCAGTCTTCCTTTTTATTTGCCGTTCCCACACCTCTTTTTTTTAGCAATCTCCCCCCTGGGTAAAGGTCCTTAAATTGGCGAAGTTGAAAGCATGATAACGTCTTAAATGACTTCAAAATATGATATTTTTGAAAATTCAATAATATTCCTCATGAACTGAAAAGATGAATTCAAACTGCATATATTTAACGTTGTGAATGTCGAATTTCTACAATTAAAATGGCTTCGATTTACTTTGTTATCAAGTAGTAACGTATACGAAAAGAGTGCTTGCAGAGACCTGTACTTCAAGGAGACCATTTGCAAATTGAGCGAAAATATATTTTGCCTCTTACTGCTAACTTTTGTGCTACTAACTCAAAATACTTCATAAAAATATGAACATTTTTTGTAACAAGCAGCAAAGCTTTTTGGCGTGATTCAGCATGCCGGCGCGTCATACCTGTGGCGTGTTGTTGGACCTACAAATAAAACTGAGCACGCTATATCCAGTCAGTTGTTAGAGACTGTGTGGGATCGATCTGTGAACACGGACAAGGCAAGGTCTTTTACGGGTGTGCAGCACGTTTTGTGTGATTTGTTGGCGTTCAGAATCAAGCTTTTCTGCTGCGAAGACTCCCAGTGAGTGGAAGCAATGATTACATTGCATGTGCGATTGCCACCTATACTCAACAAAAGTTCTTGTTGGCGATGAAGCTAGACAGGTTTTGAAGACAGAGCCTAAATGACAAACTTTCATGATGAGGCTTCGTTTGCTGGTCCAATGACAAGGTGTCACTGACATTATTTCGAAGCTGAATGTACGGTATAAATAGACATTGTAAAAAAATGAGCGATTTAATTAGTTGCGTGGCAGGTCCTGAAAACTTGAAGATTCAGGTCGTGTGCTGTGCAACGCTGCAACTTACTTTTCGTTTGATGCAAGTTACATTTCGAGACAAGTACTGCGTTTAGTGACACAAAAAAGCTCGGCAATCCTCGTTTGGGCTGTTCACTTTATCTTTCACGTGTGGTTTTGCTTTCAGAAACTCACTGAGAAACGACGACGTAACAAAACAGACCATATTCGAGGCGATCGCAGAATGTTCGAGATCTTTCCCGTCCACGACCGACAGTCGGACGGCGGCGACGTCGAGTGCATTGACCAGCATCAGTGTTGCATGTCTTGTTTTTGCCGGGCGCGCGACGACGAAGGGGCAAAATCGCGGCACAAGTTAAACGGCGGCGTCAGTTGACCGAGATATTATCGCTTTGTTGGGAGTGGTTTAGCGATTGTGGCAGATTGATTCGCAGCTGCAGATGTCATCACGGCGTGGATATGCTCCAGAGCAGATGTCGATCCCCGTACGCTTCAAGTTTTACAGCAAAGACATTCGACCCCTTGCGAGGTTTCTAGGATTTGTAGTCGATCGCTACGTTAAACGTTACTCATGAGCTCTCAAATGGCAAATCAAATTAGTGCCACCAGGAACAATTTTTGTTAGTGAACTACTAAATCAAATCAAGTACTTGCTAGTGCTACTATAGATTTATTTATAACATTGGATGAATTTTGTTACCGGAAATAGAGGTTTGACCAGTGGAAACTCATGCTATCAATCCTTTGCTCCCTCCAGACGCGTTATGAAAATTCAATCAGAAAACCTAGCCATAAATTTAACTTAATGTGTAAAAATACGGTTAGGTTCGCAAAACCGTAGCTACTTACCTGTTTATCATAACCATCAGCAATGCCTGCAGCGTATGGGTAAGCTGAGGAGCAGAACACTCGCGTGCGCTTAGTTTTGCGACAATCGGCTTATAGCATGTGCCAGCCTCTGAGCTGTCTTTATTATCAATCCTAAGTATGCGTTCCCACGTCCTAATAACATTGAGTCCACGAATTAAGTGAACTCTTGGCCAAGATTTGCCTCTACGTGAAATTTACAACGGTGTGCTACAACACAAGCGTGCACTGGCCAAAATGCTGCCGTGATGACTGCGCTGGGTTTGTGAAAGTAAAACTTGGCAAAAGAGTATCTCTTATTAAACAGACCTGTACATTTGAGAAAAACAAACTGATTCTCATCACCATCTGTAAGCAACTATTGCCACTTTCATGTTCCGCCTAAATTTCACTCGTCTAAGTAAATACAATAAATAGAAAGAATGCTATAGAGAGCCAAACGTGCATGTGCTGCAGATTATTAGACTGGAAAGGTTTTCTTCAGGATTTCCAAACCGTTAGTTCGCTGCTTTTGATTTTCTTCTTCGTTTTTGCTTCAAAAGCATGAACCCGGCATTTGCTAGACGCTCTAGTTGTGATTTATGAATAACGTGACGTAAGCCCCGATTTTTTGGCTTTATTCCACTTTGTTGCTGGACCGTCTCGAAAAACAGAATAGCTGCAGTCAGAAAGAAAGTGGTTTGTACTGTACATGATGGCAACAAGCCGTGGAACGTCTATGCTGTTTGGCGAATTCTTTTTTCTCTTCACTTAGCAAAGTTTTCACAGGAAAGTGGAGAAGTTTCTAAACTTTGTGCCAATGTGAGACACTATAAAATTTTATCACCGTCATTTGAAGTTTTTTTCATCCGAATTGCACCCGCGTGCTGGTGCAGAAAAACAAAAACTCCGTTCACCCGAATTGTAAAGCATGTTTCCAATGAAAAAATATCATTTGTTACTGTCAGAAACCGAACGAGGTGGTCACTGATCTACACCAGTGGTTTTCATCGTGGGGCCACGACCCGCAGAGGGGTTGTGATTTGTGAACCATTTTTGGAAGGGTCACGAGTAGATATTTTAAGTACACAGCTGTAGCCTATTACATTTACTTTATTCCAATTTTGGATGGGGTCGTTGGATTATAGTGGATTGCTATAATGGGTCGTGGTACAAAAGGTTGAAAACCACTGACCTTCACGGTGATTCATATTTTTGCAGAATAAATTACACAAAACAAAGGTAGAACAATCAGACGTGCGTGCTGTACATGTCCATTGTCCAGGTTTACAGGGTGATATTGACTCAGTTACCATAACCGTATGAGACCGGAGGAAAGGAGAAAAAGTCAGGAAAATCCTGGTGAGTTTGGGCAAAATTACACTAACAGATAACAATTCTGGACCAAATAGCCGATTCAAGATTCATAAACCTTGTAACAGAACTTTCTAAACAGTACAGAAAGGCATATGACCTTTTAATGGATAGAACAGCTATGTCCAACCCACGGGCTGCATGCGGCCATTCGAAGGTTTTGTGCGGCCCAGTTTGGGTGTTCGCTGTCGTAAAAGTATCCTACATACTGACAACCTATCCTTATTTTGATAATTTTGATATTGACGTTTTGATGCAGGTGATCCTCAGTGCCACTTTATCACGTCTGTTACCATTGCAATTAGGATTCGAACGCTTTCAGTATGTTAGCTTAAGCTAAATATAGTTTACTAAGATCAAAATAAGCCATTTAATGTGCGGCCCTCAATAGTATATGTCATTCGATATGCGGCCCTGGTCAAGACAGTGACATAATTTTTGGCTCAGTAAGCCATTTGGGTTGAACATAGCTGGGATAGAATATAGAAGTTTGACAAACATTTGAAAATTTTGGTGCAAAATAACTTCCAAATCTGATACGTTCGTTGTTGAGTAAAAATGTTGCTTTGAACCGCTAGCTTTTGTTGGGAAATAACTCTCTGTGTTCAGATGTGTACCACTTGATAGGCTGTTGGCTTGCTACGTGCTGCTGACCAGTTTGTTAAACTTCAAAAAAAA
>JGI24158J21664_10006665_pt1 | contig 15248 bp, 12 predicted proteins | sample Ectturendosymbi3_FD_21664 | JGI IMG/M metagenome (IMG submission 21664) | reverse complement strand
GATTTACAATGTTGGTGAAAAACTAAGAAAATAAACATCAATATTCTGATTGCTAAGGGGGGGGCTTGAGCCCCTTCAGCCCCCCCCTGGCTGCGCCTTTGGTACCAACGCTCTGTTTGAGTCATAGGGGCGTGTTTCCGTGTTTCCGTCAATGCGGGTTTTTTGCGTTCCTCGATGATTGGCGTCAGTTTGTTTTACAGTTTTATTTGGCACGATGTAATTTCCGGTTTGTAGCTGCCACAGCTTGTGCTTTGGCTTATTCATTTTATTCTTGAGTTTGTTTACTTTTCTGCTCTTGCAGTTCACCTTTTCACCAATTTTAAGCATTGCTTGCAGATTTTAGGACTGAGGATGCTATGTGTTACGTGAACTCGATATCCTATTTTAAAAACATTTGCGAATACATTCAACCTAGTCACCTTGGTGAACATAAGTTATTGCATATCTTTTTTCAATTTGTAAAAAATTTGTGTGAAAAAAATATATTTCTGAAAAAGCAAAAAGGTTGTTAACTTTTGAACAAACATGGGGATTGCTATTCCTGACATGCAACATGAAGGACTTAAGTTATTTTTACGCCATTTTAACGAAGCAGTGATACGTTTTTGACTGTAACGCTTGGGTTTATTTTTTTGAAAACAGGCTAATTTCAATTTCGCAGAAATTTTATCATCTTTAATCAAACCTTTCTGCTTTCCTGTTGTCTCAAGAACTCTGAGAAAGTCTCAAAGAAGCATTCTCGGCCGAACTATCCTTCTGGGAACTGAACAGACTGGAAGAAGGCAGAAGAAGCAACGCTGGCAATCATACCACCGCAAGGTGTGAACTCAGTCGATTCACCAACAGCAGAGGGAATATTTGAACCATAGGGTTTTGTGGCGCACACGTTCACGAGGGGAAAGAACGATTCATCGATTAAATTGATTCAGTCGCGGCTGCAAAGTGACATAAGGTCTCTTATAAAGAATGGCAGACAGATTCGGTATGAAGCATGGGGGTATCCACTGCTTATTAGACGCATTTGACAATCACCCTTGGATATCAAAATACATTCTTAAAATCCCATTCCGAAGAAAAAATCTTTAGTTCTTGTTGAAGTTTTGATTCCGATTCGTGTAAATTGGCGTTTATGTCCGATGTATGGCCTGGTTCTGCGGCAGGCCTAGAGAAAGTGCAACAAGCTTAAACGCAATACATTTAAACAAAATACTGTCTTCTACCATTTAAATTTCAATGGCATGTTAAAACTCACACCGGTATTTAAATCAGTCGGCCCCGTTTTGATTTTATCAAGGAAAAAAAAACACTTAAACATAATCCGACAAAAACAAAATAAAGTTTTTAAGCAAGTGTATCCTCTAATAATTGAAAATATCCCTGTGAATAGAAAGGACGTTTGAAAATAGTGTCATACTTGTACTTTTTTAAGGTGCAAATATGAAGGATTAAAAAAGCGTGCAACTAACTTTTGTAACCAGTATAGCATGCGCAGTTATATACAGAAAAGAGGAAACCAAAACCATTGATATAATACAAAATCTAAAATTTATAGTTGCCAAACAGCATAATCAAAACTCTACAACTGAAAAACGTTTCATCACAGACATTTTACCATCCACCAAAACATTTAATGCATCTAGGTGTAAACGACATTAATTTTTCCTTTCACAACTCACTTCATCCCATTTCATCATTCATTTCTTCATTTACGTGTACTGAAAAAGGTTCAGTCAAATGAGGTTTCGTTACCTCATTTCAAACGACGTCAACTTTCATTACTGAAAATATCAGTGGCGTGGCTCGCTAAAGACCATTTAGGCCACACAACTGTCAATGCGCAAACCATTTTCTTCATCTAGGATGGAAGGAAACGGTTCAGTCGCTGTGATATTTACTCGCCACCAGCGCAGCACTAAGTGCGAAAGCATCCGAGTGTCCCATGCATGGCGCAGACAAGTGGGGATGGACGCAGTGATGTAATTGGAGGTTTGAAGCAGGGGTGGAAACTTGGCTGAAAGGGGCCCGCTGGCCACTGTAGGGAGTCAACTAGCCAACACTCAGAAAAATACGTGATAAACGATGGTAAATCCGAATGTGGGTGGCTGTAGTAAAACCTGAAATCACCGGAAAATACTACGGAAAACGCAAATAGGAGCAAACTACTGAAAACCAAAAGAAAACTAAAACCAAAATACAAGCTAAGTGGGGTCCCGGTTTTTACATTTAGTTTTCCAGGGGGGCGATTCGCCCTTCTGCCTCCCCATCAGGTACGCCACTGGTTGGACACTGCAGACCATTCGTGACACTCCGAAAGGGTTACAAAAAACGAGTGTCACGAAACTGAACTGGACAGCTTATCCTTTTAACGCAAATTCGACCTTGTAAAACTCTATTGCAATTGTGCGTACTTTATTCTGTTGTATTTTGTGCTTGATATTTTGCTCTGAAAAGTACTTTTTATTCTTTGAAAAAAGTTGGTTCAAATTCTTAATGAGCTGAAAACTTGATCTCCTCAGGTAGCTTCAAGCGAATTTTATCAAGCAAACCTGAGCTGTGTAATCGTGTTTCGACAGGATATTCTTACGTGCGGTGGAGCTGCCTGCGATTTTCTGGGAAGGATGCGTTGACATTTGTTATTTGCTTGCCCTTGCTCGCTTAGTTAGCGTCGGCAAGCATGCGCAGGATACAGCGTCAGCACGTTTGTTTTTATCCTGTAAATTTATTCTGCATTGAATAACAAAATGCCACTGAACGAACCTCACAAAAATACCGCGATAAAACTGTAGCAACGAACTTGCTTCCATCAGTTACGTGGTCAAGGCAGAACCATTCAAACGTTTTCCACATTGCCTTCTAAAACACGGTTAGAACAAAAATTTTTCATAGAATGAGTGTTTCTAAGGACGTAAATAGTTTAACACGAAGAAATGTTTGATATGTTACCTGAAATTTGAAAATATCGAAAAAAGTACTACAACCTCAAGCAAGCAAGTTGTTCTTTGCCAAGCTACAAACATAGAAGGCATATCTTTAGAACTGGTTTTTCCATAGATGTATGGATCTAAAATGCTTATCTTCCAAAATGTTAACGTCCACACATTCTTTTATCACCCAGATCATAGAAACAGTTTCTATGAAGTCAACTTAGCTGCTGTCGATTTAGTTTTTCCTACTCTTCAAGTGCCACTGCTTATAGATATTGCAGCGTTGCTCGTTGTCGCTGTAGAATTCAATGATCAAGTTTGTTGCCAGAATTAAAGAAATACAAGCAACATAAAAAATCAACAAAACGAGATACCGCTACCTTCCCCATCTGATACGAAAGTACACAAGTACACCACTGTATTGTAAAGAACTCCTTGCTTCATGCAATATCACAACTACGGGGTTCGAACTGCTCTACATATATATTCGCCGTCCACCCTAGGTAGCCCCAATGAGCTAGCAAAATCCGCAGTGAAACTACACATCATTTGGCGACGAAAGAAGATATAATTTCAACACAATATTTCAAGATGACAGCGGTGAGCTCCAGAACGCCCTTTCCAGGGCCAAAGTGCCCGACTTCTGGCATGGAACCCCCTGTAATCTTACAAATCAAGGTCGAAGGCTGGACCTCAGCCAAACGTGAGGTGTTGCAAAGAATCTCCGTTGAAGGAAAAGTCACAGCTATACTGGTACAAGAAACACATCAGACTACACCTGACAGACTCAAACTAAGTGGCTGCACATTGGCAGAATATAATTCTGGAAATAACGAAGGCGTGACAACATTTGTCTCGAATCTGGTCATGTGCACACATGTAGAAAGGTCAGAAGACAATAACCCCACGCAATGGTCTGTCATTAAAATTCAAAACATCAATATACCGAACATCTAACACGNCCACCAGCAACCTTAGACCGAACAACTGACAGAATGACAAAACATCAACAATCTACATCTGCTCTATAACCCCAAACAACCTCTGGTCTGACAGAGGGCACATAGCAACGAATTCCGACGTAACCCGTTATGCAACCATTAACCGTGCAACCAGGGTTTTATACGTTTGGCTTTGGTGACCGCTAAGGATCTTTAAAAGACTGTAACTTTTTAGAGAATAAACTTCATGTTGCGACATTTTACCTGAAATAACGCACAAACTATAATGGACAACCACGTGGCGGTATCAATATATTCTTGCAAACATGTGATTTCATTTAGACATACTGTGGCCTACTGCACGGTTATTTTTCTTGTTAAGTTACTGCCTAGGTGCAGGAGAAGGCAACTTTTTGGGGGTGCGAACGTTTTTTCCCGAAAACTTCGGGCAAGACCTCCAATACAGATAATTTTCAGAATGACCTCCAAAAAAGGTCTGCATGTTATTCTCTCCACGTTGGGCGCCAATGTTTCAAAATCAGGCAACGTTGAGCGCCATTTTTATCTGTATTTTCAGGTAGTTTGCCCAGAATTTCAGGTATTTCGCGAACATTTTCATATATTTTGCCCAGATTTTCAAGGATTTTGCCCGGATTTTCGACTAATCAAAACTTTGGGGGGTTGGCTCGCATCCCCTGCACCCATGCCTCCTGCACCACTGAGTCACTGTACATTTGGTAGTTTGTTGTGCTTACTTCTGTGACTTTTCCTTAAACTTTCCAGTGTAAAGTCGGCAGCTGGGATTATAATCTTTTCAATTAGATTCAGGGCTCCCTGTGCTGGGTGTTTCCATCCAGATCGTATTTTTCGATTTCACCTGAGTGTCTAGGTGGATTTATGAAACATCCCGTTAAATCTGTTTTTTGAAGATATAGATTCGGCCATAAATAACTACAATAAATCTAATAATATAAATATATCTCCCGGTTATGACAAAGTCCGCATGTGATCACCAGGAAAAAAAGTACGTATACCGGATGAAAGAAACAATTTTTAATCGGTTTCATACACTGATACCAGTGTCAATATCAAATAGGTTACGTTCGATTTGGTGCAGTCAGCCATGTAGCGCATGCGATTAGCCTAGTTGTGCGTGCGACAAACAGTTACACAAATAAACTACAAACACTTACATAAACAATTGAAACATTTGCATTTTGGTGGACGATGTATTAGGTTAATGTCTCAGACACCAATTGAAAAAATTGATGAAACTAGATTCAAAACTGATTTGTTACATTTCTTGATTGCCCTATAAATGCAAATTAAAAAAACATTTCCATTAGAGGAAGGCGTTGGGATTTTAGATCTCGCTGAACCTCAAGCTATTACAAAATATCACATAGTTCAGTAGCGAATGTGGTCCTACATTTTGCCAATCTTGTGTCTGAACATCAGCTGGGTCTTTTAGATGATGAACGATGAATAGGGGTTATTCCAGCAGTGCGATGAATAGGGGTTATTCCAGCAGTTTACTTGCCCTTGCTCGCTAAGTTAGCGTCGGCAAACATGCGCAGGATACAGCGTCAGTCCGCTAGATTTCACCTCGTCCGCTGAATCCATTCCTAATACGTAATATCAAAGACGGCTTAAAAATACCTCGATTTTTGGAACACTTTTTGATTTTATGATGAAGCGTACGGTTGCTACATGTAGCATTGTGAGATATTGTAAAGCGTTACTGCTCGCAGCGTCTCACTGATTTATCCCGCATGTCACGTGTGTTGATTGATTTTGCGCGTGCTACTGATGATGTGCCTTGCCGCGTCCGTATTGTTCATTTGGCTAGATCGTACTTGTGGAGATGGCGGCTCGGTAGACGGTGCTTGTGACCTAGTGAGTCTGATACTTATCAGTGCTTCTTTTGTTTCAGTGTAGCAACGTTTTCAGTAGATTAAACTCTACGAAAAGCTATGCTTTGATTGGTAGTATCACTGCATTACCAGATCACCCCTGGCATGGCTGGCAGCATATCTAGGCAAGCTGCATATAATGGCGTTACCAATAATCTTAAAATGCCCACTCTAAATATACTGAAATAACTTAAACATCAATGCTCGGTTAACAGAAGGGCTCGCTTACTTCCAAGACCCCAACACACACGACGAAAAGAACGTAGGTCTGAAGCAGCTGCGTCCCACCGAAGTTGCTTAACGGGCTAAAAATCATGCCACTATCTTAACTGGGGCCGCACAATGAATGACTTACCTTAATCTTAGTTTAAGCTGATGTACTGAAAGCGTTCGAATCCTAGCTGCAATGGTAACGGCTGTTTGGCACCTTTAACCACTTCGTAAGTATTATTTCATAGGCAAGTTTAGTCCCAATGGGAACAAAGGTAGAAATCAGAAAACTAGTACAGGTTTTGCACCAAGGTGTCTGTGGGCATAAGTAAATCTCCCAGCACGTTGTACAGACGTGATGAAGTGGCACTGCAAAGCACCTGCATCAAATATGCCAATTTTGAGAGTATCAAAATAAGAAGCTGTCACAACGCTGGCTACTTATGCTGCAGCGAAAATCTAAAATTGACCGCGCAAAGCCTTCGACTGGGCCGCGGGTTGGGCATTGCTGCTCTAAAGTATACAAAACCTGGCAAAGCACCCGGCCCTGATGGGATTCATAGTGAGTTCTTCATACACGCAGGAAACAAGATAGTTATTTGGCTGACAAAATTCATTAACAAATTGTCCTGACTAGAGCTGATTCCTAATATGTGGCGCCGTGCCTCCGTTGTCGCTGCACTGAAACCCCACAGACTCAAAACTCACACAAAGCTATCGACCCATTTCACTGCTCTGTACTTCATACAAGCTACTGGAACATATAGTTCTAAACGGAATACACCCTATTGTGTACCCATGTCTACCCAATGGACAAGCTGGCGTCCGTCACGGTAAACCCACAGTTAGTCAAGCTACAGTACACAGGCCATTGAACTAGTATTTATCAACAAAAGTGTGCGGTGCTACATGTCTTCCTGGATTTGACATCAACCTACGATACTGTCTGGCACAAGGGGAGTTTCACCTAATTCTAGCAAAAGTAATTAAATGTAAGAAAATAACAAATTTTATAATGGAACTACTTTGCACAAGAAATGTTGTTCTAGTGACTAGTGATAGTCGCGCCTAAAGACTGAAGAACGGTGTGCCACAGGGTTCTGTCATCAAACACAACTCTTAGTATTTCTATTCTAGCCCTGGTATATGCACCAGCTAAATACTGCGCACCAATTTGCTGCCGCAGCTCACTCTCGCACAAAATCGACATTGTGCTGAATGAAACCATGCGATCAATTACCGGATTCTTAAAAAGTACTCCAACAAATTACGTATCCTTCCTGGCTGGGATTATTCCTTCAAAAATCAGACGTGACACCTGCTGCCCGAACCTTTGTGCCAAAGATAAACGCAATGACAACTTATTAAATCACACGATATACATAAAAGCAACTCCGACTCGTTTAAAGTAAGGCGGCGGCTGCGTCATATGTGGCGCATCTTGAAAGAAAAGGTATTGCTTTGCCCATCGGTCCCCTCACCCTTAATAATTAACGAACTGACTCCAAAACCAGCTGGATTACGCTACCCCAGAAAGGCTTGGGTACAACTAAACGGCTCTGCAATGGATTCGGTCGCTTTAACGCAAACATGTTAAAGGTGGGCCTGGCTACATCCAACCAACGTGAGTGCGACTCTGTCCATACCGCATACCACATCCTAAAGGAAAGCCTTGTACTGAGACCTCCTTGCATCTCCGATATCAACAGAGATCTACTGAAATATCTCTTCAAACATTAATTTTTGACGACAATTCGCACTGTATTGTGCATGCGAAATAAGTCAACCACATCATCATCTTCTGCTGCTAGCGGTGAGCAGATGCTAGAAGACTAAGAAACACTACGATTTCAGCAAAGTACTAAATGAGGCAAACTTGCCTGCACACCGGTGGCAGCACTAAATCTTCACAACCACGTCACCAAGTCTCGTGATCAACACGAGCATTCGGTACTTCTGCCATGTGGCCAGACCCGTCGCCAGGATTCAGCAGCAGGGGGGTCCAAAAACCAGAAGGGGGGGCCACATTTTAAAATACAGTATTGGATGTATGTAGCAACCGAGGGGCCAAATGTGAAACGGGTGGTACTGATTTCAAATGGGGGGTCGGGCACCACTGCCCCCCCCGCTGGCAACGGCCCTGCATGTGGCCCATATGATGACGTTTTACTGCTTTTGATATCGTTAACTGTGTGCAAGTACCAATGAAACTCTTGAATCAAGTTATATATTTCGTCATTGGCTTGTCTTCATGTTGCTGGCCAATTTTTTGGCCGTTAAAAATGTAAACCGCTGTGGCAGTTTTTCTGAGTGAGACAAACGTTCGTGAAGGTCGCTAGCAAGTTAAATTTGGAAAGTGAAATGAAAAGGCGTTTTTCTTCACGTCAGTTGAATGGCTTCATCTGCACAATTAAGATAAAGAAACTAAATATCAAACTAAAGTCTCCTCATTGGAATTAAAAAATTTTCTTTAACTAGCTGTTTCATGTGTGAGTAACTGCGTTTGTGTACAATATTGACTGAGTGACTGATGGAGAATGACATTTTCCATACATGCAGACCAGGAGGGTGGTTCTAAACAAGATGTGCACTTTGCACATTTGTCTTTGTTCAGGGTAAGGCGTTTTGTATGAATACCTGATTCCAATGTTCAAATGACTTCACAACGACATAAACTCCTCACAAACTGTACAGCAACCATTGGTCCACTTGNCATCCTGGTAAATGGTTGCGACTTAANCACAATTATCTTTTCCTGATAGTTAAAAGTTGTTATGATAAGCAAATACTTGTTTCAGATTACTTTATTCGTTGTTCGCTTGGTGTTCTAAAACAAAGTAGACCGAACTCTCGTAATTACCACTTTGGTTTTCATAATATTTTGCGAGAAGATAAAGTAGTCGAAGACGTAAGAATCCCATTGCACATCCCACCCAAAACTGGCACGAAGACGGCTTAAATTGAAGATGAGTTTTAATGCCAGTGTAGGATCTGTAGTTCAACAAAGGCGTTATTTCAATTTAGATTAATGTACATGGCAAGAAATGCTGAGATTTGACAACAGAGTCCCAATCTTACCCCCGAGACGAACCCCCCGGGGAGCAACCAGCCTTGAGCGCGTTGGTGATGACTGCCTATTAGGAGCTGGGCTGGTGTGGGGCGAGGCGATAAAAAGAAACCTTTGGGTTCGTGGAGTTAGGCATGACTTCCCATGGATTTGGAAACCCTGTTGTAGACAATCCAGCATCTTATGAACCGCCCATACCGGAAGGGAAATTGTGTTATAAAACACTTGGCAATTTTCAGTGACGCAGCACAAGCACACGTACGTACCGAGTTTGCTAGAAAGGGTTGGGGGGAACAAATATCATAGTATTGTTTGCGTTTTGATGACGTCACCATGTTCATTCAACGGCATTACGACCTTTTTGTGAAATTGGCAAAATGGGAGGCAAATTATGGAAATGATATATTTTGGGGACCATGGCCCAAGTGCTCCCCTGGCTACGCCGATGGTGTTATGACAGTTGCATAGTACTATGCTAGTATTTAGTATTAGCACTTGAAGAGTTCATTGTCAAAGTAGATAAAACAAACACAACACTTCAAATTATTCTTTAAAAAGCGAACAATACATAAAAAGTAGAATTTACCAACATGTATATCTGAGATTCAAATAATTGGCATAATGCAATTTCAACTAATAAATATGTAACTCTGAGATTCAGTTTACATAGTAGGTTTGCACACTGTGTCCATAGGTAATCCGATGATAATGTCCATTTTCTTATTTATTCCCTGCTTTATTCCAGTGTTTTTCAGTGGTAATGTGAACACGAAATTCGTTCAACTACATTATTTTTTATCACAAAATATTGGGGGGACAAACGATATTGTGTTCCCCCTTGTCCAAAAGCTGAGGGGGGACATGTTTTTTTCCGTCCTCCCCTTAAATCGGTCCCTGAGCACACGCAAACAGAGGAAAATCTTGCAGTGATGCAACACACAAAGAAAAGAAGACCGGACAAAGGCGGTGTTAGTGACAGAACCACTGAAATATTGTGGATTATGTAAAACTCAGGTGTTTAATATGCTTTTCACCTTGATACTAATTATTGAAATTATATCAACGTGCTAAAAAAGTCAACTGACAAAAACTTCAATAACTTTGTACGTAAACTTTACTCAGTGACACCAATGTTGTTGCCCTGAGTAAAATCTCTTAGGAGCCATAACATTGACAAAACACTTAAGTTGCAAAAAAACTTGTTTTTTGCTTCACAAAAAGCAAGCTTTCGTATAAAGTGGCATTTGTAAATACATGGTTGATGGCAAACTAAAATGCCCAACACCAGTGTTAACTGTGATGAACTTTTTGATGCAACTTCGTAAGCAACGGCTTGGTCAAAACGTAAACACAGAAACAGGAGAAATCAACAAATTAGTAGATCAAAGTAAGAGAACCATTGATAGCATCGACTTTAAAGAAAATCCACATGATCTTCCACGCGTTTTTATCATATTTTGTGCCTCCATACCAAAAAACACTGCACGTTTATTGATTCAAAAATTCCAGTTTGCAAACCAACGGAAAGGCGTATTTTTTACCAAGGAAATGCTCTCGCAAAGGCTCTGCGCAAAAACGGCTACTGTAATTCTTCTAATGTGGGTGATACAAAAACTACACTTTAGTTGTATTTGCTATACACTTTACCGTTGTTATCTACGTAATGGATTGAAATTAGAACTTAAATTAACAGACGTTGCCATTTCTAAAGAGGGTCACATTATAACCTTAAAAAGTTCGCCCAACATCAGTGGAATTGATTTCTGTCAACCTTTAAAAGTATGGACGTCTCTGACTTTTCGTCATCTTTGATTCGTAACAGAGTGAGCTCGTCTTATTTTTTGGCCAAATTCATTAAGATTTTACGTTTTAATCTATTCCAGATATTCGTTCCGTCTGTTTCTTCACCTTTTCTGTTCCACAAGGAATATCGCGGTGATATTGACTTTTCCAAAGATGCTATGTTTTACGAAACTATTATGTTACTGTGAAATATAAAAATACCCCATTTACGTGGTATAGGAATTGCTTGAACAGTCGTATTAAAACGGACACCATGACCTGAATTATTTAATGAACACGACATTACAAAATAACTGATCACTGAGCACCAAATTGCCTCATGGTAAATCATGTCCTGAAACGTGATGCAGACAACATTAAAAAAGCTCGCAGCGATGTTTGAAATCCCACAAACAGTAAAACAACATAACGAGTCCTCTCAGTTCAAAAAATAATTTTTTGGTAGTTTTCTTGTTCTGTGAAATATGATATATTCAGAAATCTGACAGCAAAACGAAAAACTTCTCTTTGCAAATATTTTGTGTTTTATTTCATTCTTTGCGTTTTTTATTGGAATACTTCTACTATATCAGAAGACCTGATTGAAGTTTTGCTTGGAAACTATTTTTCTTAGTCACTGTTCTTTAGCTGAACGTTTGGTCGAGGTTTCACCTTCTGAAGGTTAGCAGAATAAGATTTTACTGTAGACTTTTGATGTCGAGAAGTCCGAAGCGGAACGCCATTCACTACCTGTTTTCCTCCCCTCCAGCTGCAGGGTAACAGCAGAACCCTTTCCTTCTTCTAGTTAAGTAAAAGTTGACTTTGGGTGTGTTTACTACGTGACTCACGTCAGTTTCCTGTACGCCCGTAACGCTGCGGTGGTGCGGGTGCAGGAAGCGCGCGTCAATAAGGCGAGTGATCTTTGTGTAAGGGAACGTTGCAAGGCATTTAGCATTTGCCGTCAGCGTCGCTGCTTTCCTGTGTTTCAGAATGCTTCGGTGGTTGTCGATGATATTTCTCTCTTCTCGTAGCCAAACAGACTCTTGTGGTTTAGCAAATAATGTTGCAAAAAATGTAAAACTATCTTATTTTTTTAGTTACGAAACATGTCGAGGTGCTCAGAGCACCTGTGTTTAATATAAAATATATATAGGGAAATACAGCTAAGGAGAATTAACTACTACCACGGCAAAACCACTCAAATAATCGTTGTGTGGACAGGAAGTGAGTCGTGCTTCAGTTTCTACACTTCAAGAACCGCCGGCAATGAAAGGACTAGGCCAGTGATTCTTAACTTTTCCAACTCAAGTGGTGGCTGTTGTTTGTCCACGTGAGGGTTAAAAGAAAACACTATGACATTCCTTCTGGCAACGACCCAATTTTTCACTAGGCATCACTGGGGTTCCTGGGTACCCCGTTAAAACCACTGGACTAGGCGAGACGCGATTACCCCAAGCATGTCAAGAAGACGCCACTGTTTCACCGCTAATAAATAACCATATTTTATGTACTGATGTACAGCTAAACACTTTTTGTGATCTTGTGTCTGTGATATGGACCATGAGTCCGCAATAAAATATCATTATTATCATTATTATTTAATGAGATGTAATGTTGGTGAATATTTCATGGGAGGCGCTCCATCCAATCTGTGTATGATTAATTGATGAAGCGTGAAATGTGACGAAGGTGAACGCTCATGCACGTCGCGAAACGACAATTCCAGACAAACATTAACGGAGAGCTGTGGACGATGTCGTATTGCACCAGAGTTGTTAGTTGGTTCGACGCATCCCGTCTCGTAACCATTGAAAAACCGCCTGCAATTGTCTACGCAAAAACCTGTAAGACCTGGATGGCGGTAAATGATCTGCGAACGAAAGCTACAATTAGGAACTATCGTTTTGCGTTGTTCGGACTGCACAGCACCTCGAGCCGGAGCTACAACCAGGGCCGGATTTAACTGATGCGAGGCCCTAGGCTAATCCACTTGTGAGGCCCCTCTCCCATTGTTGCGAGGAAAAAAATGGAAAGCGAAAGCGTTAATCAATTTGCGAAAATCCGAAAATGACGCTCTGAAAGTACCGTCAGTAAAAAATTTTCAATCATTACTGGAGTGCTCACGATCACTGCGTTTGTTGCTGCCTTCGACGCAAAAGCGTTCAATTGCACGGAATTGTTGAAATCCTACTTGGCTGGTGGGAAGAGGATTATTAACTGCCACAGGCAAACCAACCGAAATCGCCGTAATTGAAATATTTAGCAAACACATGGCCTACGTTTTTTATAAGAATCACGTCTGTTTTTTCTTATCTGAGTTCAAAAAAACAAACACACTGCACCTATATAGTATGTGTGGCGGCATAAAGGCTTTAAAGCACAATGTGAGGACCATGTTGCAACTCGCTTATCACGACTGTAAAAATCTCATACACACGAGCAAAACACGACACGTAAAACGCACTCAAATGGTTGTAACTATAAGGTTCACGATTCGCGTGTTTCTTACTTTTTCAGACTGGTAAGAATCGAACGAAACTAAACTGTCGCGTGAAAAGATGTGAGGTTTGAAAACCAGAACCGTGGCCAGAAAGTCTTGAATAGGGGATTTAAATTTGTGCAAGGGGACTTGACATTCTGAAAATTTGATAATATCTTTACTGATTTATAGTGTTTCATATATAATTTTGGGAGGACTGAGCTCACCAATGCCCACCGTGGCGACTGGACTGGTTTAAATTTCGCTTATGCTGACATTGTTGAAATACGTATAAAGAAATAATAAGCTACAATCATCGAATCAAGTAAGGCTGAACATAACATAGTAAACAGTTAAAAAGGTTTTGCCCTACCTTCTTCAAAAGAAAATTGTCCAAGATATCGTTACAATTTGTTTGCCTAAGTTTGTCACTTTTAATGTACCGGATGCATAATGTGAACAACCTCTCCTGGACACATTGCGACCCTTCAACTCATTTTTAATCCTTTTGAATTTTGAAAAGAAACTTTCGCTGCCTGACCAGTTAGTGACGATCAAGCTAAGAAATAAGGCTTCGCGTGGTTAGATAAACTAAGAACCACTGATCTAAGGCATCAGACCCAAACGCGCTTTTGTCATTTTTTTGCTGTTTTCCTGTACCGTTGGGGAAGAGTTCTGCGGTTGCCAGTTGGCAAAGTGGCTTTTGCTTGCTATTCAAGTGCATCAAGATTTTCTCTGATTGGCTTAGCATGTGAGCAGTAAAAACTTGCGAAAGTACTCAAGAGCAATCTGATTTCTAAATGACTTTACTGAAGAAAATTCAAATGGAAAAAAATCACATCTAAAAATACCAATCGAGCTTTACGCGATACAAACGCTGACAAAAGTACTGTATTGCTCAGCCACCTAAGAAACAATTATGCTTTTATTGCAGGACACTGATGCTAGCCCTACACATAGCTCTTATCTGCACTACAACCTTGCTTTGATCAGGTGCAGTGACGTAACTAGAGGTTTGAGCCAGGGATAAATTTAGCTGAAGGGAGCCCACCGGCTAACACTCAGAAAATAGTTGAGAAACAATAGCAAATCCGCTAGTGAACGGCTATACAAAAACCCGAAATCAACGGAAAACACTCCGAAAAACGCAATAAAACAGCAATCTACTGAAACGAAAAGAATAGTAAATACCAAAATACAAGCTAGCTAGGGGCCCGTTTTTTTTTACATTAAGCNTGGCTGGGGGGGGGTTCGCACCTCTGTCACCCGTCAGTTATGCCACTGATCAGGTGCATTTCAAACATAAACAGTCACAAGTTCTTTTGATAGAGTCACACGTAACTATCGATACGATTCAGCAAACGCAGGACGCAACCAGTATGCTTTGAGTATATCGACACAATAGTCGGTATGCGGCTTGATCAACCGTCATATTGAGATTCATGGAAACTCGTTGGAAGACTCTGGCGTTATCACCACGAAAGTTAAATAAAACTAAATTTCGTGAATAATAAATAAGACACAAATTTTTGACGAAATTTAACCTAAATGATCATATACCGACCACTGACTTTATGCGCACCACAGTTTGTTGGAGGTCCCCTTGGGTCTTGAGGCCCTAGGCTTAAGCATATATAGCCTATAGGTAAATCCGCAGGGTTGTCCATGGGACATATTTATCTTTCCCATCCCATAGCAATTTCTGCCTGTCCCATCCCATGGGATTCCCATTACATTGTTATGATATTAATACGGAATACAATTCAATTAAAATTATTAAATTTATGAAAGTTTAGATTTAGTGTCTACTAAATAGGACTACATGTACAAAGAGACATGCAAAACGACAAAATTTATTGACTTTAAAATTCAGAAGTGTAGTCTAAGTATGACAATTCAGTAACATTCTGACACTCTCATTCTATTTCTGAG
>JGI24158J21664_10006662_pt1 | contig 15248 bp, 7 predicted proteins | sample Ectturendosymbi3_FD_21664 | JGI IMG/M metagenome (IMG submission 21664) | reverse complement strand
GTGAGGTCTCGGTCTCGAACTTCCAGGTCTCGGTCTCGGCTTTTATGAAAAAGTCTCGGTCTCGTCTCGAAATTTGAGCCAGGTCTCGGTCTCGGAGGTTACGGTCTCGACTACATCACTGACTGTAACTTTCGAAAGAGCCTGCTGTACTGTGAATGCTGTTGTTGAATCCAGCATGGTAATTAATAAATGTGCGAAGGAGGTGCCATTTACGACGCTGACTGTTGAAGCGATGGTGCATGCTTGTGAGAACGAGAAAGAAATCGGCACTACGCATGAAAACAACCATGTAAGTCTTAGTGGCTCTACAGAGTGAATGGTAATGCCTGTGACTCTCGCTAAATGATCAAGCAATCGCAATCATCAAGACCACGATCAAAGGCTTTTTTATTCGGTTTATTCAAATATCACTCAAATTCATATTTATGAGATTGGGCGGTTGTCACAAAGTTAATTCTGATGCTAACCCCTATTCATTTTGACGGTTTTTTAAGCATGAAAGAAAGCGTCGTTTTTACTTTTCAGCGAAAGCCATCAACAGAAAAGACGCGTGGTGATTATCTTTCATCTAAAGAAGAAAAGCAATTCACGGTAAATTAAGCGTTTATGCATTGGGCCCTATCGTAAATGATGACACCACGAACTTTTATCAACACTTGTGCTTTAAGAGGTATTGTAGAAAGTTTCTGCAATTTCACGGCATTATTGAACTGAAGCAAGCATAGTACCGATCTTAGTTCAACTGCTTTACTGCTCTTCTGTGCATATGTTACATGTCTTCACATTTTCCCTGAAAAAATTAGGTTTGTCCAAGCCAGCATTATTGGATAAGGAAGTTTAATTTCCACCATTCTGTGCTTTTATATAATTTTTTGTTCTCCGAATATTTTCTTTACCAGTTTTCTGCAAACAACTTGTGCACTTGCATTCGTTTACTTTAATGCAACAGGCGTTCATTTTTGATTAGAGCCAAATGTTCTTTCTGCGGGTGTTTACTAACTACGGTAATAACTTACTCCTACGACTCGAAAAAACTTATCTCGTTGCCCTGCAGGAAAAATATGGTGCTACTACAGCCAGTGGCGTAACTAGAGGTTTGAGCCAGGAGGAAAACTTACCTGAAATGGACCAAATACCAAACAATCAGAAAAATCCTGGAAACGAAGGTGAATCCGGATGCGGATGACTCCGGATAAAACCCTGAATCATGAGAAAATACTCCGAAAAACGCAAAAAACAAACTACTAAAACCCAAAAGAATACTAAAACCGAAATATAAGTTGAGTGGTGGCCCGTTTTTACATTTCGCTTGACAGGGGGGGGGTCACACCCCTGCCCACCGTCAGTTACGCCGCTGACTATAGCGTGAGGTCTACTATCATATGTCGCCTACCGAGGTGCAGGCTGAGGTCATTCAACATTAAAATATGCCGTGTGGCTTAATATATGATCAGCATTCAAACATGGCGAGTGCTTTAACCATAACCCTAGTTTATATATGAGATGACATGTTTATTTTTACCTTTCTTCCTCTGATGCAGTGGTAGACCTCACGCTATAGTACTAACGGGAGTTAGATCTCACGCTGTTCTGTGGTAGACCTCACGCTATAATAGCACCAAAGCTTGTGTAGCGAGAGCAAAATAACTTTTGTTCAGATAAATAGTTTACCCCAGGATTTACAGAGAATTTTAGCTGTAAACTCTATCTAAATTTCTAGTGCAATTGCTGTCAGTTGTCTTATTGGATGTGTGTTGCTTCTGTTACCTTTTATCGATTGTCATTTAATTTGCAATGTCGAATTCGTGACTTGAATTGATTATTTATATTTTGCAGAAAGAAGAGCTGGACAATGTTAAGAGGTATATCAACTCGTTAGTTACTGAATGCCAGCAGCATCTGGCCAAGAAAACCTGACGTAAACATGTTTGTTGAGACAAGCAATAAGATCAAGGCTATTTCAAGATAAAGAAAACTTCGGAAAATGACGGTCTAATATGAGAATCACAATGCTCTGCTACGGACAACTTGCGACTTTGAAAACAATGACCAGACAATGTTGAATGTAATGAAAGAAATTATTTTGTTTTTCACATTCGGCGCTTTTTTGTCTTTTTGCTTTTTTGATGCACCACTGCGTGAACAGAAAACCTGCAATCTGATGCGCCAAAACTTTGTGCATGTTCCAGTGCAATCACACTTCCGGGTTGAATATGATTTAGCGGCAGTTCATTTGAAGAGATGCAGCATATCGAAAATTGAACAGCAAATCAAGTCAGTTACAACACATTGCTCTCTCTTAGCAAACTTCTCTGTGAAAAGAAACAATTTATAGCACCAACAAAAAATTGTTTGTTTCGTTGTTGCTGGCATTTTGTAATAATTGTAAATCACAGTAGTGCGTACACAAGTGAATCCATCACAATTTGTTTGCGTAGGTAAACTAGTTTCGTGTATTTAAACATATCTTAAGTCTTGTAAGCGCCGGAAGACAAACCTTATACTCGCGAAATGTTGACACTAAAAATAAGGGCAGAAAAAAACACTAGGATTGTCTAGGATTGATTGATTAATTGTTTCATATGGCCCAGCTAATAAACACAAACAATACAACTGTGTCCGTAAGCGCAGGCAGGGGGCCATGCAACTCCTCAAACTTTTACTACGATATATACAGTCATTTTGTACTTTGAGAAGCGGTGTCCCAAAAAAAATACTGTTGCTCGCCTAAAGTCAATTTTATGCCCTCCCCGATTTTGGCCTGGCTACGCAACTGACTGGGTCACATAAGGTTGGTGAAGGATCATGGCCGTCATCCAGTCAACCAACCCGTTTATGACTTTTTGAAAAGTGTTGAAAAACAACAGTTGGAAATAAAATAAGCATAGTTAGAAAAACAAACATAAAACACGGTGAGGTAAATTTACAGATGAAGAGAGCATGCCTATGCACACAAAGGAGTGGATCAAATTTTATTCAGGATATTGGTGTGATCAAAAAATGTTTAAACAAAGTATAAAAATATAATGATGAGTGATGAGGTACAAAACATAAAGCTATGGAGTGTAATTTCATGTCACAAAATTGGGTTGTGCACAGGAAAGAACGAGAAACAAAAAAGTAAAGATACATAGAGACAAAGAAAATTACATTATTTAAATTACTGAATCTCTCAGCGTTTGGTTCATGATAAGTGAAATGTTGCTAAAATACATAGTTAATCTTTTTCATTTGAGAGGTGATTCTTAAGTTTCCATTTGAAGGTAAAGTGGTAGAAGTACAGTCTGGTATTGAAGACCGCACATTTGGGCCAAAAACTGTAAGGGAACATTTTCCTGAAGATGAGTTAACTCTAGGTAAAAACAGGTTGTTATAAGTGGATAGTCCTGTGGAGTAAGAATGAATTGAGCTAATTGGAATAAAATAGTCATGAAAATGGTTTGGAAGCAGTTTGTTGTAAGAAGAGTGCGTGAATTTGCCTACTGATCAGGGTTACGGAGTCGGAGGTAAAATATCCGACTTGGACTCCGCCTTTCCAAATTTCCGACTCCCGATTCCGGCCTTTCCAAAATTTCCAACTCCCGACTGCGACTCCTTAAATGTCTGTTTCAACAAAAGTTTCAAAAGAAACTGTACAATTTCAATAGGATTTCTCAATTTAAGAGTGTGATTTAAAAAATGATCCAATTAGACATCCGGAGTCGGAGTCGAACAAAAAATCCCACTCCGACTCCCAGTGTTGTTAGGTGTCCGACTCCGACTTCACCCAAATCCTCCGGCTCCTTACGATCCCGAGTCCGCAACCCTGCTACTGATAAGGTATAAAGTTTGGAAAGGCATAAGATGTTTACCGTATTAGCCCTATATAGGTATTGTGGGTCATGAAAACACACACTTTTGTGATTATCCACGAGAGAGGTGACAACATATGCGGTAATTATATTCAAATCGGCTGTCACATTTGTTAGATTTCTAAGGAAAAGTCAAATAAATGTACAGGATCATTTGTAATATAACATATTATTGGCTCTTTGGCTCCTATGTATAAACAAAATTTCCTTTGAAGAGCTGCGTACAAGCATCAAGAATGCAATAAAACAAGAAAAGGTCAAATAAAGATGTTGATAAACAGCTTCTGAAAATTTTCACTTACGAACTTCTCTGCACTAACTGAGTTCGTTGTGCTGTTTTCTATTGGGGCAAGCATGTAGGCCGGTATGCCAGTCGACCTCGGAAGGCCGCGGTATGCCCGCAGTTTATAAAACCGAGATATGGCCTGTGATTTAGTAAACCTGTGGTGTAGACCACGGTGGGCGGTCTACACCATAGTTTTTAGATAGACTCATAACAATAGTGTTGATTAGGTTTCGAAATTTCTGAAAATAATACATCAGTGAAAGCTGCTTTAAAGCCAATGTCCACAGGTGTCAATCAAAGGCAGTTTGACCACATTATGGAGCCAAATGATTGCAAAAATGTCTCAAAAACATACAAATTGGTTTGAAAGCTGACAATGGCCACTGCTTTAAAGCTGAACAGCGAAGACAAATTTCGAAATAAGAGCATAGGTATTTTTGAACTAAGCCAAGGAACAGGGAAAGCAAAAACAGACTTAAACTCGATTTCCTTGACTTTCATTTGCAGATGCTTTCACCTTCGTAAATGCCCTCGTATTTTCAAACAATTGCTTCTCAAGATGAGGAGTTTTCGTTGACATCTGTGACACAGGCTGTTCGTTTCTGCGACATGTTTTTTATCTGCTTTTAGGTAACTAAGTAATGGGCAGCTTTAGTATCATGATCGCTGCAGTTTCCAGTCAATACCAAAATTCCGCTATTTGCAAGGTATGTTAATGACTTCACTGTGTATGAATGACGGACCTATTCATGCTGTACAACTCAGGGCCCAGCGAGAACTAGGGCAATACCTACGACGTTTCGTCGCATCATGTGATGCGTGAAAACTCATTTGCTTCTGCAAAATCGTTCTCATTTCCGATTTGCCGTGCATCGAGTTGTGTAAAATGCTTTCAACAAGCTGTAGGTAAAATATTAACCATGCATTCAGCACACGCACAATGCTCACTTCGTGCAACCTTTACTCCACTTTTAGAGCTATATTTTCCACATCAACAAGCGCCAGTAAGAAAAGCTCGATTATGAGAACATTAGTGCCGCTTGTCACAAGGCGAATATTTTCGCATATCTGAGTCTTGTCAAGCAGTGCTGGCGAGGAAATCCCGGCAGTTACCGGTAGCTAAATTTTTTATGCGTCCAAACAGTTAAAAAATTGTATGAGAAAGTTGCAAGCAATGGAGATTAAACATTTAGAAACCACGCCTCTGTGGAAAATTACTAAAGTGGAAAAGCAGGAGGCCCGCTAATGTGAATTATCAATGACTTTGATTTGGTCCGTGCATGCATTTAACAAATTTAGACAAGATGGTTTCAATTTATTTTCTAAACCTTTGTCAACTTTGAGCTCTGCTTAAACAAGCAGGTTTTCACGCCTTTAATAAACCAAGTGTTTGATGAGGTGGCCAGGTTATATTTTCTTACTGAGGTGTGATGGGTGGGTGCAACTGCAGCACGATTTTCTTTCAATACAGACAAATAACTTTAAGAGTTAACTGGTTATTTCGTGCCAGGAGGAAAATCTGCACTGCTGCTGTTTTTCATTGCGTATCTATATTTCTAGACTGAGAATAGAATTGGAAGTGTACAGTTTTAAAACAAAGTTAAATGTGTTGCAATTAGAACAACATAAACTGTCAAGACCCGTCAATGAAATTAAGAAACAAGAAGAGTCAACTGTTTTTTTAAATTCGGCGCACTTTCACCACTAATAAAGTTAATTACTTTTTGGTTTGGGTACAACATTTTTATTACGCAGCAACTCATTACTTGAATCAGATCAGTCCTCAATTCGTTCGGCAGATTGTAGCTAATTCATACAAACTGACCAAATACTATCTACTTAGCAAAACGTATCTAGAGTAAATACTTGATGATGGCAGCGATCAGCTAACAATTTGGAATATGCTTCATGATCAAATTTTTCATTTCAGATTTTTTATAAAAATACAGACTATAGCTTGCTTACTCTAAAAACATAGGTGAAACGATATCTAACAACTGGTGTCATTTTTAAGAAAATAAATGTGATCTTTGTTGGGAACATTTTACGCTCACGCTTCACTTCTGTCTTGGGCGCAAAATCTATACCTTCTCATTTTCTTCCTTTAAAATCATCATTCCATTGGCTCTGCACGTTGTCAGGTAAAAACGTCCAAACCAAAAAAACAGTAAAATGCCAAATACCAGAGCACTAATTTCTGTCAAAGGACCGTAAAACCAAGATCACTTGGACATTTGAGCGTAAAAATGTACTCGATGGGCTTCCATCACATTGTGCTATATTACACGGTATAGAAAACAACAAGAAACTAAAAAATTTTGCGAAAAAAGACTGGCTTCCTTCAATATTTTTTTTGCATACTACTTGATATTCCGTGTACTGAGGAGAATTGTTGGTTTAATTTCTTCCCAAGCGCGAAACGAGTTGGTAGAAGCCTTTCACGTCTCTAGCAAATAATTTTATACTTTTAGAAACGGGTTTTCGTTCCATCGGTTGGAAAAATTTGTGACCTTGAAATTGAAAGTTAATTTTACTCATTATTTTGAAAGACTGTGTATTTCATGGCTCCATCAAGCTTTCTGCAGGAGCAAATAAATTTGTGTGCGTCTCAACTAAGCTGATACAACTAACTTTTGCAATACGATATTTTATCAAAACGCAAGCTACATTTCAGATCAATCAAAAGCAATAGCAGGATTATAGCGGATACATTTGTGCTTGAAGGTTTTGTACATTCTTGCTGCGTAATTTCAAGCAATATTCTATTTGTGATTCGATGCAATGTCCTTGTTTAGCGAATAACCTAGCAGTTGACACGGTAGCCTGCAAACCTATATCACATCACGGCAATTGGTCGCTCTTTCCGGATGCTCATGTGAAAGCTCAGCGCTATTTTTCGCTGTTTCTGTTAGTCTATGCCGAACCGTTTAACGGTACGTTGTTCTGACTTCACATTCAAGAACACTGAAGAGTTTGTTTCATACATGAGTATGATCAAAGGAGTCAGTCAAACTTAGAGTGTTAATGAAGAGTTATTTATTTCTTTTTATTTGTTTATGTACTTGCCGCAGGCTCATGGTCCATATCACTAAGGAAATCGATTAACACAAGAGCACAAAAATGGTTAGGCATAGCGCATTACAGAGTAGGTGTTAGTACACAATCAGCACTGAGACAGGAACAAAACACTTAAGCAGCAACCCAACTACAGTGCAACGTCATTCACTCATCGTCCTAAAGCGATCCGGTAGTGCGAGAGAAATGAAGATATTCTAACACCATGTTTGAGGTAAACCGCTAACACAAAAAAATAATAGCGGACAAAGTGGTGAAAGCCTTTCGCCTTGCTTTGGTTTGGCAACTTCAAAACGTCAGGTCGCTTAGTTGTGAGACTGACCTGTGATTCTGCAACAACTAGGTTGACCCCTCAACTAGTTGGGATCTCTGTGGAATCATAATCGACCGACGACACCCTACATTCAGTTCCTCAACAGACGGTTCCCTACAGAGTCATAAAAAATGAACTCGTATCCATTTGACATTGCATAGACAAATTACGGCAAAACAACATTTAAGCTCACTGCCAGCTTCAATTGCTTAGCGATCAACGCAGCGTCGCACTTTCGAAGAGTGATCGTGAAAGTTGTGTTTTGCACAGCGTAGCATAAATCATACTTGATTTGCTTAGTCTGCTGAAAAGGGTTATCTTTCCTTGCTCACTGCATTCAGGAAACATGGGTGATCTTTTGGGAAATTAAGCACAAAAACCTGAAAATCATTTCCTTGTCATCAACCTTGTCCTGGCGCAAGCCTCCGCAATTTTAAAACATGCCGAAGATTACTGTAGAACCCATCCTTGCTTTCACTTTGCTACTTGTAGTGATGAGTTCAATAATTTCAAAAGAATACATATATCATCGGGTGGCCTCACAACGTGGCTTGATGAATGCAACAGAATCCAATATGTGTGATACCCACAACGTCAGTGAAAACACTGCACGTCTACAAGCTGAAGTGGAAGCTGAGGCTAGTCAATGGAATCTCTACCTCAGTTTGGCAGGTACGTCTTCCTCGTCAGTTTTCTAAGAGGAGAAATCTTGCGATAAGCTTAAGCCTCAATTCTGCTGACGATTTGCAACCTATTGTTTATAGCTACTCTGCATATTGCAACTCTGGATCAGATCGAAATAACTAGCATGCTCGTGTTTAACCTGAAGTGCAAAGCTATGGGGAAATATCTAAATTGCATGACTGAAAAGAAACCGCGTGAAAATAGTTTTAAACCTCTGATCAAGTAGGACTTCATCGCCATAAGTAAATTCTAAAATCTTTTTTATTCAAATGAATGTTGAGAAGCAAGAATAGATCATTGTTACAAGGTGTATTTTCTGCCAACTTACAGGCAGATTTACAAAGCGGGAGTGGTATGTATCTTGGGTCCGAACATCCGGCAATCAGTTTCACTGCAATTTTCTCAATTCATTATTTCTTACTAGTCAAGGGTTGCTACGTTTTTCAGGGTTCACTCCATCTTTGGTAACTACAGTCTTTTTGGGCTCTTGTGGTGACACTGTTGGAAGAAAACTGCCTCTTTTCATTGGATGCTTTGGACTGATGGTAATGGCGGCAACCTACATTGGTGTAATTCACTTCCAACTACCGCTTGCTGTTCTTTTAGCTGGTCGAGCGTTTTCAGGAACATGTGGAGACTATCCTGTTGTTTTGTGTTGCTGTTTTGCCTACATTGGAGACATATCATCTGCTGAAAAAAGGACACTGCGCATCGCGGCTGCAGAAGCATCACTGTCTTTGGGAGGCATAATTGGAAGCCTTATAAGCGGAATTTGGGTCGATGCACAGGTGTGTAATATGCGCACAGAAATCAAACCATAGCGTTGGCCGATGTATTTTGATTACGAAAACTGTTTAATTGCGTTCTGACTGAACACTGCACGTACGAATGCAACGACTTATTTCGTTCTCTTGATAATAATCATACGCTGCCTTTGCATATGAAGCGGGTAATTTGCTCAACCACCGTTATCTCGAAGGTTAAGAATTGCACTTTCGATGCGTTGTTCAGCAGAGCCAAGTATGTTACAGCTTGCAACGTTGCATGTATTTGGAATATACGTCTACATCAATTTAAGCAGTGCTGTGAAAATAGACTATTGTCCACGTAAATTTTTTCTGGAGCATGAAATAATTGTTCATTAATTTCAAAATCCATTTAGGTTTTTTCTCAGCCAGTGTGCTCATTGTCATAGTCTAAAGACGTGTTTAATCCTACAGGGAATTTTTGGTTAATTAAGAGGTACTGAATCACTGCAAAAACTTTTAAAGCAATTGCATTCATTCAAAATCCCATTATACAATTGCATACAGTGAATGCACAAACTCCCCGCAAAGGCAAAACCCACAATGTGCACACCAAGCATACATTATTCATATCACTCTGTTAAGTGTCTCTTTGGTGTTAGTAAGCAAGGACGCTGCAACAAAAAAAAGGCAAAATTTATGCGTAACTTTGAGATCAAATGTAACGAACAAAGAGGCCAAGTTGTGGGCATCACCTTTTAGTGATAATGCGCATTACCATGTTTTACGGCTTTACGCAATGCTACTTTCTAGTTTAAGCCCATAAATTTTGACCATCCAAATTGTCATTGCAGATTTACGTGCATACAGGATGGTCGTCATTCTTACAATTTGCGCTAAAACTTTGAAATGATACAATGGATGCGACCATTTAGAGTTTTTTAGATCCGATTACGTTGTAAAATATATGGCTGAAATCAATATTGATAAAGAACGAAAATACCAACGCTAATCAAGCGACCTCGTTGCTTCTCAGTACACAGCAGGGATTTGATACCCTTGCAGTTACCTAGAGACGTCATCGTTAATAAATACGTTGCAGCCATAACCCTTTTTGTTAAAACATGTACATTGGCCACCCAATTTTTTAGCGATGTGTTTACACGACATAGTGCATGCGAGTTTATTTACTGTCCTCGCGCACATTGTTGCATATCTGCTTTTTATTTTCAAGCATTTTAAAAGCATCTCGGCCTGTCGAACAATTTTTGATGAATGCAACCTGTTTTGCTTTGTTCAAGGGGTGGAATTTATAAGCGGTTACTTTGTTCCAGAGTCAACTAATTACACATATCAGAAACTGAAAGTAAAAGATCGTTATTCATTATTTATTTTATAGTAGTGGTTGTACACAGTGAAACTAGTCCATATTCTACACTTTAAAGTCATTTTTTCTTGTTTAGGGCTATGAAAATCCATTATGGCTCTTGGTTTCGGGGATGGTGTTCTCCATGGCGTATATAATATTTATTCTTCCTGAATCGTTAAATGCTTCTGTGTTGACAAAGTTGCAACGATTGCGGTAAGCGCGAGTGAATTAATTGCACGTTTGATGACATGACTTATTTTATCCCGTCTATTTGTATGTGTGAGCATCAAAATGCACTTTTCATAGACAGAATTACCGTGAGATGTGTAAAAGTTGCAGAAAAATAAGTTGTAAAGTTTATAAAATCAACATTAATCTATATAAGAGGTATACATCGCTCTGCTAAGTTTTTGCATGCTCTGCAGCCTTTTCTAGTTGTTTGCAACGGATTTCATGGTTTGAAATACAAGCCTGACAGCCGAAAATATTCATGAGGAAAGACAACAACCTTTGAGCTATCGCAAAAAGATTCAGGTCTTTTTTGCGTACAAATTGTTTTTTTTTCAAGCAAATAATGTTGCGTGTGGGGGATTTTGCAATTAAATTGATCACTGCTATGTTGCTGATAGGTAACTTGCATAGGTGTTATAGTCAATATTAACAAACACTGTTTCAAACAATGTAAGGTAATTGAACTTGCAGCTCAGACCGCTGTTACTAACAAAGCGATGACATACCGGTGAAAACAGAAGCAAAAGTAAAAAAAAAGTAACGCTTAATCCGAGTATTCTTGCATTGCAGACGATTGTTTTCTTTAAAGTGTTTCCAAGATTTATGGAATTTCCTCAAAGCTGACCAAACTCGTGCGAAACGGATACTTTCTTTCATCACGTGCTTCTTTTTGGCGATGAATGTCGTCAGCGGCTTTCCAAGCATTTTACTAGTGTTGGAACTGGCATTTCCTCTCTGCTTTTCTAATGCGTTGGCTGGGTGAGGGTTATAATCTGTCAGACTCTCAGAGTAAATTAACTGATTTAGGGCAACCAATTTTTTGACGTAAAAACGTAAAATTTTGACTTCATAAATTACAAATTTTGACTCTATTTTGATCTATAAATTTTCTGGGTTTGCAACAGCAAAATAGTTCAGCTTTAGGTGTTGAGGTTAACCCAAAATCATATTCATGCATTCTATACTTCGAAATGAAAAAAATTTGGTTGTTTAGCTTTGGGGATGATATATTGATTAGTAGATTAATAACTACAGTAGAGTCAAACCTGAGAACATTATAAAGTTGAAACACTTTGTGCAGGTTTTTTTTTGAGCAAAATGCTAGGTACCCGGTATGGATCTGTAGCGACCCGATTTCTCTGATTCTAGGGACCCGATTTTCTCAGATTTTAGGGACCCGATGATAATTTTCTCTGATTATAGGGACCCGATTTGAAATTCTAAGGACCCGAATCGGGTTCCTAAAACGCCTTAAAAAAACCCTGACTTTATGCATAATGCATTGAGCATTTACCAAACCAAGTAGCCTACTGTACGACCACGTTTCTTGCCTTGCCATCTTATCCTACATAATATTCAATCGTCCAGTAGTGGGAAAAACAACATTATTATGTCAAAAATCGCAGCAAACCCACTATTATTGCAGAATTGCAACAAAACTTGCAAAAGCATATCCATATCTGCTGTTGTAGTTTCAGTAAAATATCGATGAAGAGAAAAAAACTGTGCTGCAAGGACAGTTTGACCCAACGATAAATTTTGACCTAACGATACATTTTGACATTTTTTTACCTAATAACTTGGGATTCCCTCATGGTATGAGCGTGAAATTGGGTTTGTGGAAGTTTTATAAGCTATAAAAAAGGCAGAAAAATTTTGACTTTATTGACTTTGGTTGCCCTACTGATTATTAAAACATTGTACGTTCAATTCAAGATTACCTGGTTAGCCTTTTTATGCCAAATTTCTGAAATTTGGCCTCGTTTCAAGTTGGTTGGCCTAAAAAAATTGGCCTTTTCGCCTTTTTTGGCATCATCTGCAGTTGGTTGTCCTTAAAATATTCATTTGGCCTTTTGACTCTTTTATGGCCTTTTTACGCTGAAAAGGTTTCCTTTGAAGGAAAGTATTACTATTGACTTTTTTCGGCAATACACTTGCAAAACGTTTGTAAAAAGTGCTATGTCAGACCGACGCCCGCGTTCTGATATTAGTATAATTTGAAGCATGCAAGATTCGAAATATTTTTTTTGCGTAGTCACTAGAAATGTGTGTATAATCGCTGTGTAGTGTGTTGTAAGCACTAAGCAGGCTCAACGCTTGCAGAAAGATCTGCATCTTCGTGATAGAAATGCGACAATGACGTGGAGGAAGTTGAAGGGCTTTTGTGATTCTGGTCGTAAGTGCAGGAGTGAATGGGAGATGACGCTCGTATGGTGCAGAAAGCTGCCAATAGATTAGAATGCAAATTTTGGCACCATTGTGCATAGGTGTAGGAACAGGTATTTTTTGGGGGTGAAAAGGATATTTTGCCCGAATTGATCCAAATTTGCCCGAAAATTTTTATCCGGCAAACTGTTCTCCCACAAATTTTATGCTCCTTGTGGTGACTCATTAACTCTCACAATGAAGTTTTTTGTCAGAATCGTGTTTTTTTCTTTCGATTCATATTGATTTTTTAGGTTAGACACATTTACACAAATTTCGAAACTTCTGTCCCCGAGTGCCCGAGTTTTTCTGGATTTTGCCCAAATTTTCAACAATTCAAAACTTTTTGGGGTCCGCTTTCATCCCCAGCTTCTACACCACTGTCACTGCACCCAACGCATGCAATCGTACAAACCATGAAATGTCAGAGAAACATAATCAGCTCCAGTACAAGGCGATGCAAGACTTAATCCAAACTTCGAAGAAATTTCATAATGATATACTTGTAATTTACGGTAGATGTTTCTTTGTGACAAAGAAATAGCAACAACGCCAACAAACTTTGGCCTTTTTTCTGGCGTTTAAACAGTCGGTTTGTCCTTTCTCTGGCCTCTGTTCAGCACTGTTTGTTTTGTTCGCGGTGTTGCTATTTCTTTGGCTTTTCTCTGGCCTCTGTTTAGCACTGTTTGCTTTGTTCGCGGTGTTGCTAAACTTTGTTGCAGCGGTGTTGCTATTTCTTTTGAGAAATACCGCGAACAACGTTTGGCATACCGCGAACAAAAACACCGCGAAGAAATGCCGCGAACAAAGTTTGGTCTTTTTTCTGGCGTTCAAACAGTCGGTTTGGTCTTTCTCTGGCCTCTGTTTAGCACTGTTTGGCTTTTATTGAAATTTTCATCTGGCAACCCTGTTTCAATTTGTTTGTCAAATATGAGGTGAGCATGAAGAGGTGTTTTCAATAACATTGTCCATCTCATTACATCTGCAACTAGATTTATTCTGTGGCAAGATTTGCGTGCATTTCAAGTTTTCCAGAAGCAACAAAGTTGGTAATTGAATTGGGGCGTTGCCATAGATTGACCAATGAGCACAATATCATCAACTCCAACCCCTTTGAAATGGGAACGTACTATATGCACCACTTCCGCGTTATTTCTTCAGTCATACATCTTAAAGCTTTTGGGCAGATAAAGATTTAGCAACTACCATTAATTGATTACCTTTTGTGAACATACAAGTTTGGCTAAATCAAGAACACTGGATAGTGAGAAAAAGATAGGCAAAATACACGAAATGAAGAGTTTTCAGAGCATGGCAATGATTGGTTGTAAATTTCAAGCGTCGAAAAGTCTGCGCCTTCCTTTGAGCGAGTTGTTGAAACCACTGCTTGGCCGCACTAGATCTCGGGGCAGGTGTTGAGCAGCCATTCAATTGTCTCGTCGTCCAGAACCGTCAGGCCAGACAGTCCATGGGGAGGTCGATGGATTGGACATTGGAGGACAACATGGTTGACGGTTTGTTCTTCTGCGCCATGCTCACAGGCCGCAGAGGAGGCCATACCCCATTTGTACAAGCAGGAGCGGAAACGTCCGACATCGGTGCAGAGGCGGTTAAGCCAGACCGAGGCTCTTCTTGGGAGGGTCATTCCGGGTCGGGTGCCTGTGTCGGTGGGGCTGTCCGTCCACTCTGCGTTCCATTGGTAATCCCCCCACTGCGCCGCACGTATGTTTTTGTTGTCAGATAAACTGATGAGATGTTGTGTGGCGGGTACGAATGGGTGTCTCGATTTGAGGTGCCGTGCGTTTGCACTCGATGGGCGGGTGAGCGCTAAGTGGAGCAAATGTCCAGGCTTCATGGCACGGCGTACTAAAAGACAGTGTGGCTCCAATGCGACGAAGCTCAGCAGGTTGGATGCCTGCGAGGCTTGGAAGGTTGTCCGCTGGTGTAGGATGCAGGCATCCAGTCACAATTCGCAAGGCGTCGTTGATGGCGGGGTTGATGAGGCGGTATGAGCACTGCGGCATCAAACAGGCGCGCAGTATTCTGCGGTTGAGTGCACCAAGGCTAGGGTGGCTATTCGCAGAGTTGTTGCTCCAGCACCCCAGCGGGAGCCAGCAAGCCGCCTCAGGAGCGCGACGCATGATGTCAGCTTCTTGCGAAGTGACTCAAGGCGTCGGCGATACGTGAGTGACCTCAAGTATGTACTTTCCACGATGGCTGAAAAATTTCTCCAACTAAAACTAAACTTTCTCCATTAGCATCAACTAGTTAGATGTTTCAGTCATTTATTTATTTGAGTAAACGTCTTTTTAATTTTTGTGTCATTTCATGAGTCAGTTTTTTTTGTCACCACTAGTATTCTTGACGTCAGGCAGTTTGTTAAGATATTATGATTTATGAGCTTGTATTACGAAATTTCGATTGTAGTTTTGAGTTTGCTTTTCTCTGCTGTTACTTCAGCCTTTCAACTTTTCACCTGTAAGCTTTG
>JGI24158J21664_10006661_pt1 | contig 15249 bp, 8 predicted proteins | sample Ectturendosymbi3_FD_21664 | JGI IMG/M metagenome (IMG submission 21664) | reverse complement strand
TTCGATTTCGGCCTAAAAAACAGCAGTTTTCGGTTGCCTTACCAACGCCCTAGCTCCTCCGTTGATTGCGCTAGAGAGCTGTTCAAGGGCTCAAACGCATCGGCCAGTCTAGTAGATTGCACTCGAAAAACAATTTTTTGGTTGGGGGGTGCGGATTTTTTGTGACTGACGTCATAGTGAAGTAGTTTTAGGGTCATTTTGGCTCATGTTGCCAGGGTTTCCTTGGAATACGAATAACTATAATCAGGGAAAAAGGCAAGATCAAATCTTCATTCTTTGTTAGAGTATTTGAAAATATGTTCAGCGCAAAACAAGGCGTTAAGTAAACGTCTTAAGGATACTCTACTGATAAAGACATTTAGCAATTGAAGTTCGTTGAATCTGATTCGCACTGAGAATGACTGCGGTGTTTTCTTTCTTACTTTATTTCTTTTTTGATAAACGCAAAATCTAAATATTTTCTTGAAAGTCGCATTATGGAAAACACTGCTAAACTTGCAAAGTTTTATTTTTTTGTATTCGAAGGTATGCCTGATTAATGCTGCACATCTCTTCTGTTTTTCAGATTATTTTGTATGAAGACCAAAACTTTGAAGGTAAAAAACTGGAATTAACAAGTGGAGTTCCCAAACTTTCTGCACATGAGTTCAACGACATAATATCTTCCATCAAAGTGGAAAGTGGCGTGTATGACCATTCTAAATATACTTTCTCGATATGTGTTATTTGTCCGAATCTTTCGTTCAGTCATAACTTGAAAAGAAGTTTTTTCAAACTTTAATATACGTCGTCTCACAACAAAACTTAAACCAAAAATTAGAGTATCGGTTCATAATTGTTCTTTTGAAAGAATTTAAGAATTTTGATTACCGTGGCAATGGCTTTGTTGTAAGCAATCATCAAATTAAAAGGAATTAAGGTAATGAACCGATTTTATCAAGTACTTAAGTTCACAGCTTTTTATGTCGTAATCAATCTTAGGTTACGTTTTCTACGAGCAGTATGGGTCATTGTAACGTTTTTGGTGATTAATACCTGCTTTGAACAAATTCCTTGCAATGTTCTTCAAGCTTAACACTGCTGAAAGCCTCTGAAGACAAATTTTCTTTACAAATGAATGGCTTGTAATCATTGTAATGAGCAAATGTAAACCAAGTCATTTGCATATTTAATAACTGAATCAAACGAAACATTATTAATTGTCACTCTGCGGCTGTTCATTAATTTCTTTTGACTTTGACACCTTATGATGAACACAAGTGCAATGATCTGTGTTACAGTTCGCAACGCCATCAAGTTAATGATCAAATTAACAGTTCGCAACGCCATCAAGTTAATGATTAAATTTTGTTGCAGTTGGGTAGTCTACGACGACGAAGATTTTTCCGGACCGAGATACAAGTTGAAGCCAGGGGAATATCCGAATGCCGAAGCATGGGGGGGTAGAGATGATGAGTTGTCCTCCGTCAAGCCTGATCAGTAGCAGCATCTTCAAACAGAAAGTCGTATCACAGACTTTGACAGGAAAGCATCTTCCGATTTCTGATGACGCACATCACTGCTATCTGTTGTATTGCACATGCGCATCTTTCAAGGAACGTTGCGCTGGAATATGTTGACACGCTTGATTAAATAGATGTTTCTTGTTTGCAAAACTTTTCTTCTCTTCTAAACCAAATCTACTGTTACTGAGTTTTTAGAAATGGCGAAGAAAAGCACGCCAGTTAGAAAAAAACGTTTATGAATTATGAATAAAATGACTCTGCTGCAACATGTTATGGAACGAAAGAAATATGCCAACTGATATGTGGTTCGATACTGTCTACGTAGTTTTGGAAGCTCGTGTTATTTCTTTATTGGTTTAATACAGGGCATTACAGTACATCGTTTATTCTCGTGGCAACTATATGACCACTCGAGGTTGTGGTTTCTGTGAAAGAGCGTCAACAAAACTCATTTGCCGTATACTCTCTGCTATCGCCACGTATATATCATTTTAGGACCGAAATGTCCGTGACCATAATGAGTTTGAAGTTCGCAACATCAAAAGGAGTTGAAAGAGAGTTGGTATAACACCTTTAGCGTGACATTTCACCTGTCAGACTGTTTTGTCACTTCGCTGCAATATTAAAGGGAGTTGGAATAACATCAGCTAGTGTGACATTCCTGCAATTGCATAATGAAGGGGTGGCCAACTTGTCTTCGACTGGGATCGACTAGAAAAATTCTTGATAACTCGCGATCGACCAGCCGGTAAGTCGGTAGTAAAGTCACAGGTACAAAATGTCATAAAATGCAACGTTTTTCATTTTTATGTACTTTCTGAAATATTGATTGAAAATGTTCCTTTTAGGTATCTTGTCAATTCAATGCAAAATCAGGCGCGATCGACCAACTTAGACTCGGCGATCGACCGGTCGATCGATATCGACGTGTTGGCAACCCCATGGTAGAGTGTATCGTGTAACGTCTTCATTTCCACACGCAACGTGCTAGACTTTAAACATGCATCGCAGTAACAAGGAACACACAAATGCATGAAAAAATACGAGCGTATATGCGTGGCGATAGTAGAGAGTATACGGCTCATGGCGCTAAGACATTTACTTTGATGAAACACAAGAGTATACGACACATGCATGAATGACGCTATCGTGATTATTATAATGTAGTAGGCAACTGCGACGACTTCCAAGTATATCGATTTAAAAAAATGCATGAGGGAGTGGGAGGCTGCGAAGGACCAGGGATCATTTAGGCTGCAGACCTCCCAAGGACGAAGCTACTTTAATATAAAGGGAACAGTGTATAAAAGTAAGTAAAACAATTTCGCTCTGGGTATAAAGTTTAATATGTGCAATGCGGTTACATGGTTTATTGAAGCAAAATGAGTTGCAGGCAAATGTAAAGCAACCAGAAGGAAATGGTTTAAAGTTGTCAGATTAAACATTTACTGTTTTCACATATTGAGAAATATTCGTGAATGCTAGAAAGGAATTGCGTCAAAGTTATAAACTGGTACAGCACTGTAATGGTGTCACGAGTTTGAAATAGTTTGAGAACTAGGCGTCCAATTTTGCATTGTAGAAAATAATTCGCTGTCAATGCATGCGTGAGAACGGAAATTCGTTCGAAGTTCAGCAGGCATACGAGTTTGTTTTCGCTTTGCACCTCTACATTAGACTACTAGAGGCATCCCGCTGCTTCATACAAAGGTTTGATGCGACCAATCTTGGTGAACGCAACGAAAACTAAACGATATAAATACAACGGAGATACTTCATGATTTGACAATTTTCCACCGTAACAGAGAATAACTTAACCAATGCACCTGGTTTATGTATACCATTAAGAAGACAAAGTATGTTCCGAGTAATATATATTTCTTATACTCTGCGACAAAAAATATCAAACAGTTTTGTTTTTTATTTCTGAAGGAACTTTTGACCAGATTTCTGTTGCACTGTATGTTATCATCATTTTAGCACCCGAGTTTTAACGTGCTTTTGGCAAAGCAAATTGTCGCGTTTTGATTTTTCTTGTATTATACCGATAAATGATTATCCTGCCTAAATATTCATTTACATTAACAAATTTCATCAGTTCCTTATGTACTGAAATGCCGCGACCGAAATGTCCGTGTCCAAAACGGCCAGACCGAATCGGCAAGACCGAAACGGCTCAGACCGAAATGGCTCAGACCGAATCGGCCAGACCGAAAAGTCGTGTACCCCGGTAGGACTGAGCTTCGGCCAGTCTATTCAGAATAAAGTAATTTTCTTGCAATAATGGCGATTGCAACTGCAGTCATCATCGATATCATTTGTAACTTCTAAAATGCAGCAGATGCATATGACACAATCGATTGGAAAGGCAGGTATTACACAGTGTGCACTGACCGTTTGAGAGCTGGTTTGCGACACCAACCTGTCGAATTACCGATTTGACTACGTAGCTACAAATCGTTATACTCTGAAACATCTCGCTGGCAGCAAGCGTACTTTCGCATCCTCGACCATATAGCGGAAAGCAGCAACTTCGACGGTTTTTGCGTGAAGAGGATTTCGATACCTCCTTGACGTCAACGAATTTCGACATCATCACACAGAAATGCCAGAAGTTCTTTACCAATAGTTTCCTACGACATTCCAAGTCCTTGACAAAATCTTTCCTAAAATTTATCTTAAACATTCTCACACTTCTCACCTATTTTTGGTCTATATGTTTATCTTATCTTGCTCTCTCCAATTCGTGTGTTCGTTTCCGTCCTTCGGGCTGAACTTACTGTAAAACAGCTTTTCACTCGCTCAGCACCTCAGGAGGAGGTTGAATATGCAGCTCAACCTGAAGTTGTGGAGTCACCCCCTGCTCCAGTGCTCGTGAATCTGCAGTTTTAAGTCAAGCCCTTCAGAATAACTAAATAAATAACGCAAACATATAAACAAGGGACAAGGGAAGTAACAATAACGTCAACAGTAACAACCGATTATATCAAATATGTCTTGATAACAGGCAAGAATGCAATTTATCACAATTCAATAATACAACCTAGGCAAAGGTAAAGGTTACTGTTAAATACTTGCAGATAGGACATAAATACAGGAAAAGTGGAGAAATTTCTTATTGTTAGATGAAAATCAATTGAAACCAACTGTATCAATTCACAAAACCGAAAAGCAGACGAAGCATACCAGACACGTGTATAAACGGAAACTTGCAAATAAGCAATGTGATTTAACAGTGGCAATTACGTTGAATAGTTTATTTTGTAAATCTTAGGTATAATTGTTCCAGAGCATGGGCGTCGGAAGGATTTTTTCTAAGGGGCCAGTAATGGATTTTTCCAAGGTGTGGCCAGAAGGATTTTTTTCCAGGGAAAACTGGGGTGAAAGTTTATTTTACCAACTCAAAAGTAAGAGAAAAACACTTTTCTACGGAACGGTTAATAGGAAACTATCAGTGCACAATCCAGGGGATGCCTTGTACACCTCTGCCCCCCTGCGACGTCCATGGTCCAGAGTCTTGGTTGTGTGTACTATGCAGTCCTTTGTGTTAAGATTTTGTAGATGAAATTGCAATGAGATTATATCAGTAGATATTCTAGAAAGCTAATCATGTCTGATATATTTTTACATAAGTTATATGATTCTAGCACGGGGATGTGAGTAGCTTCAAATATTTAACGAATGCAGTGTGTTGAATGAAGCGATAGCCTGCTGGCTTTAGTACATCACGACTATTTGTCACGGTTTCCGGTCGTTATGGTGAACGTTTTCCGCTGTTGTTCGTCATTATTCTGCATTAAACCGTTTTGTGTTACGTTGTTATGACCTCACATTCAAGTGTATTGAAGAGTTTGTTGTATATCTGAATATAATCAAGGGTATCGATTAAACTTAAGAGCTCTGAAGGACAGTTATTAACTGACAAATTTTTGAAAGCATGTGTTTCGTTTCGCTTTGGCTTCGCAACCTCAAGATGTCAGGTCGCTTAGATGGGTGGTTCATCCGCGGTCTTGCATTAAAGGTTGATCACTCACCTAGCAGGAATCTCCATGGAAGTGTAAGCTACAACGTCATTAGTTTGTTATCTTCACTAGAAAACATGTCATCACAGGTGGAAGAAATTACTTGTTCAGTAGAATGTTTGGTGCGAAAATACTATTGCTGCGGACTTAAAATGGAAATACTTGAAAAAGGGCTTTAAATCAATTTTTCAAACAATTTTCAAGGGGTTGAAAAAATGGACGTTGGGATGTAGCTATTATTAAGGGATTTGCAAATAGTTATTTCAGGGATGAGTGCAGTTTGGGCAATTTTTATTACGCTGGGAAATTCAACTTGTGCCACAAATTTATTAAAATGTTAGATAACCATGAAGATAAAATATGAATAAACGGATTTAAAAATTTTTTGTAATTTCATAAGTTTCATGTAGTCTTGCAGATGAAATTATTTGGCTTACTTCATGAGCCGTGGGAAGTGGAAATGTACACAAGTTGGCAAATGATTCATTAAGGAAATAATTGAAAGATGTAGGGAGAGGGACAATCTTGGAGGACATATTTTTGCCATAGAGATGTCTATCAGGCAAAGTTGAAGTTTTCGTATGGTGTTTTAATTCTGCGAAATAGAGCTACTAAATAAGAAAGCCTACAAGCCATTAATTTGTGGTTTATAGTTGAGCTAAAGCTTACCACAGAATATCAATTAAAGCGGTCAATCACCGGTCAAATTTGAAAATTTGCCAAGTACATTAATACTTCGTATTCCGAATAGTAAACGATGTGATTGAGCTGGCGCTTGGATCGGAGAAGCTTCTTCAATAGCCAGGGTTTTTTAAGCTTTGACCTTGGTGATTGCTAGCACATTTGGAGAGATCGCAACTATTTTATCTGAATGCTGAGATAGTTATAAAGCGAGTTTTTAGTGTATTTTTGTGGTTGCGCAGTGAGGTTCGTTTACATTTTGAGAGACCGTTCAAAAATTTCGTGAGACCGTTTCGATTGCATTGTCAATAGGCATGATTGGAGCAACACATCTCATTCCGCTAAATCTAAAAAATACTTGGTCTTGCTGCAATCTTTTCATCCGTCTGCCCTTGTTTCCGGTCTACTGGCAACTGTGGTTGAATATAAAACGCATAAATCTGCAGTACACTGACTACAGTAGTCCTAAAGAATATATGTCGGACTGGCTTTTCGATGTTACATTGATTGTTTGGAACTTTTGATGGCAACAGATAATCAGTTACTTTGCTGTCCTGGTTGCTGATGGTTTGAAATAATGTTGTAAGCACTTGGTCATTTATCAAAGCTCAAGCTTTGAGGATGTGAAGTCAGCACTGCAGGCTGTTATGATGGATGAAGTTACATGTTAGATCTTCAGTAAACAAAAGTCGAGGATTGCTGTTCATGCTAGCACCTGAAAAATACCGTTAGTAGAACGCTTGATGAACGATATGTTTGATGAAGGTTTTACGGGCCCCAAAACGCTCTCGATCGGGTAACATGTACTTTTCCTAAACTGGTTAGTCCTAAAACAAAGATGAAACTGAATCGTTAAAGCGTTGGCATTTTGGAGAAGGCTGTCGATCGAAATTAAATCTGGTTCGATTTGGTGTCGTGGATAAGTGGGCTCAGGCAATTCGGCTGAGTGTGGCCTATTTTTAGAAGTAAGTGTGAGTGCCGAAAAGTTTAGAAAAGAATACTTCTTTTGCCCGAGATAAAATTTACAGTCTTGTATAAAAAAACCTAACGCGATGTGCAGTGCTTTTAGTTTCTTAAGCTTGATCGTAGATTTGTTATATCTACTTTACTAAATAATTTTGCAGTAGCTTGCTCAGGCTATGCTATCTTATTTTTACGTTACGGTAAAGTGTAATTGAGGTAAATATGGAACACAAATGAATCTGTGCAGAAGTCGGAAAAACTGCAGGAAGTGTCTGGCTATTACAGTACCGTCCGAATTAATTGACTCAAACAAAAAACAAGCAGCTTTTCAGTTTTTATGATTTTATTTCAATAGCACAACTTTGAAAACAGTCTTAGCAGTTGATATGGCTTCCTTTGTTCTTGATGACTTGTCTAATTCGCGAAGGCATAGATTCCACCAATTTTTCACATGTTTTGGTGATTTCTCCCCCCCCTGTACAATATAGAAACTATAGCCTCAATCAGCTTGGTTGTGGTGGTGCAGCCATATTTCTGTACTTCTTTTTTTCTATAGCCCACCGGTTCTCAATCGGATTCAGGTCAGGTAAGTTACCAAGCCATTTTAACACTGCAATGTTATTGTCAGATAAAAATTTTTTCACTTTTTTTGAACAATGGCAGGGTGCTAAATCTTGTTGAAAAATGCCCGCATCACTAGAAAAAGCCTTTTGCATATCTGGAATCAATTTTCGTCGGAGAACTTCGATATACTGGTCACTTTTCATCATTCCTTGGACAGGAAAGAGCGATCCAATGCCTTTGTAGCTAAAACATCCCCAAAACATTTTTTGGGGGGGATGTTTTGCCTGTTGGTTGAGGTGGCATGGTTTTACCCTTTCTCCCACACTCATCCTCACAAAGCGAGAATGCTTGTCTCCGACGAAAAAAATGAGTTTCATCTGAAAACATTACCTTTTTCAAATCAGCCAAAGTCCAGTTTTTGTGTTCTTTACCCCAAGCAAGTTTTTACTCTTTTTAAGAAATTACTCTTTTCTGCTTTTTCAGAATTCTTCGAGCAACTCTTCCAGCTTTAATGAGACGTCTTTTCATTGAAGTGTTGTTTAAATGAATTCCATAAGCCATCATGTCTCTTTGTAAATCACTACTGGTCTTCCAGGGATTAGCAACACTGAGTCGATGTAGCATTTTATCATCCCTAGCAGACGTTTTCACTTTCGGCCATATTTCCCTTTGCGTCTTGGAGAGGTTGTCCCAGTTTCCTTAAAGCGTCGAATAATTCTACAAACTGTGGACTGACTCACCCCAACCACACCTGCAATCTCCATTGATGTCTTCTGACAGTGCCTATGTAGAGTAGAAATACTTTCACGCTTTTTGGGGGTTGTGTCAGCCAAAATTTCAATGATACACCTTCTGATTAGGATATCTAGTCAAAATAACGATTTTAGCAAGTTACCTTCAGACAAATGTAAGGAAATTATGACGTCATAACAAGAATTGTGACATAATCATTTAAATTTTTCCTCATCCAAGCTGGACTGTAATGCTATTCAGCAATTCTGCAGGATTTAGGTGATCTAGTTGTTGAGTTTAAAATTGGAATTATGTCTTTAAATATTAGGGAGGTTAAAAAAATCTTGCTGAGTCAATTAATTCGGACGGTACTGTACCTAATGCCTTGTTAACACAAACACTGATCTTTATTTGACTAGTGTTAATTAACTAGTAGTTTTGAAACAAAAATGTGAAGTTTTACAAACTGAAGCAAGGTGCGCTGTTGACAACAGTATTTTGGCTGGACAAATAAGCATTCAGTGTTCTTGTACTTCTTGGAAAATCGCACTTACAGTCGGTTGTTCGAAGTTTGCCGTCGGATTTCCAATTAAAGTTCCAAGAAAATAACTTCATTTACTTTAAACGCAGAATGTCCAAATCTCAAGCAATATGTGTAAGTGCATCACACCAATGCAGCTGCGCTGCATTGCACTAATGCTCCCGGGGCATCATACTAGAGTATCCATTGCATTACACTAATGCGACAGGAATGTAGCTGACAGGTGTTAAGCAATGAATAGCTCGTGCTTTATGAAGTTATCGAATGATAAAAACCGACATTTAATCATAAATGGGTTTCCACCTGCTCCGAAAAAGAGGAGAAATTGACGTGATCAGGATTTAAGCGGCCGTGCTTGGTTTCGGCTACGAAAATTCGTCATACAAAAAATTCATCAAACCGTGTTTTGTGCAATCATTAAATTGTGTAAATCACGCTCCAAATTTTCAACGCTCAATGCTGTGGGTATGCTATTGCAAATCCTTGAACAGCGTGAATGTCCCAATAGCTTAACGCACTATCGATGCTTGTGCTTAGGCGTAGAAGTCTCGATAGTTGTAAAGTTAAAACTATTATTTGCTACGGCTTTCCATTTTTACTTTTTTTTTTAAGCAAGTTTGCTGAAATGTCAAACGCAAACCCTAGCTTATCGNCAAAAATTTGATACAGGNTTCCCTGATTACAGGATTTGAAATATANTAAATGCTCATTTTTTATACATGCCAATGTTATGCACAAGTGCCTTGACGTGCACCAATAAAGGACTTAAAAATGGGCAAGTTATTTACAATGTGAATTCAATGGCACTGCAAGCTATGACACTTGTTATGTCATGAACAGGCGTATTACTAAAAAAAGAGAAAGCCATTGCAGCAGTATGCAATAGAGTAGAGCAGTTTGATATACTTTTACAACTTGTAAGTGATGATCATAGAAATCATTATTCTCTTTTTCTAGCTGTCTTTGACTAATCATTAATTATTCAAATCAGCTCAGGATGCCGTCTATAGAAAGTAATCCTATTGGTAGTTGCTAGGTTTAGTATAATTTTAACTTGGTGCCTTTCCACGCGAGAACGCATGGGTGCAATAAACGCAATCTGTTGGGTAGAAATGTTTTTTTATTGAACCGATCATTTGCCTCGAACTGAAATTTAATTGACTTTCAGATGTTAGAGATGCCTAAAGCCCTTGATTTTAAAACGTGGAGTCAGATTCTATTGTGTCCACCCAATTTTTAAAAGATAGGCATGTTTAAATAGGACATATAACACACTTCGTGGTTACGGCACGTTATGTTGTTCACGCCCCAACAAATCTTCTAGGTTGATTTCGATTCCCGGTCGGGTCATACCGAAGACTTTGAAAACGGTAGTTGCTTCCTGTCCAGCCTCATACCAGGCGCTGTGACATTCCAAAGTCGTGTAAAAGCGAGAATGTCGGAACTGAACAACATACTGCAACGTCCAAGTCAATATGGTTCCAAAATCTAAAACTATGAAAATTTTGAACGAGCACAAGTGCCTATGTCGAACAGCAATATCGAGACAACTTTTCCGTGCCTAATGAAAACGACTTACTTGTTTTTTTTCCTGTTGGCGCAATCATTTCACGACGCATCGCAGTAGGAAATGAAGTCACAAAGATTTCACTTATACTGCAACGCTGTGCTCACGTGTAGGAAACACCAGGCGGATTTTTCGACAGATATAGGAAACGGTTACTCTTCTTCGATTGAACAACTTGTTCTTGCTGTTATACTTACTTCACACGTGCATACCTCATACCTTCCACCCATGGGTTGCAACATTGAAAATGCATGAAGGTTAAATGCGTTTTGTCAGTTTTTTCGTTCAAGTCTGCACTTTTTTAATGACATTTAAAGATGAAGACAATATAAAATAAACCAATTGTTTGATAACATTCAAGAGCACGAGATGCTAAAATCGTGTAAAAAAATCTTCCAGCTGTCTATCACATAGAAAAACAACTAAATTAAGTTCACCAGTATAAATGTATAGTGGTAGAAGAAATAAGAATGTGTATAAAGCTGTATAAGATGTTTTGCTCTGTTGTTAAGCAATGTTATCGATAGTTTAGACTTTTCCAGTGCCATTTGCTGAAGCACCACGTAAGTAGCTGTTTAACAATCTCCTCAGCTAACCTCCAGTGTTTGATGAAAATATCAAACACAGCTTGAGCCACCACCATTTTCACATAAACATGTTTGTTTCACCACCACCGTCCTACAGCATACACTTCCAACTACTGTGTTTTTTAAGGTGAATGCTCTTTTCGGCTGAAAATTCTGTAGTAGTACTTCAATTGTATATTAAAAGTAAAATATCTCACGCTTACGGGGAACTTATCAATTTATCAAAATCGTTGCTCGCAGAGATGAAAAAGTACCAATTAGACAATTCGGAATTAGGGCGTAAAATTGGTCGGTTTTGTTTAAAACCGCAAACCTCAATTATCAGTAGTTGTTCTATTCAGGGATGCCGCGAGAAAAGACATTTTTCTATATGTCGTTGAAACTACATTTTGAAAATGTCATTAAATCTTGAAATGAATTGCTATGGGTTCGCCACTGGGTGTTGAAAATTATTTTTTATTTGTAGGGTGCCGCAAACCTAAAAAAGTTGGGAAACATTGCTATAACTCATTTGTCGATGGGAGAGCTCTTCCCTCATTTTCTGCCCACTCCGTTCAATTCTACTTTTCTGCAGAAGCAGAACAGGTTTGGTAATTTCTTGACTGTCTCATTATGCACGATCGCTACGTGATTGGCTGACGCTGTCATGCATCAAATTGAAAGAGACTCCAGGGTCTCGTTATATCGGGAATAAAATGATCGAACCTCCATCAATCGTACTCTGGCGATTTTTTTCAATTGAGAATAAAAAACCAACCATAGCAGAGATGAGGTCGTTAAATATGCTTGGATTCTAACTTTCGATCATTTCCAGACTGGAGTTGAAACCATTCATCAGCTCTGGTAACACATGTAGACGCATTCACTTTTTGTTTTTCTGTTTTTTTGTTCAAAAATGTTTCATAGACAAAACATGGCTGTTTTTTGATTACTTTTTGCAGTAAAATTCCTGCAGAACCTTTCGCAATATCAGCAAATTTGAAGACTGAAAGCATTATACCACGCGATTTCAGGCACAACGCAATGCTGCAAAACACTTGTGCTTTCCCTGTCACCAATTATTCTCGATTGAAAGATAAAGCTTCTTTGCTCAAATGATCTGTCTACCAGAGATGCATCAAACATGTTTTTAGAAGCAAAACCTAAGCATGGGGAACGACTAGGGTAAAGCCGACAACAATTGCGTCAGTAACAGACAGAAAAATACGAAAGGTTAAAATTGCGGTTACAGTGCTGGAGTGCACGCAATAAATTTAGATCAGTGGTTCCCAAACTGTGGTACGCGTACCACCAGTGGTACGCGAAGGCCTTCAAGGTGGTACGTGAGACCCTTCTGTTCTTCTACAGTGTAGAAGTGTAGAATCTACACAAAAAGAATACATTTCGTTTTCATCGATGGGGATCTGTTAACAAATTCCTGCATTTTTATGTACTGCCCCTATTAGTTCCGAAAATTGTCCATTATAATTTCTCGCAGCCATTATCTTCCTGTCACATTTGTGTCAGTTCTGGTTTTCCAAACTTTTGATCGAATGATATTTGGTGGATTGAGTTTCCTGGTGAAAGGTGGTACGTGGTGACAGTATGGGGCCCACAAATGGTACGCGATGGGAAAAAGTTTGGGAACCGCTGATTTAGATGAACGTCCCATGCATTTTTTACATGAATACGGTTTTACCAACTAGTTATTTGGTTAAGTAAAACACAATCAGTTGGATGAATCCCTCCCAGTTAATTTATAAAGAGTGTGTAAACCAAACCAATTTGGGCTGCATAATCTAGTTTTAAGCCAGGTTCCGGCATAAAAAATTTATGGCACGGAAATAGTCAGAAAAGTCTTTTCGTCAGGTCTGACATGAAACCTGTGTAAGCAGAGACCTTTGATGCCTGTGTGAAGAGCAGCGCATCACATTCGAAAAGTATGTCGGTGGGTTGGCATACAAGGTTAGGATGAGGCCAGATAGATCAATAATGCATGTTAGTTACTTCGTACATTCCTTGGTTTTTGCGCATTCCACATAAATGAAAACTTCCTTTGCAAACTTCAGCGCCATATATGATGTTTCTTTATTGAATCTCAAGCCATTTTGAATAAATCATTTCAGTTAGCGCGAGCTGCAGACCTTAATCAAGAATTGATTCTGCGTGAGATAAATGACCAATGTCATTTCAATGGTAGGCGGCTTTCACAAAAAATGATGAGGATATGTGAAGAGGAATTTTTTAAGTAGGTAAATTCATAGCCTACAATCAAATGCTAAAATCTGACAAGGGAAAGACGAAGTGCTTTTAACTGAAAAATAGTCTTGTTTATAGCTTCTACTTAAAAATATTCTACAAAATTTTCCTGGTTCAAAAAACTTATAAAAAGCAAAACCTTGATGCAAATACCACCTCGCACATTTTTTTGCTTTACATTGGAGTTGGATTGTTACTAAAGCTGACGAGGGTTTTTCTTATCAATCCGTTTATTTCCGTTAACAACATCAGAAGTATTGTTCAGTTTTTGCAACAATCACTCTGTAATGGCTGATGAATGTTTTTTAATGCTCGAAAGCTTGAAAAATAAGTCAAAATTACTCTTGAATGAATTCGCAAAAATTTGGATCACTGCTAAGACTTATAATCTTAACTAATGAATGGTGCATGCTTGGGTGATGCATCACAGAACCTTTGCAGTTGTAACCAAAAGTGCAATAGATTTTCATTTTTGTATTCTTTTTTACGCAAATTCAGGAGCCTCATTATAACCCCTCAGAAAGGTGCTTATCGACAATTCCAGTTGCTATTACGTCCTGTAGAGGAAGGTAGCTCAGCTGAAGAAAAAACCCGCAATCTACGATTTCCGGCAATTCTTTTATTTGGTTCGGTACGCCAGGAGTTTAGCAGCATAACTTAGACAGTTAGAAAGATTTGTTGCTCTAATCTAGACAGTCGATTACCAAGCGACATGCCTTTTTTTACATGAAGGCATGTGCATGATTTTTATATCCATAACGTTACTATTGCAGGGTTTTGTTTAGAGCGTTACCCTGTTTCTGATGCCTAATCGGATGAAGGCTTGGTGTTTACCTACAGACTTCCAACATCAAATTATTCAGTTGAGTGGCTACGAAAGGTGAAATGACGGCATAGCCAATCAATCGATCAAAATAATTGAAATTTCGGTACTTGTTGTTGATTCATCACGCGTTCTACTTCATAGAAAAATTGATCACCGCTTCTGCAAAGATTATTTAGATCAATAGCTAGCGTTTTGGTGAGTTCCTTCGCTCTTATCAGGGAAACCTTGGATCAGTCGTAAGGCACTGACATATTGGTCATGCGGAAAAACAACTTTGGTCACGAGACTCTGCCTGGTCATAGTTCATCCCAGCTTGGCAAACAAGTACAGCACACTGTAGGTATCTACAGGAAGGCAGCTTGCTATTAAATTCGAACGTGCTGCGTTGAATGCTACAGGATGCTGCACAGCTGCATGGTAGGCTTAAGTCGGTGCTAGAAGTTACTGCAAGACTCAAAGCAAACGCTCGATTCCCTTAGATCAGTTGTTCCCAAAGTGGGCGGTACCGTCCCCCTATGGGGGTGAAGCAGAAATGGGCGGTTGGGGGGCGATAGGAGATCCAGTTAATACTTACATTTCTATTGTCTTACTAACTTTGAGTGACCAAATGTCATTAAAAACAGTATGATCAACAAACATGTATGTATGTAATTTGTAAACAAAAACTTAGCGTTTTGGAAACAAAACAGAGGTGAAATGCTTGGAGCTAAATTGATGAACTGCAGTTGCCATCACTAAAGGCAAGCTGCACAGTAAAACTGTTCTCCTCTATAATTAAATGATTATGATTGGAATTTTCGTCAGCTGTACTTTTTGGCACGGGTAAACTGCCACTTAACAATGCCCGTTTCGTTACAGTGACTATCACTGGTCAGGTTTGAGAATGCACGCTTGCACTTAGACTCAGCCTGTAACCAAAAGTGTGAGCTAATTTTGGATGGAGTGGTTCAATGATCACAAATATAATAATAACCTTGTACGAGTTCAATTCGAAAGTAGAAAGGCAATTTATATTTTTTTACA
>JGI24158J21664_10006659_pt1 | contig 15249 bp, 14 predicted proteins | sample Ectturendosymbi3_FD_21664 | JGI IMG/M metagenome (IMG submission 21664) | reverse complement strand
AAAAGAAGTCGTAACGAAGTGTTATCGCTGACGTAAAAAGGTAGACAAATTTTGTTAAAAACGCTGCTCTGCAAAAATGATACGGTTATATTAATTTTGTTTCAGAGCGGGGTGAAACTGACCAACTGTAAAGTGTTTCGTGCTTTCCGTTAAAGCAACCGTAATAAGTAATCTCCTGTTTGAAATTGTTAAAACACGATAAACGTTCAAAGGCGAGTGCTACGCAAAGAAGACTGATGAAGTTAGCAGGTTGTCGATGAGAGATTTGCTTTGATACTAACATCCACATGGTTATGGAATGATGTTCAAGTGAAGTGATCTTGGTCGGATGCCTGAATATTTGCTTATCGGATTAAAATGTGGCATGCCCTGGCACGCCTCGGTCTTCGACAATCAATGACAGGTTAGAGCGTGAAGTGGCCGGCTTAGACAAAACCTCCAACAATTATCTCGAAAATATGAAATTAAAAATTGAAAAATTAACGTGAAAATAAGAAAAATATTATAACGCAAAAAATATGAAAATAATTCAAAAATATTGAAAATATAGCTCGTGGGGCAGGGAGGTTAGTCGGGGTAGGGGAAGACCCCAGACTCGCTACCTGAACCTGAACACCTGAACCTGCTCCAAACTCCGTACAATACCTACCCTGACCCCCTTCCTTTACTGCTGTTCCAACAACAGCATGCATCGTGTCACTTGTCTGGAATAACTGAACCTTGTTGTACATTGAAAGAAGCATGTACCTGTATGTAATTCCACACCATCCATTGTAATCAGTCGTTGCTTAAAGCTCAACAACACAAAGGTTACGTGGTTTAAGCAAGCATAGATCAACCGTCCGGCTGGTCAAATCAGGTACCCGTGCGATCGGGCAACAAACTCTGAAGTTTGGAATGTAGTTTGTTTCTTATGTTTTGCAAAGAAAATTTGTTTTTAAAAGTAAACCAACCAGGTTACAACTTGAGAAGGCCTGCTCCCCGGCCACCAACGCCAGGCCAGCAATTTTTCTTCCCAGCTCAACAAAAACTGAAAGCAAAACCAACGCTTTCATTTCAAAGAGGAAGCCGAAAAGCATCGCAGCAAACGAAATTTTCACCAGACACTGTGGCTACGCTTGTGCGTGAAATATCTTTGCAGATTGTGCGAAGCGAGTTGGTCTTGTTTGCATTAACGTCGACACAAATCAGCTTGAACTTTGGACATTAGGCGGAACGTCGTAGGTGACGGTGCTCGGTTTGAATTGGAAATTTGTGGAGAAAGGGAGAATCACAGAAAATTACCCAAATTTTTTTCCTGTAGCCTACACGAGCGCCTGCACTGTGAAAACGGCAATGATCTGGTTGAGGACTCGCACGTCGCACCCGTGTCCTATTTTTTGCACATATTTTGGTTACAAAAAAGCGTCCTGAGCTTAAACAACCTGTTGGTTTGCCACTCAAACAATGGTTATCCGTACAGACTGCCTATTGCAGCGTTGCTAAGGTACGGTCTGCTTGCCAATGTCTCTCAAGTGTCCACCAACCTTTGATTCGAAGATACGACCGATCACCTTGACACGCTCAGGGCAGCCAATGCGAGATAAACAAAATGCAATAAATGGACAGCCAACAGTTTGTAAGTGGACACGACGGAGCAGTTACATCTGAACATGCGTTTTCAGCAACAGCACTTAAAAATTGCTGAACTGTGGTAAAATCTCCGAGCAGGACTGTATGAGGAGAGAATGTGTGACAGTGACTTAGGAGTGGTTAGCATTATTTGTTTTACCGTCGTAGTAGTGCCTACAAAGGTATCGATAACACTGCCGACCATTGAACGCACTACATGTAATTCCTGGTCTTTGTATCGTTCAGGAGTGGTCAGTGGTTGAGCGTCTGCAATCAATCTTCTCTCAGGGTTGCTGTCATGTAAAACAAGATAGGCGGGCGTCCCTATATCTTCTACAAAAGAAATCATGTATTGTCCCACGGTGTTTAATTCCTCGATAACTCGACGAAGGATATAGTCAACACCAGGTTAATGAAACAGAAAAACATCTAGCTTGTAACATTATTGTACCATAGATGAACAGAGGGATCATTCCTTTGATCAATTTCTGTTTGTATGGAAGTGCAGTTTGGTTCAACAGAAGTATTACTTCGTTCACGTGCAATCTGATATCAATACACGTGCGTCGTCTGCACAGAGGACATGTTGTTTCCGTAAGGGACACATTCCATAAATAAATTGGTAAGGGACACATTCCAGTAATAAATTCCTCCTATTTTTTATACCTTACCAGATTACAAAAACACGTTGGTGGCGTAACATCACGGGTAACATGTTGTTGTTGTAGATTTAAGAACCGCACACGTTTTTGTTCATAGGCCTTTTGTATGGGTTGTTGCCTATTGCAACTTATGCGGGCTGGAGACAATTTATTTGTTGGACCAATTGCTGAGTCGGCAAACACTTCGGTCAATAGTCACACGTGACAATTGTGTCGGCATTTATCATGTGTTAAGTTAGTTTGATTAACACATTCATGCACAGGTATTCCCGGTTCTGTCCGTTGCATTTGCCACAAAATATTTTTCACTACAGGTGTGAACCAGGCAAATGCTGTTGCTTACATTTGACAGTGTTGATCCAACAGCGAACAATTAGCCATATGGCAATTTTACATATTGTAAATGCTTGTTGATCCTGTATCCGTCCCCGTTTTTCCACAGTGTTTCAATTTCATCTCGTAATAGGTTTCCAACAAGAATTTAACGCAGGATTGTAGAGGAAACATCGTTGAAGGAAACTGACTAGTTATTTGATGCGTTTGTTGGCTATTGAACCGTACGGTAAATGAACTGTTTGATCATTCAATACATCGTGGTGATTGGGTTTACCGAAAAATGTTGTGCGTAGACATGTCGTACTACTCAACGCACGATCGCTCCTCTGTGCATAAGGGTGCACCTTTGTGACAATCGTCCGAGTCGTTGTTTACAGGTAAAAACGATGAACGTTTCTAGGGACGTATCTGCACAGTGCACATGCACATAACATCACGCAAAGCATGTATGAAATATACAGCATAGTAAAACCCAGGGATTTTTGAGGTGTTTTAGGGACCCGATATTGAAAATCGGGTCCCTAGAATCAGAGAAATTATCATCAGGTCCCTATAATCAGAGAAAATCGGCTCCCTAGAATCAGAGAAATCGGGTCCCTACAGGTCCATACCGGGTACTTAACATCTTCCTTAAAAAAAACTGGTAAAGTCTATAGAGCCTGTGGAGCAAAAGTTTCTCCGCTTCAACATAGGGCCGCTTGGAAGGGGATGGTATTGTTTATGGGCATACCACTACCGTTCTGTTACATAAATCGCACATATCCAGTTGCAGGTTCGTAATAGTACATTTGCAAGTCAGCAAACAGCACAGTTCATATCTCGTATCTAGGGTTGGATTATCCGGATACCGGTTGCCGGTTCATCAAGGCATTTTCAGCTATCCGATATCCGGATAACTTTTTGGCTTAAGCGGATATTAAAGGAGTAACATTATTACTACTTTTTTATATTTGTATGACGTTAAGCAACTTGGAATTGCCTTGTTCTCAGCTACGGGCGGCCTATCACCCCGCAGTTATCTTGCAGTGATAAATGACTTCTCGCTGACCTTAAAACCTTTTCCGTCACAGTTACGGACAGGGAAATAAAGATCCTCAATCATCTGGTTGAGGTCCTTGAGCCTGTCAAACACGCAGTAGATCGGCTTTGCAGGAGAAATGGAACACTGCTAACAACTGAACGGATTCACGATTTTGTGATTAAAACTCCCCCTAATGCTGATTCTGCGTTCTCGGCATCGCTCAAATCTTGCCTTCAGATCAGAATCAAAGAAAGTTGGGAAACATATCTTACTCACCTACTTGAATTCTTGTACGATCTCAGATTTCTGTTGGAGAAGAAACTTGACACTATTACTAACGAAGGAAATAGAAGCAAGGTGAACACACTCGCAGCAACCCTATTGCAACGGTTGCTTGGAGTAACAGAGCATGAACTAGAAGATGAAAGCCAATTGGTATCAATAACTTCTACTTCTGTAAGAGAATAAGCAGCGGGTACACCATTGAAGGAACAACTAGGGCAAGTCATCAGGTCAGCATCTATGCCAGCTACTCAATCTTCCAATACTGCAGATCTTAGCACAAGAACAGTCCGAAAAGAATACGAAGTCTTTGAAGCATCAGGGAAAGGGCCAACCAACCTTCAAACTCCTTACGAAGCACTGCTTACCATCAAGCCCACTTCTGTGGAAGCAGAAAGACCATTCAGTGCATGCGGACTCTTAAAAATCTCCGGTCCCGCTTTAAGGATTCAACAATCAATGCGTTGCGCTTCATAAGAAATGCGTTGCAGGAAAAATAAACATTACAAATGTGTGTTTTTTTGTTGTACTGTATAACGTTAGCTTAAGTACAAGAGTAACAGGTCTTTGTATTTTGTCTGTTAAATAGATTATATGGCTCTGAGTCAATACTTTAATCATCATTACAAATTTACAATGGGGTTATTTCGTCTTTTGAATATCCGGCTAACCGCATAGCACAAAGACCAAATATCTGGATACATCCTTTATCCGGATAGCAAATTTTTACAACTATCCGTCTAACCCTACTCGTATCTCTTGCTCCATTTCATCAATATTTCCTGATACGCTAATTTCATGTTCACACTTTGGGGATCCGTTTTCCTCCACCCTCTTGTGCATTTATAATGCCTTTCAACAACTCCACTTCCAGCACTTTTCAAGGTAGTTCACTTTGAAGCTCGTAGGTTGTCATGAAAATGAAACGGGTTATCGTAGCTATCCGTGATTCCTTGGAGGTGGTCCACATTATATCCTCTGATGTTTTGACATCAAAGAGAGATTTTAGTGTGAAGTTATATGGATGTGGTAGCTAGAGTGTCTTCAGTTGTCGCGTCATAGTTGATGATGTCAGATCGCGAAGAACACTCTAATTTTTAAATATTTTATTTTTAAGCATTATTTCTTTTGAACTATACCTACAACAAAATTGCAGGGTAAATATCATGAACAGATTCACATACAGAGCACTATGTGTGCACTAATTCTAAATATCGCCCAAATAGTTTTCTGGTGGAGCACGTAATCTGAATGCTTTTCGCACAATTACACAAGTTATCAGCATGTGTCCAATGTGAAACCACATGCTAACCACTAACAGTGGCAAACGTGCAAATGGTGCCTTCATAAGCGTCTGAAGGTGTGTCGGTTTTCTTCCACAGCTTCGTGGTCGAAGTGAAATTGACTTATTGTATGTATATTTCATGACACATGCTATCATATTTATGAAACCATTCACTTTTTGTGCTTTTAATATTTGCATGATGTTGGGTTCCTTTGTGCTAAGAAGTCTTATTCTCCTAGACAAGGATGTCATAGTCGCCCTGTGTGTGCTTCCAGTTCAGTGAGGATTCCTGTAACTTCCCATGAGTTATGATATAAAACAAGTACAAAGTTACCAAGCTCATGCCAAATATTTCTATTATTAACGTATTTTACAATGTGTTGCGCGTGCCTATATCCTGCATGTATAGTGTACGTGGAGATATTCAGCAATATTCAAGAGCGCAACATATATTAATGGATTGAGAACCACGCGGACGTGTACGGTCACGTCATTACACGTTGTTTCCAAAATTTGTCATGAAAAATATCATCTTGTGGTTGTATAGTATTTCGTTTCTCATCATTCTTTTCAGGCAACTAAAGCGCTTCATTTGTCTTGTCGGTTAGTGTTGGTTGTTCCCTTTGCTTCACATGCGGTTTTTCATGGCTGGTATATTTTACCGGGTTATTTCTTTCCGGTATATTTCCCTGTTGAAGGTGGTCAATCTCCGTTGGGAGGAATATTTTTTCTAATTCGTTTACCTAACTCGTAGGAAGGAAAAGTGTAGGATTTATGGGACGAACGAAAGATAAAATCTACACCACTCCCTTTGCAAAAAACAGAAAGGTGTGTCACAAGACAGAAAAACCAGAAAGGACCGGATCGTGCATTTAAAAGTGGGTACACAAGATAAAACTCAAAAACAATATAAAAGCCAAACACCACGATTGTTTTCGATTTTTGTTGCATTGATGTGCAGGAACCTGTAGTTAGCAAAATATGCACAAATGTTTGTGCAAACTACTGGGTGACACAAATAACAGTCTTGTGGCACTAACAAATAGAATGCGTTGCCTTCACTTGGTTCGATTTTAGCCTGCTTGGATTTTAACACGCCTGACGTTGTTGCGAAGAGGTAGGCATTATTACCGTTCTTAAATATGATCGTCAACAAAAAAGCCATATATTTCCTGCAACAGATTTCACTGATCATATACAAATACATTGTTTTGCAGCTTGCTTGACATCAAAGAATGAAGCGCACTAGTGAAGGCAAACACATTTAACTAAGTAATTTCCGTCTTTCCGGTGGCTTGCAAATGTGATCAACTAGAGTTTAAGTCACAGGTTTTTCAACGATAAATCATTGCCACAACCTATTCCGTTGACAATTATAATCACCAATTATGAAGAACCTCATTCACACGCTAGACTCGATTCATGTCAACTTACAGCGTTTTCACGCCCTTGAATGCTTGCCAGTTTGTTGTCAAATCATAGGTTCAGAGGCATATTTTTCGATTGGAAATCAAAACTAAAAAATTTATTTGCATTATGTCTGTTTCCATAATCAACACCAAAACTTAGTGTGAAGACAAAGACCGTGTAGTTTCGGTTTCACCATAAATAGTGTGAACGTGGACCAAATTCAGCAAGTAATGATGTGAGCAGTTTTCTTGCATGTGTAACTTTACTCTTGTTTTCGAAACTTGAAGCCTCCTGCAAGCTATGCAAGAACGTGCATTGCTATTTCACGCATTTGCAATAGGTTCGCAGTGTGCGGATCACGTTTTGCTTTCAGTTTTAAGAAATAGCACTGTGTTCGAAACTGAATTTGCACACAACGTCGTCACGATTGTTAGCAAGCTTTTTCGTTTCGATTATTAAAAAACTACATTTTACAAAGGTTACAGAATTTCGCTAACGGTTACATGTTAAAGCAAGACCGCATAGAATTGAGTTTTGTAATTACATGGCGCTGCACTTTTTGAGTGGTAAACAATCTTATATTAGTTTTTTTGACCAAAATTGTGTTTTTTTGGCCAAAACTTGCCGTATCACAAACGCTAAATTGCCAATCAAGGGCTCTAAAAACTTATATCATAGCCTAGTTTTCACTAAAAACTCCTGTCAAAAAATTGGCTCTTGGTGTTCGCGCCCAGGGCTCGATGACCTCGGCCAAAAATCCGTAAACTTAACCCAATTATGACGTCACCGACAAAAAAACAAAATCCAAACTTTCTAATTATTTTTTTAATCTAAACTAGAGGCTTTCCGCCTGTTTAGAGGGTTTGGACAGCTCTCTAGCTCAAATGGCTGACGAGTTATGTTGGTGCAAAATGACGCAAAAAAGTGGCGCAAGCGGGCCTTAAAAAAACAAATCTAATTTACCGCTTTGCATCCAGTGCTTCAACACAAGCATATTGTTGATGGAAGCAATCAATGTAATTTAAAATTTTGAACGTTTCAGACTTTTTGACTTTAAATGTTTTTTTGTTGTTTGCCTCGCTAAACAATGTTCCTAAATGTTCGACATAAAACCAAATATCCGCTTCCAACATTGTGACGTCACAAACGACGACGACAGGACCTCGGGAAAAGCGTCAATGGGAAAGAAAGCGTTTTTGTACTGCAAAAGAAATGCTGCAGAGCTTTACTTCATTACCCAGGCGCCTTGAATTGGACCTTATCCCGTTTGCAACAGATAGTCATTGGTACAAACCAGACATTGAGCTTACAAGCACGCAGAAAGGTGTTTCTGGCCAAAGCAGAAGCAAATGACATAGCAATTCAGCTCACTGCTCTCTGGCACACCTTGGTCCCCACACTGGCACGCGGGCCTCATGCGAACCGTGGACAGTTTTTGTGCGGCCCGCGAACGCTTTCTCTATGCCTTATATTACAAAGTCATAAATACATTTTATTAGCCACACAGTCCTTGCAAGCCACACATCATTGAAAGGCAGGTGAATATGTTACTACTAGTTGGTAAAATATCTTTTTACAATTTATGACTTTACAATAGCTAACCTCCAGTCTAGGCTACCGCTGTAGGACGCTTTGACCAACAGGCATGCGCTTCTTTTTTATCTTTGTTGCAAGCCTAGACTCTGTAATTAGTTTTCGAGTTAGATCAGGAAATGTGCACTGTGGAAGTGATGAGTTAATGTTTAGTCAAGTATAGGCAGAGAAAAACAGAAAGTTCAATTCTAATTGGGAGCAAACCACAGTGTCTTGTGAGATTGCAAGTAATATCCGTTCCGAAAGAGTTTTTCTTTAAAGAGGCATTACAGCACCAAGGACGACGAAACATAGGGAAAATACCACGGAAATTCTAGGGAAGCTTATAATTGAAGGGTCACCAGGACCGCAACGAAGGGAGGCAACCGGACAATTGCCCCCGCTAGAGACTTTGCACTGAAGATGTGCTGCACGTTCGTAATTTGCGAAAGTGCTTCTTCAACTATGACGCGATAGAAAAACGACACACGAAATAGAATGACTGATGAAACCTACATGCCTGCTTACGTCTGGCGACTACGGAAATTCAAGCGGACATTGACTTTATAACTAAACCCAAGAAATAAAAAATGTTTTGTTATTTCGTTGGGGTTTTGAGTATCTTTATTCTATCAGAAAATATCTCTTGTGAGCTACAAACAAACAACAGAAACTTAAAAATTACCCTAGAATCAAAAATTGCGTTAGTCGTGCAGAAAAAATTAGGTCTATTAGCATAGCAAACCAGTCTTTCAATTCCAATGGAGTTCCTCTCTTTGCGGCCCGCTGATTATTCCTCAAACCGTATTGTGGTCCTTCATGCTCGCAGTCTTGGACCACCCTGCTCTACCATGTCTGTGATAGAGACCGCTGGATTTATACACATATCGTCATTATAATTTCCACATGTTGATAGCATAAAACATTTCTTGTGTTTTTCCGAGGCCAAAACAAATTTCTGACATTAAAATCCCACTATTTCTACAGCTAAGAGATAGCAACCTAAAGATTATAATCTACACGAACAAGTTTAATCGATTGTCACATTCAGTTTTTTATAGATTTACCTTGCTGACCACAAAGAAATTTGATAGACCGCAATTATTTTATCTGAGTACCAAGATTTTCGTAAAGCAAGGTTTCAGTGTATTTTGATGGTGGTAATAAAGCGCGTTTCAACTGTATTTTGAGAGAACTTTGGAAAAAGTTGAGAGACCGTTTCGGTCTCTCAATACGCCGTAAAAACACTGGTCACATCAATCAATCGCTGAGTATCACAAGGAAAAGAATCACAAATATTACGGCATTGTTCAGGTTGCAAGTATTTATTATCAACCAATTGCCAAAAAGGAGAAAAGTTGCAAATTTCCTGGCCTTCCAAACATTTAGTATTTGCTTCAGATATTCTAATCTTCAGCGTGTCACTATCATCTTTCACCGAGATAAAAGTTACTTGCATCAAGGCAATGAAAATGTATAGAACCTGATGAAGATTGTAATCTCTTGCTCAAGTGAGCGCTGGCAGTAAGCTATTAATCTTATTGCATTTTGTTTTCCTTGCAAAAACCAGCCATCCGTTTATCGCAACAGTTGAGGAGTGTGTTTATTAGAGATATACAACGATTTTGCTTCATGAGCACCGACCAGTACTAAACCGCAAATCAGGGCATACATTGCATCAAACTAGTTGTAAACTCAGTTTGAACCGCAGTGAGTGGGCTATTGTCTCTGCATAAAACGTACAATGCCGCATAAAAGTACATAGAGGTTACGTGCACTCGCATTTTAAGTTGGAGCAGTTGCAGCCGGTGCGGAATCTCACGATATCCCGGGAAAATATATTTTGAAGTACAAAGGTAGTCTTGTTGTTAAGTCACCTTATGGCTTCGTTCAGCGCGAAGGATAGCATGACCAAAACTCTAAAACAGTTTGAAATGGAGCAAGAAACATTCTGACAAGTAGAAAAGAACTAAATCAATCGAGCACAAATCAATATGAAAATGAAATTCTGCAATTATCCTAAGTAAAAAATAACTGGTTTAACAACCACGAATAGTCAGACAAAAAAACTTAAAATCTTGAAAATCCGAAGCAGAACCGATGAAAAGGTGTTGCTTGTTTATTTTTGTTCGCTTCCTTCATATTTGATTCAAAGTGAAGATTGACAAAACAACTGGCATCAAAAGAGAATGAAATCTGAAATTTCAAAGAAAGGATGCGATTAAATATTTCGTCTACTTGTAAAGATGACGTGAACTAAACACCACTGGATGATAACAACTGGCATTCTGCGGAGAAGCACAAACCTTAAAATTTTATTACCATTGTGCAGCAAAATTGAAAGATTGGAAACGTTCAACCAGTTCTAATGAGATTCTTGCAGTCGCAGGCAAAGCGTACTTATCACGTAGAATATGAGATGTAACAGGTAATGATTTTTGAAACACAAGTTTTTGGAGCAGAGAGAACACTTTGAATTATACTATCTGAGCCTCATGGGCGTGCCTAAGGGGAAAGCACCGGTCGGGCATTGAAACAGAGGGATCCAAAGAAAAAAATAAAAAATTATTTTGGTTCAAAATGCTGTAACTAGATGATTCTTCGTATTGTAGGGCTACTAACACATGCTGCATGGATCTGATGGGAACTTGCCTGAGGGGCATGCATATCTATTCACTCTCTAGTTATTCCAGAGAGATAACAATCTTAAGGCCTTACACCCTATCCCTCTCTCTACGTTTACAGGTTGGCCGATTTCTGCTAGCCTATTTTTACTCTGCCACTTGTAGCCGTCAAAATATCTTTCCACTCTCTCCATAGCTTCGGTTCTCAAACAGGGATGCGAGACCCTGATAAACTATGCTTTAAGCAGAACTAAAAAAATCCTTCTGTCCGCTGTTAAAGTTGGCAATGAAAATATATTTCGACAGGGGAGCACATTTGAGAAAGAAGCATTGATAGCTGCAAGTGTGTTACCGATTGTTCATATGTGCTAGTACTTGAACTAAATGAGTCACTCCTCCACTTGTGTTTACTAAGCAATATCCTTAGGAATTTGTTTATTCTTCAGGCAAACGCCAAGGGAACCAATGAATCAAACTGCATTTTTCTACAATTTCAGATACTACAGTATTTATAATAAAAAACAGATAACCCTAGCTGCTATCATTCGTCACAAGCGTTATCTGTTTTTTGGTGGGCGTATCTGATATGTATGCTGCTTTTCTGTCAATTTTGGTGACGGCAATTGTCTGCAGTCCGAAGCCTAAATTTTGCTTCTTGCCGAGGCAGCTGAGTTGAACGCTCTTGCCCAAGTACCGCTACGGCAATTCACTCAGTGATTGAGTGAATTGCCGCAGCGCTTCTGATTGAGAGGCGGACACTTTACCACTAAGCTATTGCCGCACGCAATGTGTGCCTATGCTTAAACGCACTATCTAGTTCTTGAATGCATGCCCATTACTAGAAGAATTTTGCTCACAAACATAGGTCTCATGCAGGCACAGAGAAAATAGCAATTTATTAAAAACTAACACATTACAAAACAAAAAGCACTCTTCGAAATATTATCAATTTGATGCTTCGAAACTTGTTCTGTCGTAAACATTAGTTTTTTCGCCTTTGTCAATTGTGTTTCATTCCCCACTACTAGAATTTTGAGATGGGCATACAACCACGCAGTTGCCCCAGGCATCGCCAGACCGCTGCACGCTTTCGCTAAAACGAACAATATATTTTAACGATTCATCTTAATCTTTGAGTATCTTTCAATGCTCCACCTAACGATCACATTGCAATACCTCGCAATATTATTTAGCTTTGAGCCATTGTTGAACGGAAATGGATTGGCTACGTCGCATGCTCCAGGATATGCATCACCTGATGGTACTGTAACACCGTCTGTCAAACTTGCACCTGCAAAGAAAATACAAGAAAACTTTGACAATATTTTCAATCGAATTGAGGTAAGCAACATCGGCGTTCGGTCAATCATTCTGTAGAGTCATGCAATGTAATGACTATTTTAATTTTTCCTCCTTGGAACGTATGCGTTGGTGCAGATTCACAGAAGGTAATGAATATTGTTTGAAATAAATTAATGAAAATTTTGAATGACATTAGCTTTCAATAAATCGTAGGGTAAGTGAATTAAAACACATCAAGAGTGTTTGACAAAAGTGTTCCCTCATAGCGTTTGGATTTTTCCGTTTGCAGCCAATGCAAAACATTGATGATTACTAACAAATATCTTTGCTGTTGAAGAAGGTTTTGAAGGTTTTGTGTTACACAACTGCGTTTACTCGACCAGTGTTTGACCGTATCCGTAAATGATAATAAACAGGAAAGGCTAAAATACAAGAATACAGTGACAAGCTCTGCAAGCTTCGAAGACTATACTACGCCTAAAATCTGGTTATTTACTCTGCGCTTCTAAATTGCGCTGGGTTGGTGTCACTGGGACTCTCTCTTATATATGCTATACAGCAATACGTAAGAGATAGTTTGACTTTTTGGGTTCTTGGAGGCTTTCATTCCCATCTATTGAACACTAATTTAAGCGTGCATCTGGGTTATTCCATTATTTATTTTTGTGTACGTTAATGGCATTGCCACAATCATCCAGCCTTACATTTACTTATTTAAGGACGATTAATGCTTGTACGTCTTTTAAACGTCCAGATACATTTTATACAGTAATATGGCATCTGAAGTTTGGACTCATTAGCAACATTTTGCTAATGCCCACAAAGTGTTCCCAAAATTGATAGGATGCAATTTAAGTTAGTTAGGGACTAGTTCAGCGGACTTACCCCGAAGCTTTGAATTCAATGTAGTGACATCAGTGAGGATGAATGGATCTAAAAGCCACTCGTAGTATCCTAGCTTTGTATGGTAATCCACACGATTTAAAACTACAAAATGTCTTTGATTTCAGGCAACATCTCCATAAATCTGTTAAAAAATTTACATGGCCTACTCAGCATGGAGAAGACTTCTCTCCAAACTCCTCGCCCGAACTAAACACAATCTTCATCGCAATTATCCATCACTTCTTTCATATTTTAAATGTGTCCGCACAATGCTTGCTGGTGAACTATGCAATGATAATTCAGTTCCCCCCAGTTGGGCAGGCGCCCCATCAGTTTCGATCGAGATCAGCTTCTAGAGTGGAAGTCTCGCGTCGCTAACAAATACCGTGAAAGCATGAGATATAACTTCAACTCTTGTATGTCCGTTTAATGGCAAAATGATAAGTAGCTCTTCCATGGCGATCATATCTTCAAAAACCACCCCGATGAAAACACACATTGTGCTACATCCATTGTATCAATCGAATCGTCAAATTGGAGGGAAGAGCACTCACACACGTCAATATCTTTTCTCAGTTGCTCCACATCCACAGCCATTCCCTCACATCGCCTTGTAGTAGTATTGCGGGAGAGCCGCACTTCTTTCATGGCCTTCACAATCTTTGTTTCATTTTTGATGTCATCAAAATGGCTATCTGCTGCCTCGACAAAAGGCTACTTTCGCAATATCGCCATCTTGGAATGGCTTCTTATGTTGACTGACCCGATAGGAATAAATAACTACGGCCTTGCTTGCTTTACCTGGAACACACGCAGTTCTGAAAGGTGATTGTCTTAATGCTCACTGACTTAACACGTAACATAACACTAATACTAAATTAACATCTGTGTTTAGTCTTAGGAACCAGCACGTCACTTTATCCCGCTATCACGGCACGTGGCCAGCAACCGCATGAGACCTCCACTGCTATTGAAACACCACAATGCCAATGACTGGGCCACGTAGCCTCACGGAAGATATCTTTGTAATCACTGTAAAGGAAATGGACGATTAAATAAAAGCCACAGTAGAATATTTTTTTCATTTTTTCTAACAGCCCTCGCGGTGGACTTAGGAATAGCAGGCGGTCTACCAGTAGACCGCGATCGACTGGTTGGGCACCACTGGGCTAGTTGATTCCCTAGGTCAGTGGTGGCGAACCTATGGCACGCGTGCGAGAGATGGCACTCATAGACCTCTCTATGGGCACGCGCACCGTCGATCCAGTGCAGAGTTCATTAGCAGAAAGGTAGAGGGACGCGGTGCCAGGTTGCTCCCAAGGTCGGGACAGCCACCTGAAATGACTCTGCTAAGGCGCTGAGACCTAGATCCAACTACCAGTGATCAATCAGGAACACTCACTTATCCACTATGCAACATCAGAGATTATCCCCTGTGATAACATTACCGCTAGTTATGCCACTAATTTAGGCAACACTATTTTGGTTTTGGACGTGAGGTTATTATGGGCTTTCTTTGTTTTTAAGAACGTAGAGTAGAGCCAGAACACTANCAAGCAATTATACCAAACGTTTCGCTTTGTTCTAAAAGCATTTTCAATGGTAAAGCCTACTACCTGCATCAAGCCAAAGTAAACTGTTGAAGAGGCAAGCAAGGACAACATTTTCACATTTTTACATCACAATAACAATTAAACCAGGTCAGGGACCGAATTTAAGGGGGCGAGGGAGGACACAGTATTTTCTGACTCCCCCAATATTTTGTGATAAAAAGTAATGCAGTTGTAAAAAATGCATGGTTACATCGGAACAGGTCTTTTCAGTCTGGTGGAAACTCCTAATTACAATTCAGATTTAATCGCATTCATGAATCTTCAAAAGGATGTTTGTATAACACCAGCTAGCGTGACATTTCGCCTGCCTATATAATCATTTCAATATGCAAAGGTAATCAGTTGTTTATTTACAGAAATGTCGTGACCGAAATGTCTGCGCACCGAAACGTCGAGACCAAAATGTTCCGTGACCGAAAGGGCTCAGATCGAAACGGCTCAGACCGAAACGGCCGGACCGAAACGGCCGGACCGAAAAGTCGCGTATCCTGGTTATATTATTGTTGGAAACCCCAGCATAAACCTAGGGAATAATTAAGCAAAATGAATATTATCACTGGATTATCTGTGATCCCTGTATACAGATTTACTATGTAAACAAATTTATCATGATTGTTGATAATTGTGTTGGTTAGTTTAAACTAGC
>JGI24158J21664_10006656_pt1 | contig 15256 bp, 9 predicted proteins | sample Ectturendosymbi3_FD_21664 | JGI IMG/M metagenome (IMG submission 21664) | reverse complement strand
GAAGGTGAAGATTGCTGATTTGGCTTTAATGAGGTTAACACCATTCCCCTGCAATTGCAAATTAACTTCATTGAACTTTGTGAAGATATCTGTGGACTGTGACAGTCAAGATACTGTATCTATGACACCCTTTGACAGTCACCTTCTGTGTGCAACAACAGGCGTACAAACTTTCTTCATCATTATCCGAGTGCACCACATTGCCTAAACTTATCAGAACACTTCTAAATCCTTCGGTGTCCTTTGATCAATCAATCCATTAATACTCTGCTACATTTTAGTAAATTTTGAGTTCGGAGCAAAACCGTCGCCAGAAAGTTTTCAATAGGGGGGATTTGCATTTGTTTGGGGGGCTTGACATTTTAAAATTAACCAAAACTCCAGTTATAGTGTTTCACGTTTCAATTTGGGGGGCTAAACCCACCAAAGCCCCCTCGTGGTGACAGGACTGGTTCGGAGCAGTACAGGATTGAATTTAATCTGCATATTTTATAAGTTTTTGAACTTAGCTGTGACACTTCCAGTCATCAACTGGCTCTACCATCTCTCTCTCCCTGGATTTCCTTGGCACTGCTCAAGCTAAAGTGCGTTCTGAAACACACTTCTGTTTTCCAGAATCTTTTCAATTCCCTTTAGGTAACTTATTCTTGTTGGCACCTAACACTACTTGTAAAATAATATAAATTGCCTTTCTACTTCCGAATTGAACTCGTACAAGGTTATTATTATATTTGTGATCATTAAACCACTCCATCCAAAATTAGCTCACGCTTTTGGTTACAGCCTGAGTCTAAGTGAAAGCGTGCATTCTCACACCTGACCGGTAACAGTCACTGTAATGAAACGGGCATTATTAAGCAGCAGTTTACCCGTGCCAAGAAGTACAGCTGACGAAAATTCCAATCATAATCATTTTATTATAGAGGACAGTTTTACTGTGCAGCTTACCTTTAGTGATGGAAGCTGCAGTTCATCAATTTATCTCCTAGCACAGAGGTTCTCAACCTGGGGTACCTGTAGCCCTAGGGGTACATTTGCCTATCCGAAGAGAAATATATATTTACATGTCTTTTATTTCCAAATATTTATACATATACCAGTGAATTATAGTTTTAAGAGCCGTTTTATGCTAATTTTCAAATATATCTGTGATTAATTATGATAAAATATTTCGTGATAAGAAATTTTAGGGTTACATGTTCATCTTTCAAAATGCTGAAGGGGTACATGGTCAGAGAAAGGTTGGGAACCCCTGCCCTAGCATTCCACCTCTGTTTTGTTTCCAAATCGTTAAGTTTTTGTTTGCAAATTACATTCATACATGTTTTTTGATCATACTGTTTTTTATGACATTTGGTCATTCAAAGTTAGTAAGACAACAGAAATCTATAAACCGGGTCTCGTATCGCCTCCCAACCACCCATTTCTGCTTCACTACTGCCCAATCGCCCATTTCTTCTTCAATGCCCCCCTAGAGTTTCTCACCGCCCCCAGGGGGGCAGTAGCGCCCACTTTGGGAACCACTGTGTTAGAGGAAAGAAGTTTTCATCAAATGTCACAAAATTGAGTTTTTCAAATGAAAAAGGAAACAAATCAAATAGTTCAATATCAAAAATATCACTAAAAGGAAAACTGCTGTGACTATATAGGCAGCACATATCAAAATTATCATAGTGAAAATTAAGCAAAATTATAATTATGTGTTAGAAAAGATAGGCCCACCTGAAGCAATGTTAGTGTATAGCATTGGTTTTTGTTCAGTTTATAACTTTTAACATTAGGAAACATTTATAACTTTTGACATAAAAGTATTCATAGAACATGTATAAAGATTTAAGTATGCATTTTAAATGTTGTGTGTATCATTTTGTGGCCAGTTTTAATTAGTAAATAACAAACTGCACATTGAGCATTTACAGCCATTTTGGTAAAAAGGGAACGGCAAACGCCAACTGATATCATACCAGTGCATCATGGAAACAGAAATGCAGCGTAAATAAAAGGAATTCACCACCAGTATCTTGGCTCATAGAACCTGGTTGATAATACATATATAAAACCAAATATATCTTTATGCAATTTAATTAAGGACTGTTTTCATCTTTGCAGAGATGTATTTTCCCATTGTCCACAAATATTTCTATTGCAGTTTTTTTTCTCTTCCAAGTTAGCCAAAAAAAGAGGTTTCATCATTGATAAAAACCTTGTCTGTATGAGGGTCATTGAACTCAACAGATCTCAGTTTACTTCTTGGTCTGTATATGTCATTTCTTGTTTTCTTGGAAATGAACCCAACAATAATACTAAAGTATTTTTTGTTTCGAGTAGCTAGAGGTTTTCCTGCTTCTGTGTACAACACCAATAGTATCATTACTGATAACTGTGTCAATTTGTTTGAGAACTTGCAGCACCTTATCTTCTACTTCAAATTTTGCTTCATTCTTTAGCATTGTTATAGCATGCATTTCCAAATTGTGCCTTCAAAACTATTGCTCTAATTTGTTTACCTGAGAATCAAGTTTGGCAATTTTTTTTCACAATGACTCTTTTTGGGTTTATCCATACTGTCTCTGTCTCTAATGGTTGATATATTTGTTTGAATACACTAGACAGCTGACTGTCAAGCATTGTGGCCTAAACTCATAGAAGTCAAACTGGAAACCATGCTTAACTGATTTTGATTTTGTTAAAAGATGTGCCAGCTAGAACACTAACATGTGGAAGAGTGTTCTTTTTTCTGATGAGGCTTTGGTTCTCTTTTTGAAAGTACCAGGTGTAGAGAATGTTCTCTTTTTTAAAGTACCAGGCGTGGAGACTTGCTGAAATGCGCTATGAAGAAAAATATGCAATCCCTATAGTCAAGTACCCCTAAGTGTAATGATATGGTGGGTCATCTGCAAAAAGCATAGAAGGCCTATACTTTTTGCCTTTATGTGAATGGCTCCAAGTATGTTGATTTATTAAAGGAGAAGTTAGAACTCCATATAGAGATGTAGGTATGCACAATATATATAGGCGATTTATATCCCAGTGCTTCAGTGGCTAGGTAACAGCTCTGACCTTAAAAAAACTGAAAATTTATGGATCTTACTAATGAATGGAATGTCTAAAAGATAACCTGGCCTTTTAGCACTGCAAAATAAATAAACGAAATTTGGGTAAAAGACATATTGCCTGATAACTCCTTTAACCTTGTCAGCAGTGTGCTACATTAGCTGCAAGCTGTAATAAAGAATGGAAGTGGCCATAAAAAATCCTGGAAAACTCCTTGTGAAAATTTGTTTGTTAATACAATTTATATTTTCTAAAGTAACCTTTGTTCTTGGCAAAAAAGTTATATGAAAATGTTCAGTATAAATATAGTTAATGTTTTGAAGAATAAAATGAATGAAAACAACAGTAAGTAAGTACTCTCCACGATGGGTGTAAGCAAGGAATTCATCAGCAAATTTTTAGTAGGAAATTGATTTCACATAAAATTACGTATCCTCAGTCCTCATTCAAATAAACTTTGAATAAGAACTGGGGCTGTGTAATTTTACGTAAAATCAATTTCCTATTAAAAAGTTCTATTTGAATAAGTACTGAGGATGCGTAATTTTACATGAAATTGATTTCCTATTAAAAATTTGGTGATCGATTCCTTGCTTACACCCATTGTGGAGAGTACTTACTTGAATATGGATATATGTGCAAGTTTGAATCATCGCAAAAAGATGAAAGCAGATGGCAGTCAACTGATTCCTCGAAAGCATGCAGAAACACTAGTGCTTTTAAGTGAAAACAACAGATAATCCTATAAACCTTTTTCCAGGTGTTAATCTTTCAGCATTTTTCCCGTCAGCATTTGCTTGCAAATTTCAGGACTGAGAATATTTGAAGGTAGTTGAAATCAATTCCTATTAAAAAATTTGCTGATTGATTTGACTTCCTCACCTTTGCAGAGGTTAATTACTTCAATGTTAAAAACTGTAGGTCTGAATCACTGTAGGTCTGAATCACTGTAGGTCTGAATCATTGCAATGTTATGAAACCAGAGCCCAGCCAGCTGATTCCTCATAAGTGTGCAGTGAACCTAGAGCTTCAATTGTTGTTAAACAACCAAAGAGGTGTTGTGAGATGGACAATTTTGTTTAAACTTCCAGAATTGGGTCCTTTTCTAAAGTGTTTTGACTTTATGTGAATGTTTTCAGAATTCAAAAATTAAAAAATTTTTTTTTGTTTTTTTTATTTTTATTTTGAGAAGAATCAACAACAGAAAATGTGTCAATAAGTAAAAGGTTGCTTTTCCTGCAAAGCATTACTTTTCTTGTCTTGTCAAAGTGCTTTTATGTGCTGTAATGAGTATGTTAATACTATGTTAATGCATACATGCCTTATATTAGAATAATTGCTGATGATACCTACATAGCAGGTGAAATATATACTTTGTAAGATCTTAGTGTCTGATTTTTAGCTGTGAATAGGTTGTTTTTGATAGACAGACCAATCATCTCAAGTTTACTTTTTCATTAAGTGTGTTAAATAATTCTTGTCTTCTTTTGTGGTGTTCCTTGTTATTTTTTCCCATTCCGCTTTGATCGCTTGTTTTATTCTATTTCTTACCCATACATCCAGTTTTATATTTTCTGATTTTTGTGCCTCCTTTCCCAATTTTTGTCATTGAAGTGTCCTCACAAGAGTCAACCTCCTGACTTCAAGATTGCTTTTCTGCTTACACATTCCACTTCTGGAATGTGTAAGCAGAAAAGTTTTTTTCATTAAAGTTTAAACGATTTGCTTTAATTAGGCAAAATTTGAAATTGAAAGTGAGGTGTCACGCCCCCACAGAAAAAAAAGATGGGATGCANATGCAGCCGCCTGGTTCCACCACCTATGACTGTGTGTACGANTCACTATGATAAAGTATACGAGCTGCTATGATATATTTTCACCTGTTTNCATAATTCATCACTTTGCTTAAATCGTCACTTTTTTCTAATCTCCTTGAGGTGACGAATTAGGCAAATTCTACTGTATTAATTTTTTTCTTGCTATAATTTTGTGTTTTCATTTATTCATTTTAGTCTTTTATTTACATGTTTTTCTTCCCTGGCTTTCCCCTTCAGGCTTCGCCCAAGCATTGCTTGAATATTTTAGGACTGAGGATGCATAGAGTTATGTGAAACATTTTGCCAATTCATTCGATTGTGTCACAATGCTGGAAAATAATTAGAGATTGACCGATATGGCTTTTTTGGGGCCGGTATTGATACTGATATATCAACCATTCATGGACCGATAGCCAATACCGATAACCTATATTTCCAAAATTTTTAAATCTTGTTTCCTGCTTCATTATCAAAAATACAATGTATTCTATGCCTTACCTTTTTTCAAAAACTTCAAAAATCAATCAAGATTTGTGAGCTAATTTTTTTTTAATTGTTGCAATTTCAATATTTTGCTATGATTTTTAATTAATCTGATTAATGATGATGATTTTGTTTCAGCTGCGACAGCTGATGTGTGCTTCAGAGTTCATCTTGTCTGCTTGTTTATGAAAACGCATCTGCTAGTGTTGCTGCAAGATAACTGTCTTGACTTGGTTCGTTGTGCTTTCTAGTGCAAGTTGGCTGGATGCATGAGGAATTGTCAACACCTATTGAGGCCGATAAAATTGGCCATTTTGGCTGATACCGATATATCGGTGAAACCTAAATATCGGCCCGATATATCGGCCATGCTGATATATCAGTCCATCTCAAAAAATAAGTACTTATTATTAAGTGATTTTGATCATACCTTTTGATGAAGTTAAACTAGACTAAAAGACACATAGTAAGTAGGCATCTTAAATGTGTAAAAATTATATTAGACTGTGACTATCATGCATAAAAATTTTTTTATCAACATTTCGAATGACAAATCATGTCAATGTTTGAGTTTTACTTTGTTACTTATTAGTAGGTTTAATTTGTCACATCCGGTTTGATTAGCAATTGCTATGAACAGTGTTTTTTGATGCATGGTGAGGTATTTGCTTCTCAAAGTGTAACACTATAAACCCTTGTAATGTGTAATGTTACATGTGCAGGCTTTTGTTGTGTTACATATCAAAAGTAGATTAGGACCTTAAAGCTGCTCCAAGTTACCAGCAAACCATACTAGAATTAAAAGGCCTTTTTTATGAGTACTTATGCCTGAAAGGCAAACATTTTGACATATGGCATCAAAAAAATTGTATCCATTTGTGTGTCAGTTTTTGAGTTCTGCACCAGAGACAAGAATTGCTTTAGCAAAATCGACAAAAAATTGCCACATTAAAGAAAATTTTGTGGAAAATCGTGCATATACAGAAATGCTGAATTCTGGTAGGGTCAGCAAGTAGGTTAGAAGCACATAGAGTGATTAAACGTTTTTGTGTGTGTATGCAAAACTGTGCGTTCAGTGCATGCTCTTTTTTCATTTCTGCACTGCAAGACTCACTGAAATGTCATAATGTTATTGATGCTTGCACTTTGCTGTTATTTATTTGTTGAAAACAATGTGCAGGCACATGGCATTTGTTTTTCTGATCTAAGCCTTAATCCCAAGAGTATTTGTGCACTTTCGACTTTTGCTCCACATTATTCCCAAGTTTGCTAAGAACTTTAATGTAATGTTTGTTTGATTTTCACTTGGTCTTTGACGTGAATCAAAAGAAATATGCTGACATACCAAATGAAAGTTTGATTTGATGTGCAAACAGGCAAGTAATGAAATGCACTAAATGTATGATCTGCAGTATCAACATGCAATCATTTGTTTATTGTTTTCAACGGGCTGGTCTTACCTTTTAAAGTTTATTTAGCAGCTTAAGGAACTCAATAAGGGATTAATTGGCCTGTCATAAACTGCATATGAGGTTGAATTATAGGATTCCCCATGTTATCTTTTCAGGTTTTTGCTGATTGTATGAGATGGTGTGACCCCTCCACTCAAAATTCAATGACATCTTTGGTGGAGTTGTGTTGCCTTTACCAGACATGTGTGCTGTTAGCGAGGCTGAGTGAGAAATGTTGGTGAGTGATATTAATGTAAATTTGCTGAAAATGCTGCTATAACAGAAAGCATAACTCATTAATTTTATTCAAGTAACTAGTCTCCACAAAGGTGACAAATGAATGAATCTATTGGCAAATTTTTTTGGGAAATCGATTTCATGTAATACTACACATCCTCAGTCCTAAAACCTTAGATTAAAGGATTTAAGTAAAATATAGTACTTTTGACATTAAGATATTTTTTGTTGAGTTGAGTGCAATGGAATATACTGTAAAAGATTGCACTACAATTGCACTAACCTTTTACTGGACTCCAGTGTTTTCGTTTTGCACGACACAACAAGTTTTGGCTGGTTGTTTGCAGCATAAGATGTAAAACATAAATGTTATAAATAGCTTCCTAAATTAAGTGAAAGCAAGGCAGTGGCATGTAGGCAATGGTTTGGATTATGAGCTAATTGTAAATCCTGGAAATGCAGGAAAATATTTAAGTTTTGCATTTCAGCAGTTAAGCTATGTGAGCAAACCTTTTATTATAGCACATGTTTTGAAGTATACTTGTAATTACTTGAGCCAGTTGCAAACTTTATTTGCTGATCAATGCAATGCATTATAAAACGCAGCTCTTGAAGCCAGTGAAGCATGAGGCCTAACTATCCATTACCCTAGTATATGCAATGTCAATGACATAATAAAGAGACTCTCTCCCTCATTGCTGAACTTAATACTCCTTTGGCTACAAGAAATAAATTGTTTCATTGATAAATTGTGTCTTTTCCTGATACATCCTGTGCAGTTTCCTCTATTGTGCCAAAATTTTTTAAAACTAAACTGCTATGTCCACACTGAGAAAATTTTCCTGAACCTTCATTTCCAACAATAAATCTAGTGCCCTCCATGCATCACACTTTATTTATAGAAGCGGTTACAGTAGCAAAAGTAGCAAAAATTGTAGCTTGTTTTTATTTATTTAGAAGAAAAGAGAACTTACACCTTGTAACAATTAGTCATACAAAGCTTCATTTTAAACCAAATATATAGCCTAATTTATCAGAGATATTTAAAAAATTATTTTGATATGTGATTGAAAATTATTTGTTAATTAGGAAATTCTATAAAATATATGATGCTTAACAAAATTTTAACTACCATTGATGTGCTTTACAACTCCTGAAAAATTGTATTGTATAGCATCTTCACTTTCACATGCAGTGCACTAGACTTAAAGCATGCATCACAGTAACAAGGTACACACAAGGTACGCAGTAGTAGAAAGGTATATGCTTGGTGGTGCTAATATATTTACTTTGATGAAACACAAAGTTGATGAGTTGCTTGCTGGATATTGCTCAATGCTTTTGCATGTATTTCTCAGTGATTTGAACTGATGCACACATCATTATTTCATGCATATAGATGTGTGTGAATGTATTTACATGTCCAAAGTTTGATAGACATTTTTTTACAATCCTAAATCTGATATATTTGGAAATTTGGAGAAAAGTTTGTTGATTAGAAGTGCTTTGTGTAAATGGTAATGCAGAGAATGCATCCATACACTAGAATTTTATTATTTTTAAAAATAACGTTTTCAAGTTTATAGCAAACTTTTATGACATAGATTTCAGTATTTAAATTTTTAATTTAAGGTGTAACATGTTAATTAATAAGATTTATTATAACGTTGCTAATCTGAACTGCACTTTAATTTGCTGCAGACTAATCACAAAAATTGCTGTTTGTTTAATTATTTTATTATTTTGCATAAGCATGAGTGAAAGCTTTTTACCTTCTTCAAGTAATAGCTGTGACTCAAAAAAATAACACAAATACAAGAGGAGAAACATGAAACATCCAAGAACAGAAATCAATTGCATACTGATGAGAAATTGAGAATATAAGAACTTCAAAAACTTCAGGCTTAGCAAATGTTTTTCACAAGTTCATTGCCTTGTTTGATGAAGCATTGTTAACCAGCGTATTATCATGTTTTACTACATCTGTGCCTGAATATTCAAAAAATATTTGTGTTGCTAATCTCAGAAGAATATTCTTTGTTATTTTCATGCCAATATTTGAAGTTCAACCTTACATCGATATGAAAAATTGTGCTTTTTTGCACGATTTGAAAACTTTGTTCATGTGCAATATCTTTTTGTTCTCTTATCTTTGCTTTTTTTCTAGTCATAGATTATTAGATGTTGACAGTAACCCGCATTAGTTTTATATACTTGGATTAAAATGTCTGTTTGTGATCAGTCTTATGGTGAAGAAGTAAAAAATCATTTTAATGAAAATCATTGTGTTCACGTGATGAAGCTCTTGAATAAGTAAGTGATAAATGTTTATATCTTCATTGAAAAAGTTTTGCACAGTCCTGCCAAACATTTACAATCATTTATGAAATTTCTGCAAGCTTCCATTAACAAATCATCTAGTTTTCTGCATAAATGGAGTGAGGCATGGGCAATTTTATCTTAATAACCAAGTCAACAATTTTCATGAAAACAAATTTCAAGTGCTGTATATATGTGGTTTATAGTTTTGAATTAACTGTACAAAGATCTGTGTTAAATATTTAAAACTAAAGATCTTTTTATTTTCTTATTGAAAACTACTATTTTATTCAACTGCTACACGAATTCATGAAACTGTATGCCATGCGTGGCATATTCAGATTTAAGGAAGCTTTTGAATTGATAAATTGCTCTATTTTACTAATTAAGCTTGAACATTACATAATTTGTGGAAATGTATTACAAGTAATATTATTTCACAAATCACGCACATGTGTTCTAATCAATAATGTTTACAACAAATATGTTTGGAACCCTTCAAGGTTCGACCTAACAGCCTTTATTCTTGCTATTATTCAGAAATTATTCATCTGATTATTTACCTGACTCTAAATGGATGAAAACTATTCTTTTTACTGATGGTTAGCTAGAAATGTTAGAAGTTCTGAATCATAGAAAAATGCAACAAAATGCCAAATATCTAAAATGGTGATTTGGTTGTGTGCTTTATGTTAAACGTGCTTAAATTTTGATCATGAGCAAAGACGATAGTAGTGATTTTCTGAAATAAGTCTTTCTGTCAGGGTTGAGAAAAACTCAGTTTTCTCTTTTTTTTGACAAAACAACTGTCAGATAAAGATTCCCCGATTGTTCTACTGCAAGATGGATATTCTAACATTAAAATGACCCAGTTATTGCTATCCATACTGATTAATCCCCAGATAAAATAAATCCCTAGGGGATTAGTTAAATATTTGGTGTTTTTGGCCATAACTTGCCAACCACAAACACTAGGAGGCCAATCAAGGGGTCTAATGATGCAGTTTTTGCCTAGTTTTTTTTTACAGAAAAAACAGAGATTGTCCCTTGAATTTCTTTTTCAAACCTCAATGACCTCTTTCAAAAAACTCTTGACTTGACCTAGTTGTTTCATCACCCAAAAAAAGGTCCAAGCCCAAAACCTCCCAATTTTTAAAAAATCAAAATTACAAGATTTCTGCATCTTTAGAGGGTTTGAACAGCTTTCTACCTCCATTGGCTGGCGAGTTATAGCCAGCTACGTGGCAGCCAAAATGGCCAGAATTTTGGTTTTCTGGACATAAAGCAATCATACAAAGAGCGAATGTCTGTGGAAAGCGCAAGTTTGTAAAGCAACAAGGTTGGCTTCAGATCCACCATACATAAACGCGTCAACAATACTCTGCCTAACAACTTTCCCCTTCTTCGTCGTCGTGTGAACCAGTTCTTTCAATCCATTGCTAGGTCGCTCTGGATCTCGGGGCAGGTGATGAGCAGCCATTGAATTGCCTCATCATCCAGAACGGTCAGGCGGTGCAGTCCATGGGGAGGTCAATGGATTGGACATTGAACTATTGCAGGAGAACAGGGTCGATGGTTTGTTCTTCTTCACCGCACTCACAAGCAGCGGAAGGGGCCATGCCCCATTTGTGTAAGCAGGAGCGGAAACGTCCGACACCGGTACGGAGGCGGTTTAGCNNGACCCACGCTTGGCAGGGTGATTCCAGGAGNGTGGGTTCTGATGTTGGGGATGAAAGTGCGGAGTCTTGTAGTGTTCTCCAGCCACTCCACATTCCATCGGTGATCCGTCCAGAGCGCTGCACGTCTGTTGTTGCCATCAGATGAAGTGATGAGTTGGTGTGCAGCGGATACAAATGAATGTCTCGATAGGANATACCGTGCATTCCCACTCGATCGACAGGTGAAAGCCGAGTGGAGCAGATGTTCAGGNTCCATGGCACGGCGTGCTAGAGACACTGTGNCTCCTTAACGACGAAGCTCAGCAGGTTGGATGCCCGCGAGAAAATGAAGGTTGTCCGCTGGTGTAGGACGACTGTGAAAACCAAAATAATGCTAAATACCGAAATATAAGCCAAGTGATAAGGTGCGATTCAACCAACAAACATATTAGGTAGAAACCCAAACTGTACCACTGATGAAATACATCGCCTAATTACAATGAGCGACGAAACTGAAGGAACGCTGAATGCTTTTCTGTGGAATAACTCAAACACAAGAAATTCTTAACCATACTTGTTGTCTGAGCCTTCCTGGTAATCACATGAGAAAGCAAGGTGATTTTATTGGTGTTTTCTGAGCTGTTACAACAGCCAAGTTTTGTGGCGCCAGGCCATATTTGCACGATTGACTTGCCCGATTCTAGAAAACATAGAAACAATAGTACAATGCATAACAACACACGAAAGAGGTTGACTCGGCACCTCTTTTGTACACCGTGCGCCAGACAAGAAGATCACAGTACCAACTTACTAGAGGCAAACTCCAGACCTACCAGACCAGCACTGAAGCGGACGCACTAACGATCAAGTCACAGGCTGGTTGAGCTAGGTGAAACTGTTATCAAGTATTTTTCTGGCCTAAACGCAAGTGGTTTATGATCTGAGCAAAAAGCTTTTACCAAAGACGTGTTCCTTTCTATAATTGGTTTGACTCAGTGCTTATTTTGGCCAAGACTTACAACAGCAAACAATCTGATTAAACGCTAAGACTAAATTATTTCTATGACTAAACATAAAAATCGTCCAACTACTGGTAATGACTAGTGTTTCAGTACTAGCACATCTAAGTAGCTGCGGAGACTATCTTTAATGCTTTACAACTATGAATTTTGACTTGCACAGCTGATATAAGCATGTTTTGCAGATATTTTCATTACGGAAAATAAGGTGTTTTTAGTGTTTTTTTAACTGTGTTTTTGCGGTTGGATGAAATTACAACAGCCTTGTTATAAACTTTTTTCAGTGATCGAAAACGCAAACAGACTTTTTGTGATGGAAAGTTGAAAGCTAGTGGAAGAGAATTCCCAGTGCACAAATGCGTTGTTGGATTGGTTTCAGAATATTTCGAAAAACTATTTTTAACTGAGGTACAGCAATTGATTAAAGTTTGCCGCATTTCACCTGTAGTTTTCTCTAAACAGGCACCTGGTTTTCTATGAAATGCACTTTGCATATGTAGTGATCTGTTTTCTTGAAAAACTGCCAATAAGAATCAATTACAACCACGTTTTATTGTAATTGCGTAGAGGATTTTTGTTTGTTGCGACTGTTCAATGATTGTCACTTTTTGCGCCCCATCTGGCAAGTTGGTCAAAATCACGTACCTGCTCAGGTGCCACTGTTTTATTGGATTTCCTCCTGTGAGAAGTGCATTTTGCGGCTGTAATATATCTTAGCGATTTGCTTTAGTTGTAAAATGTGTTTCTAAACCTGTATGTAATTTGAATAATCAAAACAGCCTTAATTTAAAATGCAACTTTTTCACGATTAAATTTTACCGCATGAGGCTGGGCATCGTTGCCTTTCATTTCCGCGAAGAAATTCAGTTTCGTACTTTTATTGCAGAGGCCTGTAACCAGGTGCGGCGAAACACCCCCCTGCAAAAATTTTCGCCCTCCGTGAAAAAACGTGTTGGACATAGTTTAAAATCATTGGACATAGTTCAAAAATTTGGGCCCCTCTCAGAAAACTCTTTGCCCCGCCTGGTGTCCCAAGCTGGTTGCGGGCCTTTTTTGCATGTTACATCTCACGTGATCCTCAAACGCAAGCTGTTGCAGAACAGACGTCACTTTGATTCGCTATATGCTGCAAATCGGTCTGGCAACGTCTGGTGGAATGTAGGATTTCCTCTCTTCGGAATAGTCATTTTTTGTTGTTTTATCATTGACGCAAGTGTGATCCAGCTTGCGCTTCATACAGATGCGTGAGAAGTATGCAGAGGTTGTGCAAATTACTGGAATTTCAGATTTGATCCTTGAAAAAGTTTTGGATTTTACTTATACTGGATCAGTTTCAATGACAGCAGACACAGTTTGCGATTTGTTGGAAGGAGCAGAGTATGCCCAGATTGGTGGTGAGTTGAACGGTGACACTTGCGCGGTGGTTTTATTTTTTGGAAATTATCTGTTTCCTTGAAGAAGTAGAAAATGTGCTTCTTTCAAAGTGCGCCGTGGACTGCCAAAACTGTCAGTGAAAACCAGTCTTGGTTCTCTTGGAATGTTTGTAATACGTAGTATTTCATATCTCCATGAATCAAGGATATGTAGTACTGCATGACAGTAGACTCCGGGTAATACATCTGCGTTGGGACCAGCCGATTTTGGATGTAATAAGCAGTGATTGTAATAACCGATTATCTTAAAACTGCAATTAAACAACCCCAAACGGGTAAAGTGATGCAATTGACGTTTTGTACTGTATTTTCTCAGCACTGGAAAAGCTGCGCAAAGTGGTTTGCTTAGTTAGGTCATAGGTGGAAACGTTTTTCTGAGATGGCCATTTATTTCTGCCTTCAGAGCATTAAAAAACAGTTTGCCTGCATGGGTATTCAGAAGTGGTTGGATTAAACGGTGACTGGATGTATTAACCGTAGTTTTTATAATGGGAAATGATTAAGAAGACGCCGTTCCATTTGGATGTAATAAGTGGTTGATTGTATTGTATTAACAGAGGATGTATTAACCAGCGTCTACTGTATTTGTTAAGTGATGAAATACATATAGTTGCTGATTAGCTATGATCACAGATTTTTTGGAGAGTTGCTTCATTCTTGTCACAATTTGAGATTTGTTTTTAGATTCCAGGTTTTCTCATCCGCCCCGTACCGCCGTGATGGCCACTTTTTAATGAAACACGAAGGTTTTTTACGTTGTTTAGCGATGTGGTGCTTGTTGCGCGTCGCTTATTGAGTGAAGTTCAGAACTACAACTGAAGGAAAAAAACAAAATGGCCATCACCTTGTCACACTTTCGACGACTTGAAAATTTTCTGAAAAAGTCTTAGAACAAATGAAAAAACTAGATGACAAAGTTTCGTGTATTATTGTGGTTTAGTTGTTTTTTAATTTTCTTGTTCACGTTGTACATAGTAGCGTAGCGTTTTTGTGTCACAACGTTCGTGAAGTCATCTTTGACAAAAAAATCTGTGGAAAGACAAACTTTTGTTTCTGCCCGGTGCAGCGATGTCCAACTCCAATGGGGATTAGTCCCACGGTTTTGTAGATAAACTATTTCTTTGCCATACCATGCCTCACAAATTGCTAGCATTGGAAACGAACACTCTTTTTACTCCAATGGGGTTTAGTCCCACAGTTTTGTAGATAAACTATTTCTTTGCCATACCATGCCTCACAAATTGCTAGCATTGGAAACGAACACTCTTTTTACGCATAACAACATAAAAATTATTGTGATAATTATATCAACAGACAAATATTGTATGTTACAGCAAGTAACATTAGTTGGCGCTGAACTTGACTTCTACTGTCCAAGACGTTTCAAAACACGATAAACGGTTCACACAAATCAGCGTGACCCTCGTCGCCCAAGCTGCTGCACACAATGCAGTGATACAGTCTTCGTTGTCAACCAAAAACAGGCCACGCCTACGAATGGCAAAAGTATATTACTTCGTCGTCGTCGGTTAAACCGAAGTATACACGCTTCTGTACGAAGCCATTCACTTACTTGTTTGTATGATATGGTGGTTTGTTGTTGGCGCTTTATAACAACAATGGTCTTGTAGCGCCAGGACCGAGTTTGTTCAATTTCTGCTTTCATGTCACTCGGTTTGTGTTTGTGATCTGGGTGTGTTCCCTGCAGCTCTTCCGCACACCGTGCGCCTGGTAAGAAGGCTGCAGTACCAATTTATAAGGTCTTGGTAAGACCCGGCCGAGAGT
>JGI24158J21664_10006655_pt1 | contig 15256 bp, 15 predicted proteins | sample Ectturendosymbi3_FD_21664 | JGI IMG/M metagenome (IMG submission 21664) | reverse complement strand
GGTGGGGGGGGGGGAAAATGACAGAGGAGCTTACCTTGAAGAAAGGTTGTCTTTTAACGTCTTCGGCGTCGCGTTCGCTCGCGCCGAGGCGCCGTTCCGGGTTACGTCGCAGAAGCCTCCTCATGATCGATATCGAGTCGGTGGATAAGAATCGCGGGTAGCGCACTTCGTCATTGACGATCGAGTCGAAAACCTCCTCCTCGTCGTCGCCGGGGAAGGGGGACTGAAGCGAACAACAATAAGCGTACAGTCGATCAGTGGTGTAATTGCAGTGGACCACGTTGAGAATCACTGGTCTCAAGTGACCGCGGGCAGAAAAAGTGGCACCAGTCAAACGGCAATGTCTGATTTGTGGCAGGAGACAACATTTTGAAAACATCGCAAACCTCTCCGACGAGCATTTCAAATATGAGGACGCCCAGGCCCCACCAGTCCACGGCCCTGGTGTAGGATGTGTCGGTGAGGACTTCGGGCGCCAGGAATTCCGGTGTCCCGCAGAAGGTGCCGGTTCGGTCTCCGTGGCCCATACCTGCGTTTCCAGAAGAAAACTTTGTCGTGACGAGCAAGATAATCTCAACGAAAATGTCATTGCAGCAAAAAAAATGCATCTGACATAAAATGACTCCTGATATTGAAAAAAAACTGCACTTTTCAAGTTCGGTTCATGACAGAACATTGTAAAAAACAAACCACCATCCACCTTCTTTGCAGAGACCGAAGTCGGCGATCTTCAGGTAGCCGTCCTTGTCAAGGAGCAGGTTGTCGAGCTTCAGGTCGCGGTAAACGATTTTGTTTTGATGCAAGTATTGCAGTCCCAGCACCACGCAGCCGGTGTAGAAGCTAGAAAGAAAAATTTCCGAACATCAGAGACAGCACGTTGACGTTGAAAACCGATATTTGTTTTTGTCATAAGATCTTTCAAGATCTTTCTTCAATTTTACACTAAGCAAAAGTTTGTTTTGGTGCGTAGGAAGCCCATGGAATTGCGCAACCATGCATGCACACAAGCAGTGAACCGTTTTAAGGTCTATGTAATATATATGTATACGATTTTTACTTTGGATGTTACAAGTGCGCAAGAAAAAGATTTCACTGCGCAAATTCCATGGGCTTGGTGGTACTGCGCGGCCGCACACCTTAAGAGGGACACACTGCTGTGGCTGGTGTCGCAGCTCCAGAGTGAAAGCCACAGCTCTAAAGTGTGGTTCTTCCGCATGTCAGTTTTGATTTGAGCTGCGTTGTAAAAATTCTTATCGGCGCGGTTGCTGTGCTTGAAATGGCGGAGCCACAAGTTCGAGCGGAGCTACGAGGTTTTGCAATGATCAGAAACTGGATCCGTTTTAATTTTGTATGAAACAATATAATAATTATGATAATAGTACTGATAAATTCAACCCATGTAAGTAAAAGTGAGGTGTGCCACATACAAAATACACTCCGAGATAGCGCGCAAGATGGAGAAATGGAGTGAAGTTTTTAAGCATTTCAGAAAGGAGGTAAATCCGGCCACCCGGTTTAACGGGGACAAAATCGGATCAGAAAGTTTGGGACTACTGCCACTACAGCTTCTGTTTTCAAACGCAGCGAGTCGAAAAGCAAAGAACGTCAAAATGTTCCTGCTCATGTCGACCAGCAACGGCGATTCAGTCAGTAGGCGTTTACAGGAAAGGTAGCTGACAACCACGCGTTCATGGCATGTCAGACTGTGAGCGAACAATCAGGCGAGAGCCTGCTTAAGCGTTGTCATAGCAACCTACACTGTTCGCGATTCGCTGAAGACGTCCGTGTGGATGTGCAGCATCAGGTCGCCGCCGCTCGCGTACTCCGTGACGAAACAAACGTGCTCGGGCGTCTGGAAGCACGCGTACAGGTTGACCAGGAAGGGGTGCCGCGCTTTGGTAGCGCACTCGAATATTCGTCGCTCCACCATTAAACTGCGAGAAACAAGGAACGCGCGCGTGAGTCGCGCGCTGCGGTCGACCGCGACGAGAAAGCGTTACACTTCAACGTGCACGCCCCGTGCCTTGAAACGTCGTTTGGGCTTTTTTTGGCGCGAAAGGTAATTGCGGGAAAAGTGCGTCTTTTAAATGTTGCGGTGTAATGCCGATCGCTCGCCGCGGAAATCGTACAAACGAACACAGAAACAGGTTTTTGTTTGTTTTCGCTGACAAAAACATCGAAAAACACGTTTTTTTGCTTTCGCTAACTGAAACACCGACCTCGAAATCACCCGAAAAAAGTTTTGCCAGTATTTGAAATGTGTGATGGTAGCAGGCGCGGATCGAAACAGGAAGTGGCACCAAAGTCACTGCCGTGTTTTGTTGCTCGAACGATCAGCAGCTGCTGACGCAACGTGAGGAGTTAAAGGTTAACGCAAGGGTGCTTTCGCAGTTCACGGGTCACTGGCAGGACATCATCGTAGGCCAGACCTTCACACCAAGCCCTCCTTAGAGAGAGAGAGGTCTCTCTAGGAGGCCTTGTTCACACACAGCAAAGGTTGAGAGCAAGCTAGCGCAGTTGGGTGAGCGCTGCTCAGAGCTTTCCGTCCCGCGGTATTTCGAGGACAGCTTCTACTGGGCCTCGCACGCTGCGCGAATGGACGCAAAAAACGCATTTTTCATCTTCGGCGTCCGAAGGATTATTTTATTTTTTTCCAGCGGGGGCCACGTGGAGAATTTTCCAGAATTTTCTAATGGTGAAATTTGTTTTTTCCCGCTCTGAACTACGAAAACCCTTCCCTCTGAACCCTTCCCTACCTCCTTCCGACGCCCATGTTTCTCATTAGAATGAATGTCATTTGAATTTAGGCAGCTTCTGCCATCATAATTTCAAAAGCTTTCTGAGAATGTCGTGTTTGAATTTGAAACATGTTGGGGGCAACTGTTGCCATGACAACAATCCGAACTTAATCAACCAGTCGAACAAAGAAAAGCTTGTCAACCTACCTGTCGATTTCGTCACGAGCGATGATGTCACCTTTCTTCAGTGCTTTGATGGCGTACATCTTGCCCGTTTTCTTGTGTTGGGACAGAAGCACTTTGCCAAAATGGCCGCGACCCAGGACAGCAATTGGTCGGAAATGGCTCATGCTGATTGTCGAATCGCTGGAACGAGAACAGCTTGAATTAAGCAATGAGAGCTGACGACGGGTTCGTTACCGTCCCTGTTCTCGCGCAGCCAGTGCAGACAGACAAGCCAAGCAGAAAGCGGGGTTGTTTGAGCGCGATCGACATAATGACCTTTAACTCAGTTCTGTCAAATCTGCAACAACCGACAACCTGTTCAGTTGTTACGTATGACAAGTTACAATCATGTTCCCCCCAACCCCGAAAATTTCAGCTGGTTGCGGCCCTGTTTGCACCGCATTCCCAAGATTCCATTTCCACCTCCACAAGCCACCGGCCAAACTGAACCTTCCTGGGCCACGTTTCCCATTCCTCCCTGGCCGTCAGTGCGCCGGTGATGCGTGCGAGCGCAAACGTCCATCAACAGCATGCACAGGATGCCGAGACGCAAATCAACCCGAACTAATCGCTCAGGGTCAGGACCAGCGGAAAGCACCAACCGTTGTGCGCCTTGTCGTCCAGGGCAACCAGTACTCGGCTCCGATAAGATGTCGAGACCATGCGCGTGCGAAGCAATTGTTATTTTTTAAATTGGTTAATTTGAACAGCGCGCAGGATTATTCCTGCTTCCTTTTTCGCTCCGTCGGATTCGACGCAAATGATGTTTCGGAATCGCGGTCGACGCCCAGCAGCGCTTTTGTAGCTCGCGGCCAGAACTGCGCCAGGAGCGGCCGCTCACACGTTGGCGCTGTTTACGTCCGAGTGCACGGCGCCGTGACGCTGAAACAAACCAAGCGGAACGTCCCGTGCACCGGAGATGAGCATTGAACTGGACTGGACGCGGCCTACAGCAAATTTTCTTGGATTTGGATTGGATCCGTGACTGTAAAACTCTTCAAAATTTAGGATACGGACCGGATTTGGGCTTAGTTAGTGGAAACGAAATGCGGCGTTTTTCAAAAATTTTGAACTTCATTTGGACTTGGTCTTTACATTTGAAAATTTTTTCGACTATGGTTGGACTTGGACTGAGTTTTAAAAAGTCACGACCGGATCTGGATCGCAAAATATGACAGTCCGCTCATCTCTGACGTGCACCAGGCGCATCAGCAATAACCCGGATGTAGAAATAATTCTACCAACGATTAGAACGCACTGGACCAGTTAATAACCTGTCGCGTTTAACTTGACCTGTCGAGTTTTGGTTACGCGTATATGGGATGCTAAATAACTTGGTTTTTGATGCATGCACAAACATCCCCGCATGTTTCTGCCTCTTGATGCCGTATAACAGAAGCGCGCTTACAGAAATCATCTAAGCCTGTGAAGGTAGCAGTTGGACTTGACCGTAAACCGCACCGACGGTTAAAGGGGTTCTTTTCTGGCATCAATTCAAACGTTGCGTACCTCACGAAGTCGTTTAGTTGCTGCGACGAGGTGGTGCGGCGATTAGGCTTGGGGGGAGAAGAGGGGGGGTTCCATTGCCCGTAGCCGGACTTCTGGCGAGGCGCGGCCACCGGTTTTTCGGGTTCGTTGATGTTCATCTGGCGCATGGTGCCGGTCGCATCCTGGAGGGAAGACGACGACAAAGTTGAAAAAACAATTAACGCGCGAAGATTTTTTTTAATGCATTAGCCCTCTGGTGCAAACGTTAGGTCGGAAACACCAGTTTTAACGTTGACAAAAAAATAACACAGATTCAAGGCTATTTTTCCTCTGGAAGCCAAATCCTAAGAGAAATTAACAGATTAGTCTCCAATTTGTACGATATTTAAAAAATCTAAAGGTCGTAAAACGACGCTTTCCCTATCTTTTCTTTTTCCGCAACAGAGAATCCCTTTTCCTTAGGCAAGGATAGTAACTCAAAAAAGGACACGATTCGAAACAGATGAATGGTAAACAGGCAAGGTTTGGCACGTTGCATACACCTTTTACTTGTCTTTTGCGTAACATACTAAACAAACAACACCTTAGTTGTCTCAGATCCTCCACTACCTTTTTGTTTCTTTTCACGCATTTCTCGTTTTGCTTCTGACAGCACGCTTGCCATGTCTGCATGTCACTTAGTGACATAAAATAAAGGCACTCAATGTAGACATGGCCTTTATTTTATGTCACTTCACTTTGCTTCGCACCGTTTTACGATATTTTGAGAATAGCTTCACGCAAATGGCACTTTTGCGTCAACAGCCTGTGGTTGCTTGCTCTGGGAATAAGCAAATAAAAAAATTACGACGGGTGGCCGACGATCTGGACGGCTTCTTGTAAACTGTACCCTAATAATTGATGAGCTGCTAGACCAGCTATGTCCAACCCGCGGCCCGCATGCGGCCCAGTCGAAGGTTTTGTGCGGCCCAGTTTAGGTTTTCGCTGTAGCAAAAGTATCCCATATACTGACAACCTGTCTTTAATTGGACAATTTTAAATATGACATTTTAATGCAGGTGTTCCTCAGTGCCACTTTATCACGTCTGTTACCATTGCAGTTAGGATCCGAATGTTTTCAGTACATTAGCTTAAGCTAAATTTAGTTTGCTAAGATCAAAGTAAGGCATTCAATGTGCGGCCCTGGCCAAGACAGTGACATACTTTTTGGCTCAGTAAGCCATTCGGGTTGGGCATAGCTGTACTAGACGGTAACAGGAATTACCCAAGGAGACAAACGTAGTTCCAGCGCAAATCACGGCAATGATAGATCCACGCTTGCTTTGGGTGGAATGTTAAGGTCACGACTCACGAACGAACATATTTAAGCGTCTGAACGCAATCGGGTTTCATCGCTGTGGTCAGTGTCGGTCTCTTCGCTCACAGCGATCGCGCTGCCTTCAGGTAGCAAGAGGCCTGTATATTGAGAAGCGAGCTAGAAAGAGTGTATGCTTGTGTACAGGAAGCGACGTAACACTTGATCTGAGCGGCATGAACACTACGTCACGCTGTCAGTGATCGAAATCGATCACGCGTGATTGAAAGCAATCGAGCGTGGTTGAAATCAAATCAAGCGTGTTTGAGACGATCAGGCACGCGTGCATGATTTACAAATTTGTCCGGTTAATTTGCTGAATTCGCAGAAGTCTGCAGCGAAGTTCCTTCTAAGAATGATTTCTTTGAGAAACAGTGTTTGAACTGGTAATGGCGAAAAAACGTTTTTATCAACAGGTGTCCTGCACGATTGGCATTTTTGAGGGGTCACCTTCAGCAAGCGGGAGGTTGGCCGTTGACCCAGGGGAATTGTGATATCATCAACTGCTGACCACAACAACTTGTGCATCGTAAGTATCAATTAAAGCTGACCTACTTTTTAAGTGAACCGGGATATGTGCAACTAAACTATACATTTACTTTACTTTTGGGGTCCCTAAGTAATGTTTAGTCAGCCTTTCATTGTCACAGTTCGCCAGGCACACAAACAAAGGACAACAAATGTACTACGAAACTCTCATAATCACTCACTACGCACTGCCACGTTAAACCAATAATATTCAGCCTGCAGGGATGCACCGTGCCAAAAATGCGGTGTCGCGCAAGCGATTTCACGGGTCAGTGAGACCACCATGTTCAACGGTGTATCGAAACCACACTTCTTTTGACGTATTGATTCAAGTCTCAGCAACCTATTTTCCACACAACAGCACGCCGTGCTTTCAAAATTACAATAACCTGCGATCAGTGATCAGCTGTAGTTGTAAATAAAAATAAGGGATTGGTCGCTTTACATAGTCATTAAATAGAAGCCTGAGGCAGGACTTCGAAATCCCACCAGAGCTGAAGCCCTNCNCAGTCACCGCAACGCCGCCTGATTTGGTCAGNAATTAAGAAATAGCGAATNTTGCTTTCACCGGAACTTCGACGACCAACAGTAACCTGCTCAAAGCATTTCAGAACCCTGGAAAAAAACTGGTGAAAAGCAAACTTNCACATGCGTATCTTATTTTAACTTTTATTTTATTCCTGCAGGCGCTCGAAGTAGCGAGGGACTTCCCCTTGCACTATGGTTACTCGACGTAACGTAAAACAGAGGAGCGAAGCACTCACGTTCATGTTCTGTCCCGATGAGGGTTGTATCGCTTCCTTGTATGAAGGTCGAGAGGTCGGGATGTTAGATCTGAAAAAAAAGACAAGTGAACGCGTTGCTTTGAAGTGACGTATATGTGCTGGCAGGCCCGCAACCAGAGGGGGGCAATCGGGCAATTGCCCCCCCCCCCGAAATTTTTAAAAACGTATGCATTTGTTAGGTACAGCAACAAGTTACATCATTTTGCCTCCCCCCAACAATATCAGTTGGTTGCGGGCCTGCGTGCGGGTGATGAAGCCTTAACTCATATCGGGTGGCTTGCTCTAGCGACATACCCAGCTGCAGTGACACGATCCTGGTAACTGCTGATCCCATTTGTTAGGACAGCCTTGTCAAAAAGCGATCAAATGTATCCGTCGGACTGGTACCGAAGAATAGTCCAAAAGCGAATGCCGAGCATACAGTGCAGCGGTTGTAAGATCACCAGCACTGGTTCTTGCTTACGTCAGGGCTGGTGTCAGTAAAATTTGTTTCCACTGCATTGCACATAACAATAAGCTTAGGCCGGCCAAAGGCCCTACTGAAGATGAGGCGCGCGACCGTTTATCAACTTGTTTTTCTAATAACAAAGACATAAATAAAAAAGAAAGATTCCCTTGGGCAGAGCAATGGAATGCACCATTGAGCACATCTTGTGGTTAAAAAATAACACAATGTGTTTCCCAGATTGGCCAGTTATATATCGGTTGCTGAGAGTCCCAGGAATTGCTTTAATCTCGAAAAAACATTGTGGCCCTGAATCAGCATATGACGTCGTGACAATCAAGGTTTGCTGAGCACGCGCCTCAAGATCGCATGACGGACGAGTCCCAAACACAAGGCTGACGGCGCTATCAATCAGCCTGGTATGTGGCGGTGCGCACGCAAATCGTACGCCCTTTACCTGGACCGCACGACACAATGTCAATCATTTCATCATTAACAGGACCGCAAGTCGAGAACCACTTGCGTGCCATGCTCCTGTTGCCTGAAATGGCATCACTGCGACAAAGGCTTTTCAAACACCAATGAAGAGCGGTGTCTGCTCGGGTTTCTCTAACGGGCCTTGGCTTAATTCAAAAGGAAGTTGGACAAGGTCTGTCTATGAAAACCTGCAGGAACCTCTGTTGCTGTCAAGGAACGATCGGCGCGCGCGTCACAGCACATCAGCGTTCGCCGTGAAACCTGGCGCACTGAGCAAAAATGTTTCGATTATGTCGATTTCTTCCACGGGCACTCGTCTTGTTTTTCGCTGCTTTCGACCGAGTCGGAGGAGCGTGTGAAACCACTCGTGTGGAACCACGGGTAAGTCAAACAGCACTGCTTTCGCGCATTTTCATTTCTGAGAAAATCAGCCACGCTTTCGTAGAATGTCAGTGACATGCAGTTGAAATTATGCATTATGCACTAGTATTTATACGTAACATTTTAGTCTCAGGTGCTTCACCGCACATCTTCTACATTTTATTACTAGTGTTTCACCATACAAACGCATCTCTTGCCACAAAACATTTTTCAGTTTTTGTTTTTTTTTTATCTTAAGAAAGAACTAGTATCTTTTAGTTCCTTAAGGCATTTAACGCTTTCTTTGACACTCAGCAAAATGCTTTACTGTCCCTCATAACGCGTCACAGTGGATTCCACCCCTTGCCTTACACAGGTAAAAAAAACCGTTGAAAACACAAAAGGACCCTTAAAACATGTAGCACGTTATACACTGCAATGGAAGCCCAGCACAGGCTCGAGTTAACTTTCGACGATAAGCACCAGCATATTAAAACTATCTTGAATACGTTTTAAAAAAGCTTGGATGGAGGCATCAGTTGCCACAGCAGAGTTGTAAGTCCGTCCGGGCTTTTCGAGTCGGGCCGAGTTCGGGCTGAAGTTTGTCAAAATGTTTCGGGACGATTTCGAGCCTGCACATAATTTTTTTCCGCAACGACGGACACTTTTGTCGCCAGTAACTGTTGAAGCGGTCGAGTTGAATAAATCTTCAATGAAAAATGATTCATTGTAAACAGCTTAGTCATGTTTACTTTGCTACGTCACCATTACCCACAGTTGCGCATATCTCGATTCACTCGGTATATTTGGCTTTCGGGCCCAAATCGGGCTTCAAAAATAAATGTCGGGTTCGGGCTTCACAATGAGGAGGCCCGTTTACAACTCTATGTTACAGCCACGCAGGTAAAGCCGACGTTCGAGCATCACACACTACAACACGCCGTGTCCAGAACGGCCATGATGGCACTCACTTTTGCACGTCTTCGCTGAAGGATTTTCTCTGTTTATTCGTGCCGGGCAGGTTCCAAGTCGGTTGCCTAGTGACTGGTTGGAGAGGAGGAGGGGCATCCTTCGGGTGCTGCCTTTCCTTTACAGCGACCTGGGGGGGTGCGGCAGGTTCTTGGAAGTCGAGCTTCTGCTTCACGTGCTGCTCGCTTCCTCTGTGCGAACAAAATGCAAAAATGTTACGGACAGCATTTTTTCCAGCACCTCACAAGGACATGATGTTGCAGGACAGGGGGGTCTCCAAACCTTTTGTACGACGGCCACATAAGCCATTACATACATAACAGTTGGAGGACCCGACGTCTCACACACTGTGATTGTTTTTGGGTGTTGCATTCTACCGAATGGACAAATTTTGCGTAAATACAGGGTTTTTAAAGAAAAATGTTGGGTACCCAGTGTGGACTTGTAGGGACCCGATTATAATTTTTGCTGCTGCAGAAGAACATAAGTGTTACAAACCTGGTGTGAGCTTTCTCAATAATGCTACCGTTTCAAGAACATTCCGCGTTTTTTTGTTGCATCTAATCTCTAGCAAGGCTTCGGTTAAAGTCCATCAAACTACAAATGCAACAAATAGCAGCATCGGGAATCCAAAACCCCGTCGAGACGCCACCGAAAACACTACAGTTACTGACAGGCGCCATCCTGCAACGCCGAATTGCTTGAACCGAGCGGAGGCTATACGCAGGTGACAACGACAACATGCAACAATTTCCTGGGTCCATTAAAAAGCCTTGGCGATAAAATTTGAACGGCAAACGCCGACACTAACACACTCAGCTGGAAAATACAACAATAAAAACAACGCAACGAACCTCTCTGAAAAACTCGTTTACCAAAGTTTTACAGTTTGGAAAACATTATGCAACAGCGGAGAACATAAGACGGTGGAAGCCAACCTGCTCAAATGCATGCAGCACTCAAAACAGGACATACGTTCTATGTCGGGCAAGAGGGAGGGCCGTAGCTGCGCAAGCAAACGACGGGCGCAAAACCACAGCAAACGATGAGCAAAAGAAAGGCACCCAATTGTGGTAAACGATTACTGCGGCCAGCAAAGCAAACAGACTGACCAGCTGTGACTTTCTCGATATGCCTTACTTACTCCCTTGCGTGACTGAAACCGCTTTCAGCGTGCTGTGCGACAATTCCCATTTTTGAAAGACATCGCATATTGTCACTTGCTTCTTATTGCCATGGTGATGACCAGTTGGCAAAACAAGTGGTTCTTATCTATGCTGACCAAAGTAGGTAATACTGTCGTAAAAAAGTAGAACGAAAGAAGAACAGGTTCGACAATCTGGTATAAATTAATGATGATATTATGGAAGCGGAAACCACATTTTTTTCCGCTTTCATTTGTTCGAAACGTCACCGATAACCGCGCACAAAGTGCTTATTCATTACCGATTAAAGCAATTCGAAGATCTGTACAATTGCACGCGACAGAACTTCGAAAAAGTTCAAAATTTTGACTGAAGCTGCAAAAAAGCAGATGTTTTCCCCCCATCCCGTCTTGCTTGCGATGACAGCTCTGTTCTAAATATCAAAAAACGTCAGCAAGGAAAGCTTTTCCAGCTTTCCACGAGCCGCTGGTATGCCAAGATCGCCGCATACTACGCGCGATGCTCCGCTTCGAATGCTCAGCGGCGCAAATGAATCGAAGCGGGACACGGGGTGCGGGGCGGAAGACAATGGCGGATGAAAGAAATGAGCTGACTTCAGCGCACAGCATGGTGTGAATGATGATGATAATGATGAAAACATAAATTCGAGTAGATGAATCGGGTGCGAGACAAAACAGCGCAAGACAGTCGAACGCCGCATCACGACACAGCTGGCTGACCTGATTGCATTGGTTCGTCTTGCGTGTTAGTATCCTTACGCTTGACAGAAGTTGGAGAAACGTGATTTAAATGCAAAATTGTAGAAAACACAGCGGAAAGGGTGCACATTTTTTGACTACCACACACACACACACACACACACAGCGTGTTCACCATTTGTCGGACTGTTGTGCGATTTTAACCGGTTAACAAAGAAGATGGCGAAGGACTCCTTGCGCGTGGTATTTAAGATCAAACAATGTGCACGATAACTCAATACCAGAAACGCGAAAAAAAACTTTCGAAACTTTCTTTTGCAATTTTCTCCCCGAATGTCCGTTACACAAGAACCCGAACTGCGAATCTGGAATCGATCCGGAACCGCCAGTCTGCTGCAAAACCACCGCACAGCGGCGCACGCGTATTGACGCATTGCGCGACACTGACGTCAGTGGTGACGCAAACACTACAAAATTCTTTCCGACCAATGACGGCCGGAGATGGTTGCTAAGCCCTGTTGAAACCATACAAATGAAACAAACGCTTTTATTTCATTCCTGTTTTGAGAGCTGTCGGATGAATACTTTGCAATCTGATTTATCATTATCACACCACGAAAAACTGTCAAGGCATACCAGAATATGCCATTGAGAATAAATAGTACCCGATTATCCGCTTTGAATCCTGAATATGGAAAAAATGTAAGGGTTGGACTGGTTCGCAACAAGCCAGTTTCCGAAAATCAGCTAAACAGCTAAGTTTCCACAGATTTTTGAAATCATGGCCCGCCCGTAAAGCGATATGTCCAACTGACCAATATATAAAAACTTCACTGCAAATTTTCGGGCCTGACAAGAGTGCCAACAAGCCTGGGACACACGAACGACGCACACGGAATCTTCAAACGCTGTTCTCGTTTTCGTTGGCGTCTGATAAAAAGAACGTACAAGGGAATCGAGCACGCCTCGATGCCACGCGCTCGTTGGCATGGCAACAGGGTAAAGTGATCGTTATTAGCGCATTAGCATGGGTGATCGTCTAATAAGTTCAAATACCTCGCATCCACGTCTAAAAAGCTAGAATATTTCGCATTTACGAAAATTACAATAAAAAAATGTGACACGCAACCAGCACATTCTAAATCGAGAGCCCAGGCATGGGAGGGAGGGTCTTTCTACACAAACGTGTGTTAACAAAGGGCAGCGTGCGATTCGACACACGAAGTTTTGTTCTGGGCGCTAAAGCTGTTCAAGCTGCAGTCTTGAGGGCACCAAAAACTACATGCTCTACCACGGTCTTTAAGTGTCGCTGCTTTTATCGCCGCGCCAACGTCTCGGCAAAATTGCACTTTCCCACGTCAGGATAATGGTTTGAAATTAACTGAAAACTAGAGATAAACATATTCAGGAGAGTGAAAAGCAAAATATCGAAAAACTTCTTGAAGATGTTGTTTGTCTTTGAGAGCTGGTCTAAGCATCAAGCTATGGGTGTACTTTTCAAAGAAATATGTTAGTAATCGTGCTCAATTCTGACAAAAGCGATAAGCCAAGGTTACGAAGATAAAGGAACTTTCCAGGAGGCAAGAGACTGTTCGACTAATCTTTGCGAGCCTAGGAAAGCACTGCTTCCACTAATATAAATAAAACTCGGCACGAACCGATTGAGCGACATTGGAAAAACAAAACACTGTTGAAAAACTGGAGCATATCGTTCTGTAAATGAATATGATGTTATTTTTCGCGGGGCAACAGCAACACACCCCCCTCCTGTGACTTCGCTGATCATGACGTCATCGCTTGAGAAAAATTTAGCTAAATTTGTGGGAAAGGTTATATGCCACACTCTATATTATGATTTCACGGTTTTGCCACTTTCAACAACGCTTCGCCACATGCTTCTTGAAAAGGTAAAATATGCTTTTTGCTGAACTCAAAAAATAGATTATTATAAAAAGTAAATTTCTAATTACTACAATCTCGGCTAAGCCCGAAACGAAGCAGCTACATCACCATAGGCCCTTAACCGCAGTAGTTCCTGATTGAATTGCCCGCATAGCAAAGATCAACGTATCTTCTCAATCGTCGTTCTGCATGCTTTAAACCTTGGGCTGCGAAACGGGAAGTTCTTCCATGCGTGTTTTAACATCATCCGGTGGTTCCCCCGCTCGGGTCTGCTCGCTACGTGCCGTGTGCAACAAGAACTTTGTCAACGTTGCCCTTGCTGTCATGATCAATCGCACCAGGAAGACTGTCCGAAGACGAGAGCGGGGACGGCTTTGTTATTTGCGAGCGGCAGCTGTAGCTTGCAACTGCTTGACAAGAACGGGAACGATTCACTGGAATCGTTTGTTCGCGCCTCTTGCTAAACGTGGCATTTAATTAAAAGCACGAGCTTAACCTTCGAATTAGAGTCTGAGTGGCTTCTTTTTCAAAGTCTTTGTGGCACACTTATATGAAAGTGGGGGGTTATCTACGTTGAATGCGAACGTTACAAAACGGGGCGGGCGGTTTGATTAGGCCTAGTCCTAAGGCAAGTCTTCAGCAATGTTTTGATTGAATTAATCTGTAAAACCGGCGTAAAATGTAAAGTTGCAAACAATTTAAAATTCTTCGGGGAGATTCGAATCGCCGACCCACATAGATCTTAGATCTTGAGTGTTTGGACTAATGACATATTTTTTGCTGATTTCCTCGTTACCATGCGTTGCCATATGAAAGTCTTGAGCTTTATTGGGAAACTGCCGACAATAACTGTCGCAACGTTATCAAGAAATTCTTGTCCGTTAGAAAACTTGTTTTGTTTCATGTTAAGGAAACTGCTGGACCTTCACTTCCACAGCTTTTGTCTCAATCTGCGCACATGTATTATTACCCTAAATCATCTGAAAGGACCGGCACGGCAATCAGCACAAAAAGCCAATTTTGTCGAATATTTACGGGAAGCAAACTGTAAAAACAGCAGGATGTACAGGCTAAGCAGGCCGAGATGGGAATAGCATAGTATCTTCGAGGATACATCTCTTGCCTGGCTGTCGCCAAGCAGGGCGTTCATAAGGTTAAAGATTCTCTCATACCGTTGAATTAATATTAAATACATGTTTTTTATCCACTTCATAAGACAAGAATGAAGCGCCCATCACTAAAAATAGGTGAAGTGAAGCAAGGCGGGGGTTGAAAATTTGCAGTGTGGCGACGAGAAGCAGGATCGAGAACTGGTTATTTATTGGTGCGTAACGCCAAAAAACGCCAAAGCACTGTCCAGATCGTTTCGCGCTGAACGCGGCTGGTCTGTGGCGACGGGTACTGCAGATCGGTGTTGTGGCCCGACCCGTGGCCGGCCACGAAGCAACGTTCAAACAATAAAAAAACAAAACATTCCACCTCCTGGGAGTGGCTTCGCGTTCCGGCTCCTCCACCTCTTGAGAATGATGTCTGACGGGCGAGGCCCTGACCCCGACCGACCGTGGGCTGTAGGTCTCGGGGCCGCTGCACGACGGGGGTATGGCCCGTTTCATCAGACGCCCCCAAGTGGCGATGTTGATGTTCATTTGCTTGGCGCGCAGAAAGCTTCGGCCTGTAAAGGATTGCGCGGTTGCGAGGAGCTGCGGGGGAAAAACGCAAACGCACAGACCAGGGGCTCTTTAAAGGGGGTAGGACCCCCTGGGGGTCAGGACGCGTTTCTGAAAGCCGAAACTATAGTACGTTTGTTGGAATAAAACCATTGTCGTGTAAAACCGAATCGAGTATAAGCCTTTGGCACGGAGCGGCATGGTCGTCTATTTCTACCCGCGCCTTGTACCAATGTGCGTGACATCACAATGCCGTTGAGGTCATAATGCGTTTGGTTGATAAAAGTTTGTGGCACAGGCATTGACTAAGACTTCCTCTTTCTGATCAGCGTGATGACTTGAGGCATATAAATGATCTTTACGAGTTTGCAGTAAGAAATGTAGTGAGTAATCTCTCTGTGTGTGCCACTTTACTTAGTCCCTCTCTTGACTGTTTGCCACTTCAGTCAACCGT
>JGI24158J21664_10006652_pt1 | contig 15258 bp, 9 predicted proteins | sample Ectturendosymbi3_FD_21664 | JGI IMG/M metagenome (IMG submission 21664) | reverse complement strand
AGTCGTATAGTTTTGCATCCAATCGCAAAAAGTCACGTTAAACCTTGGTCAGTGAGAGAACACGACACTACATGAGTCCGACTGTTCCTTCCGTTTGCTTTCGAACAGGTGGGATTGATATAAACACCAGCGAAAAACCTTAACAAGTTTTTTCGGGTTGGGCCATGGCCTCTTCGGTCTCATTCTGGCTGCGCCTCTGCCATGTCTCTTCGTCTGAATCTTCCTTTTGGCTTATTTGAGGTAGTGCGTACTTCGCTTATGACAAGATGGTCATAAATAAAGGAAGAGTCTAAAACTTAAAAGTCAGCTTTTGAGGATCAGTTAAAGAAAAATTTAGTGTGAATATAAAAATGAACGACTTTGTTGGAAATATTCTGCAAAGCAAATTTTATGTCTGCTGTTACACCTTGCTATCAGGTACACGCCCTAAACGCCGATGCACACGTACCTATCTGGGGCACGGTTATGCTACTTTAGGTGGAACTAGTGCTGAAACATCGCTGTTGTTAACTGTATAGTGAGTTGAATAGTCCTTACCCTATCCACACCACACTGCTGATGGGTATTACATTTGTGATAGCAGTTGCATAACATTGTTATTGGTACACCACAATCACAACGTGTCCGTAAGCTACTACAGAAACGGATTAGTCAGTATTCACCAATTTGTTGGCAAATGGTTTATTTCTTAAAAAGATTTGCTTTGCAGTGAGAATATCTTGACGAAACTAGTTGGATATCAACAGCCTACCTGTCTCTGTGTCAGGATGGAACTCGAGGTTGGAACCATTTCGCTTTCATGTGAATTAATTGTTTTACTTTCGTGCAGCTGTTTTCGTTCATATAGGGCCGGCACAATAGTGTACGGGAAGTTTTGTTTCGTTTTACATGTATAGTCCTGTGGAAGTTGCATGATTAGCACAGAACATTCGACATAGCAGTGCAAGTGCACAATTGCTTCCAGTGGCCTTTAGGTGTCTCCAGTGGCGTAGCCAGCCCAGAAATTGGGGGGGACAAACTGTTTAATTTTAGGCGAATAACACTATTTTGTTTGGAAAAATGCCTCTCAAAGCACAAAATGACTATATTTTCTAAAAACTTGGGGGGCATGGCCCCTTTGGCCCCCCTCTGGCTACGCCTATGGGTGTCTCTAATGAGTAATAACTATAGATGATATTTAAAGATATTCACAAGCCTATGTTGGGTTAGATAGGGTTAATCATAGCTAATTAATATTCAAAACAACGGAAAATCACCATGCAGGGTAGATATTATGTTTGCTTCCCCTACTTTTCCTTTGCCCCGTAGTTCCCCCCACACTTTCTACATTCTAGAATCGCCACCGTCTTTCTCATTTGTGCTGAGGATCGTATACTTTCTGTCATTACTAGGGCAAATTTTTGCAACATTTTTTCACAGCTTCCCAAATACTCAGAATTTATGTACAGTATTATGATGTTTTAAGCTGGTTCCAGGAATTTTATATTGCAATTTCTTTTTTACATGCAACTTTTATCAAGTAGCCTATTGCGCAAAATGTAAGTGTGATTTAAAGAACATGCTTTAAAACTATTTCGGTATAGTTCTATATTCTCTTTGACTGGCATAACAAAGAGCTAATGTGACGGATTATTATCTGCGTCTCAATGTTATCTGTGACGCAACAGTTGGCAAAAGATTGCCATTTCTCCCCAGATAACGTTTGGAAATATTTAGCATTATATGCAAATAAATCGCTTGAGTAAATTACTGTCGTTTAAAATGCTTGTGCATAAATGCAACTTTTTACTGCAACTCTTGTGAAAAATTAATGCAAATTTCTCACGATTTTATTGCAACAAAAAATTGCCCTAGTAATTACTCATCAAGATTCATGACCATAGGGAGGATCGGAACAAATACCGATTTGACAACTGACAACTTTGCGGTGTTTGAAAGCTCCTGTTTTAACACCACAAAGCGATAAAGTTCACGCAGGACTGCATTTGCTTTACCGATCCGTGTATCAACCTCGTTGTCCCGCCTTCGGTCACTTGTGAATAGTGAATACCCCCCCAAGGTTATTGAACTTCTCCATCTGCTGCAGGTTATTGCCGCTAACTTGCAGCGTAGGCTACAGTAGCCTACACTGCGTGCCTATGGTTCGAAGCCCAAACCTTTCAGAGTTCGAGACCAACGAAGTGACCGTTTCAGTGAGCACCACTTTACGGCAGCTCTCGTTGACGCTTTTGCACCTAGAACAACGCAATGTGCAAGAATTATCATTCGCGTTGCGTATAACACCGTCTATTGTATTTTTCAAAACATCCCCAGACACAGGGGTGGCGGAACCGGGAGATCCTCATGGGCCTGAGGCTTCCACATTTTTGGCCTGACCCCGCTTATACATTTCAAATTTTGCTTAAATACGTTTAAGCAACACAATTATTATTGGGTCCATTGTTAACGTAAATCGCTTAATGAAAAAAATTTTCCATACATTTTTAACGTGCACTTGTGCCCACCCACTTTGAAAAGGTTCCTCCACCACAGCTCCGACATGCAAGCGTTCGCCAACACCAAGTTACCTATTTCGTCTACACAGCACACTCACTGCCTTTTAATTAGATACTAGTTTAACAATTCAAATCTACAAATTTTTATCCGATCACTTTCGATACCTGATGCTTTTCATAAAACTCCACTATGTAATACCAGGTATGTAGATGACCGTAGTTGCTGGTGCGTCGTTTTATTTTTTACTCTTCAGTATTGCCAGTGCGTACCAACGAACACATACGTACTATCGAGATGTTCTTCATCTCAACATTTCCATACCGTTGTTTTTTTCGCAAGCTAGCGTGACATGGACCGTATTTCTGAGACAAACACATGCATGAAGATAAAAGCTGTTCTGTGCTTTTGATTCGTAGTATGAATAGCGCTGCCGTGCTTGAGCGACATCTCGAGGCCAAAGTGCATTAACCAAAGACAATTCAATCACGTTACCACTTCAGTCGAACACGTTTCGTGAACGCAGTTACTTCACAGATGTTACTGAAAAGTATGTTATAACCAATAGTGGTTCAGAATGAAATTTGGTCAGACCGGAAAATTGCCAACATAAAAGGAACTTGTTGCAATAGGCTTACTGAATTATTCTGTGTGCAAATCAGCTTGTCTATTTGATTTCTGCCGACTCACAATGCGGCTAAGAATCGAAAAGCCTATACGTGGGGGTGGATAATTACTCCCTACCTTTCAACACACAAAATTTTAACTTAGTGGTAAGTGCAGCAAGCGGTGCTGGAGCGGCATGATCTGAAATAGTGAGCACGGTGACGTAAAAACTTTTCCTAGAGTGTTAAAAAAAATTAGCCGTGAGCAGCAATTTAAGTTTATGCCCGTATTGGTGGCATCATCCTGAGTTTCTTTTTTCGCTGAGACATTTAGGTCATTTGTCCCATAATAATATTAAAACTCGCCGTAACAGTACTCACTACCATACCTTTTCAGACATTATGACCGAATTGACTTTGATTTTTTCGGTCATTAAAAAAAAAATAAACCCACGTATCACCTCCCATTATCTCGCCAGTTTTCATGATATCTCTCCGGCTTTTGCGTTAGCTGCCAAATAAACTCTTTGATTGGTATCGAGTGAATTGAAATTGCTGTCACCATTGGTTCTGAGCAGTGACGAGATAAGAACATGCCACTGAATGGCCACCAGTGCAGCATTCACTGCGAAAGCGGCCTTTACGTGATTACACAAAATACACGCATGGGATCAGGAAGGACAACAGTGAATTCTCGAGTTAGCAACAAGAAGTGGTAATGTCTTTGTTGCAAGGATGCGATGCAACTGGCACTCTTCGCCCAAATTGTTTTCATGGACCAAAACGAGCAAAAGGTTTTCTGTCTTAAAATCACGACCAAGTTAATCAAGTTTTACGGGGGTGACAAACGTAATAACCGGACATGAACAAAGCAGAAGTTAGCAACTGCCTTCAACTCCAAAGCTGTTGTCCGAGCTCTTGAACTAAAATAAAGCGCTCTTCCGACTAACGAACCCAACAACAGCATTCAACGTCACGATGCCGACAAGCCATGTAACAGTTGTCCGGAGTATGTGTTCCTTCATTTCGAAGTCGGTTGAATTTCGGACGTGGAGCGGCAACACGATGAAAATTCGCGAAGGTCATCCTAGTATGGGAACAAATAGCGCAGCACCACTGCGAAGACCAACCGTCCGCAGCTCCACACCAAACTGCACGTGCACAACAACAAATCCATCAGTCGCTCTCAGCCTTCAACTGAGAACGACCAGCGACCCAGCGGCATAACTGACAGAACTGTCGCCGCTGCTCCTGCATTTGTTCGACTGCTTGTAGTCAAGGAATCTGAACTGCAGACGCAAGCCATTGCTGGCGAGAAGGTTCTTGATTGCCTGAAAGCAAAAATATGGTGGCGGCTTTGCACAACGGCAATAAATGAAAGCAAATTAAATTCTTCGTCAATGGCTTAACGAGAGTTTACTCACATTGAGCAACACTCCAATTGGATGTCGGCCACATATGGTGTTCTTGTAATTAGCCAAGTACGCGTGAAATCCATCCGCGTCAAGGTTTTCTATCAATTTCATTCCCTGTCAAAAAGAACACATAATAACACATGCGGCTACACATGCAGTCTAACCTGCAGCTTCACACATGAAGATGCAGTCTAACCAAAATTTTATGTGAGGCGTTAAATAAATTTGCAACTGGTTTGACACACGAGAGTCAAAATACACTTGCGATAAAGTTGCGCACACTAACGTCGTTATGAAACGTTTGCCGATTGTATCTACTGCATAGAATCTAAGTTATCATTAAAAGCTTTAGGTTTGCTGTAAGCTTTCGAGGAATTAGCCGACTGTGCTCTGCTTTCATATTTTGCGATGATTCGAACCTGCACATATCTGTATTCAAGTAACTAGTCAGTAATAGGAAATCGATTTCACGTAATACTTCGCATCCTCAGTCCTATAATTTGCAAGAAATACTTACGAATGAAACGCTGAAAGGCTAACGCAAGTGCAGAGAAAGCAAACAAAATCGAGACTAAAATCGATACGTGAAATTTGGTTCTTAATAACACAATTGAAAAAAGTATGCTGGGCTGTGCCAGAACCTTGTCAGAATCCAGCGGGCTCAGTACTCTTGAGTATCTGCCTCACAGTTCTGAGGTTTGGTGTTCCATTCACATTCACAGCATTCATACGCAGTTTTGCATATAAATTTCCAGACTTTTTATAGACCTTTTCCAGACTGAACTTTTCCAAATGACATACCCAGTCAAATACAGGCACTATAATAGTTAATTATCAATCTTAAATAAAATATCATGAAAATGCATGTCAAAACATCTAGTCCACACACGAAAATTTTTTTTCCAAATTGGAAAATGATACAAATTTTTTCCATTGTTTTCAAAACTCCGTAGGAACCGTGCATTCTATTTGTTGCCGTCAGTAAAAAAGTTGTGCATCTGTTAACTTTTACAAACTTTTACAACTTTTACACCTAGGCCTAAGACTGCTTCCTTCTCTGAAGACACATCTGTGATATATGTGGAATGTATCACACAATTTATATTATGAACATGTCGTGAGTCTCACAACATTGTCTTTTCAACTGCACATATACGCAACAACTGACAGACAAAATGTGTTCACCCAAACACTGTATTTAAAAATAAAAACATTCTATACTTGCATGGCATGAACTCTACTAATATGTAGTAGGTGCCCTGCGGCTATGGCATGGCTGTGGAGCCGGAACTCAAATTTCGAGCTCCGGCTCCAAGCATCTAAATATTTTGGCTCCGGCTCCAGAACGACTTGGTCCAATGAAAACTAAAAACTATTGTTTTATTTTTCCAACTCGCTTACCCAACAAATTATGTCTGTTGAATGGGAACCCCAATTTCAGGCTCCGGCTCCACCATCTGAAATTTTTTGGCTCCGGCCATCGAAAATTGCTTGGGCTCCGGCTCCACAGCCCTGGGCTGCAGCATACTCGATTACCTCAGTGTACAAATTAATGAAGAACATAAATTAAATCCCCTTTTTTCCCAAACTTTCAAGTGAGTCAGGTACTCATTAAACTCTTGCACTAAGACACTCAGTTACCAGAAACAGTTTGTTGATTTTATGTAATTTGATGTGTTTTTTTATGACATAATGCACTCCAACAAAATATAATTTCAATAATATTGTTAAAAAATGTCGCAACTTCTTTGCCCAATTTTTTTGTGATTTTGCCAAATTTTGGATAAACCAACACTTTTGGGCGTGTGCTCGCACCCCCAGCTCCTACACCACTAGTCATCTTCACAAGTAAGTTTTTCCAAGTACTGCGGTGCGATGATCACCGTGGAAATTTTAACAGTAGTTTGGCCAACATGCTGATTGCTGTTCGTGGTACATGACACAAGTCCCAACATAAATACCATAATTTGCGCATGTCAAGTTGCGGTCCAGTGGGAAGTTTTATTTTAGGAAAGGCGCTTGTAATTTCTTAGTTTTGCCCAATTATGGCAGTGCTTTTGTAGGTAATCATTGCCTTCGTGTTTCAGTTTTTTCTTTCTGACAGAGTTAGCAGATGGTTGAAAGATGTAGTTCAAACGCGTGGGTCATATTTCTTCTTGCATTTTAGAGGCGAAGTCTTTCTTCTAATTTGATGTCATTGCTATCATGTCATTAGTCTTGTGCAAAGGGAAGTTTGAGCGGATTGCCTTTTCTTTGAGTCGGCTAAAGTTGCTGAGGTAATCCTCTTTCCTTTGGTCGAGACGCTCAATCTTATTGCTTCTCCAAATAAGATTGTGTGATTTCCGGTTAATGAAGTGTTTTCCTTCCGCTGCGGGTTTTACAAAGTCTTTAGTGATAAACCCAAAATCATCTTTAAGTGGTTAGGCAGTGATTCGACGTCTAGGAATTCCACTTCGCCCGCTTGTTCGGCTGTGCAAGCTTGGCGAAACGTTAGTTCCAAACCACTGTTGGCAAATGCTGAAGTCAGTGCTTGTCGAATGCGTTCATTTGAAATTTCTGATGCAGTTATCCAAATTAAGTCATCGATAAATCTGCGGAAAAGTTATGCTTCACTCAGCATACTAGCAATGGGCTGGAGGATGAAATGCACAGCAATGTTTGCCATTGAGACAGACTGGTTATAATTTCGCTTTTTTTGGTATATAACTGGTCGGCGTATTAGGTGACAATGTTGTTATGGCAAATTTTGTTCAGTTCGACAATGATTTTACAGGCCATGGTGTTGAAGGTGGAATGCTTCTCCACTGCACTTCGAGAGCTTTTGTTGCAGTGTATCTGCACAAGCTTCGGTAAAGTGCCATCACCATCTGCTGCCACAATGTAAAACACTGGTTTTCTTTTTCACTTCCTAGACGTTTTGTCAGGCGATCTTTCCAATTGAGCAGGTCTTCAGTGCATTGACGGCTATCTTGACAAAACTCGTTTCAGCCGCTGTTACAAAAACTTGCACTGATGGGTTTCAGTGTAAATTCCAAAAATGCAGTAATACTTGAGGTGCTGATGTTCCCAGCATATTGTAACAAGAGCAACGGTATGTCTTTGATATCTACGTTCAATAGATTCTCTGGGGTTACTTTGAGTGTCTTGACAAGCGAGTAAGCGCAAGCCGGTGTATTGCAACGGATAATTTTGCTGATGCTCCGTTGATCTTTTCGTAACGAGCCGTTCTTCTATTTCATTCCAGTTGTGTGTAGCAGAAGTTCAGCAACGAGGTCGTTACAATCTTTTCTCAACTTGTCCAGGTAAGCCTCTCATCCATATTTTACAAGCGCATCCATTTTCTCAAACTGTTGCAGTTTTTTGGTCATTAAAGCGTTGTAATTTAGGATAACAATATTCCTGTCCTTATCAGCTCGGCAAATCACGATTTTCCTTTCCTCTGTTAGTTGAGCAGTTTGCTTAGACTTCGACTGTTTCTTGTTCCTTCGATTAACTGTGCTTGGTTCGGTATGGTTCTAACACCAAGGCTTCAGGTGCCCAATTTGCAAAAACCATGTCCACATATGCGCTGGTTTCTTCATCAATTTGATCCCTATTGGGTCTAGAGTTTTTGGGCATTTTCAATTAAAATTGTTTCTTCTGATTTATATTCATTTTAGTCTTGCGTTTGTTTGCTTTCTCTGCTCTTGCTTTAGCCTGTCAGATTTTCGCCTGTAAGCATTGCTTGCAGATCGCAGGACTGAAGATGCATAATGTCACGATCGATTTCCTATTTAAAAAATTTGCTGATGAATTGAAACCCTTCACACTAATTTCTAGGTTACAAAAGATTTTTTGAGTGCATTTTTCCCTAACCAAAATAAAAAAGAACTCAGTGATGTGAAATCAGATGTTCCCCAATAACATGCCCACAACAATGATCGCTATCACAAACCACAATCACAAACAATATTACCAAAATTGGATATAAAGATCGAAATTTTTGAACGATTGCTAATCCTCTCTAGAGACTAACAAGACATATTATCCCAACCTGTTTATCCAGTGCTTCAATCGATTGGTGAATTTCTCCATGGTGCTTGTTGTAATGCGTGTACCTGAATCGACGACCTGTGAAGAAAAGATGTTCAGGTCAATAGTTCGCACAAAAAAGAAAAACTTACTTTTCCAATTACCAACAACAGCAGCATACCCCAATGACAGAAGTCTGATGATATGACAAACAAATTTTGAGGGTCAGCCAGATATTTGCTTAAAAGTTTTCCGTACTCTTTTTCTGAATCTTGGTCGATGCTACCAACGAGAATAGGGACGATAGTAAATCCACCTTTTTTGCTGCAAACAGTCACGTTTACAATAAGAAATTTCTGCAAAAATTCACATGCGGGATATTCCACAAAAATCTGTTACTGATACCTTTCCATTACTTTTGCAATAAACGGTAATTGCATTTCAATACTATGTTCGTCCTCGTCAGTTTCCAAAGTCATAGACTGAAATTTGCCAGTGGCATGAAGCTCCCTGCAAACTGTTATGCAAACAACAGATGTTGATCAAATCTTCCAGTTACAACAAACAAAAAAATGACACATACTTGCTTGGTCAATAGGAAGGCTATATAATGGTGTTTTGTATGTGTTTGCTGATGAAAGTGCACAGCAATTGAGATAAACATGATGAGAAGGGCCAAGTATGAAAATTCTATTTCTGTTAAAAAAACAAAGAATAAATTATCTGCATGCACAACGAACGTAGTTATAAGCATTCACATCCCCTTATTCTTCTGAAAAAAGCAGCAAAATGTTGAAAAAAGCTCCAAAGTTTGAATGCATTTTAAAGGTAAATCACCATCGTGGCACTTCTGGCTGGCATCACAATGCCAAACACGAATACTTTTAAACCTTACCCTAAACCTTAAACCAGGGAAGTTGTCTAAAATTTTGTAACTTCAAGACTATATGGAACCCCCATATTTATCTGACCTCTGGCACCCTCTGTCCATATTATAGCCTCTGGATGAAATTCACATTTCTTGTTTAACAGTAAGCAACTCATCTACTTCTGAGACCTTGATTGACATTGTATTGTTTCTGGTTCAAAATTATGATATAAAATAAGCAAGCGAAGTAATTATTTAATTATGGTATTAATTACTTTGTTTGTTTATTATAGGTCATAAATTTTGAACCAGAAACCTCAGCAAGTCGATCAAAGTATCATAAGACTCAGATTGCAACCTAGTTTCCAATAAAAACTTGAGCGAAATACTACCATCTAGTGGTTTGGGCCTGGGACCAGATGAAGAAGGCCAAAATAGCCTAAAATAACTCTATTATGACATCACTCACAAAAAATCCGAAACCCAAATCCCAAAATTTTTTTTTCATTACAGACGTGAAGGCTTGTAGGATCTTTTGAGGGTTTGTTTGAACAGCTCTCTGGTGCAATCATCGGTGGAGATATTCCCGCGCAAAAACATGTGCAAACTGTTGGATTTTAGCCTTAGCATACTGGACCGGAAGGTGTTAAGATAGCAATTCCAAAATTTTGGCATGTAAACATGTGCTCATAAGCTTCAGTTTATGTAAATTGTTTCAAAGAAAAAGTGCNAAGAAATTACACATAACCAACAACTATCTGTCACATAAGACAATTTGCCATATAGTGGCCATTTAATAAATAGAATACAAACACCGCTAGTATTTATTTTATAGCATGATTATTACTAAAAATGACTTACATGTTTGCAGGAACAACTTGCTTGTAAGCATATGCAGCACATGATCCACAGTATTGATATCCAGCATGAGGTGATATAATAGCTCGAGCAGGAGCATGAGTTGCTTGCGCAGCTTCAGACAACCAACAATCAAGTTGTTGGTTCAGTTGTTCACCTACCAACAAATATAATAAAACTAATATATTAAAGCATTTTGCACCACGGATAACTATCAATAACCCAATAACCTAACAGTTAAAGCTCTATGATGACAATACCACAAAAATATGTAATGAAAACATGAAGGCATATTTACAACATTTACACAGTACTTAACCAATAAGCCAGCCAAACATTCTGGCTAATATTAACCGCATTTTGTAACCACCCACCACAATTTTGGCTTCCAGTTCTGGACTACCTTGCAAGCAAGGCCTCAAACAACACAATCTGGAGGATGACTCAGTGAGAAAAAAAATGCAACTGGAGGAAAGCCACAATGAAACACGCCATATGTAAACCATACAAACACAGTAATTGTGACACTGTCATATTCTTGGTAAAATGAAATTTCAGGTAAAATGAAACTTGTTAGTGTTTCAATGTGGATACCTATAATATCGTTTATCAAAACCTAGCTAACCTTATATATGGTCCTAAAACTGACTGCATTATAGCACTCTTTTATCAATTCACAACAAGGTTGAAATAGTAACAATGCTATTAACACAGAGTATGCAGAAATATATGCAATTTTTACATTTTCAAAGCATTCAACATGGGCTTTTCCATATCAAGGGCATGCAGGTAAACAAATTGATCTTTGGCAAGGCAATTATGCTTGTGAATTCTCAGTGAACATTGTCATATTAACAGTATAGAAAATTATTTTTTTAAAACATATATCTTTGGCAAAATTTGCCCTTGCGGATATATTAATCAATCCTAAGACTAATACACAAAATAAACTGAGATTAAAACATATCTTTTCCACTTGGAAATGTTTTGTTTCACATACATCCATAACATTTGAGATTAAAACAATACAATAATGTTTGACACCAACAACAAACAGTGTTTAATGAAAAGCTAAAGTATAGCAAGTTAACACTAGAAGGACAGGACGTGCCAATTGACGCACTTTTGACATATACATGTGAATAACTTTGAAGTGGCGAATAGTGCAGCCATGAAACTTTATGAATTTTTCTATTTTACTTTGAAATTGGTATCCTGTGAATTAAAACTTTTTCGATTTTATTTTTAAAAATTAAGGTGTGTACTACCTACAAGGACAACATGCGTCAATTGACGCAGACGAGGAAATGCAAATAAATGTTGCAGTATGGCGATGCCAAAGCCAAAATCAATCAGCATAGCCCCCGAATCAACACTGATTTGGCATCCACACCTCTGTACCTTTCATCGTTAGTATCGTTTCTATGACATCAAAGTTAACCTTTTTTTCTTTACATCTGGACCACTGTACAAGCACTACATTTGTCAGCACTGATGATGCTGTCAGAGGAAAAACAAAAGTCTGCTGCAACATTTTATACTACAGTATTGGATATCTTATTTCTATGACGTATCACTAGTCGCCCCAAATAATGCATAATGGAATTGGATCGAGGCAAAAAAAGGTTACCATATCATCTGCCGCTCAGGGCCGACTACAAACATACAATGTTCCACGATTTCATCATTTTCACCCTCGTATTCTGCCAGTTTCTGGCAGCCTGCTTACATTGTTTGCAATACTTTGTGTTGAGCTTTATGTTGCAAAATATAAAAAATGCACTGCTGAGGTGGGTGCAAAACAAATTGGTGACCAAACTTGGGATGTGGCTCTTCTTGAACTGAAAAATTCATAGGTTCAGTGGTTGCTCGTGATAGGACGCCACCGTGTGAAAATTCTATGGGTAAGTCATGGGGATGTGCAATGTTCTCAGAAGCTATGCCCAGTAACATTAGAATTTTGGAACTTATGAGATATCTCCGCTTTGATCTGAAGATGGGAAGCTGTAGAAATCTTTTGTACAGTAAATTTGCTCTCGAGTCACAACTTTGGAATAGTTTTCCAGAAAACTTCTAAAAAGTATTTTTTCTTCAACAAGTACAACATTGCAGTGGATGACCAATTGTTGACATGCTAGGCACATTGCAAATTCATCCAATACATGTCTAAAAAACCAGACAAGTTTGGTTTGAAGTTCTGACTGACAGTTGATGTCAAAAACAAATATTTTTTCGATGAGTTGTCTTATGCAGGAAAAGATGACACACCAAGTTCGGATGTAAGTGTACCTACTGATGTTGTTACAAAGCTAATGGGCCAGATTTTCCAGCTAAGTTGCAGTGTCACATGAGATAAATTTTTCACCTCATTCAACCTGTTACAGTGACTCGCTGAAAAGAAATGCAGTCTCGTTAAAAAACTGTCACAAAACACAAAGTTCCAGAAGAGTCCAAAAAGAAAAACGAGCTGCACAAAACAAAAGTGTTTTGGTTTGATAGTGAAACGCTAATCATGCTTGCATCATACCAATGTAAATCAAAAGAAAAACATGGCAATTTTGAGTAGCCTACATCCACATGTTACGTTTTAAGCAGTGCAAATCTGAAAAAGAAATCCACCTCAGTATTATAATACAATACAATGATACCAAAGTGGGAAGTGACATAAAATGATCAAAAGATGAGGCTTTACTCTACAAAAGCAGGAACTAGAAAGTGTCTTGTGAAAGTGCTTTATGATGTTTGATATTTTCTTTACCAACAGTTGGGTAATTTACAAGTTCGTTTGTCATACCAATATAAGTCACAGATAAGAAATACAAAAAGTGGCAAAAGAACTGACAGGGAACATTGTGTCTGAAAGCGTTCTGCAGAAGAATTTTTCGGCCTCTGAACTCCAACACCCCCTTCTCTAGCTCAAATTGCATAAATCGCATTATTGACGCTTTTCACAGTTACAAATAAAGCCTGTGCAAGGTACCTGTGCATACAAAATGTGTAAATCATTAGCTGCAATACTGCATGCACAGCATATACTGTATTAGTTGTTTTCACAAAAATACCAGTTTTGAATGTACGCTTTTTGTGTTTCCAACTGAAAAAGTAGAAATCCGTAGCAAGTACTTTATAAGAAAAATAAGGCATTTCTGAAAGAAAGGTTTCACATTTCTGAAATTTTAAAAGCATTGTGTCAATTGACACGTTTCATCCTTCTAGACATGCAAAAACAGCCGTCCTTCTAATGTTAAGGATTAGAAGAGGACTAGGAGGAGTGGCTACTGGCTAAGCTAGCATAAAGATGCTAATTGGCAGAAACAGCACTTGTGACTGAACATAAATCAGTAAGAACAATAAAGAAACTGCACACAAAGCAAGCATACTAATGATGTGAAGTATGATTACTTTTCAATACAAAAACAGGGCTTTCAACATCTACACCAAAACAAATGCCGTTTATGTTGGAAAGCATAGATACTCAAGTTTAATAAGTCAGATGACATGATGAGTGCCATAGATCACTTGGGATGCCACATCAGTATAAAACAAAAATATGCTAATGTAACTTCCCTAAACAAAGGATCAAACTTACTAGATTCTGTATACCAGCTTCCAGCATGACTTGCCTTCCGTGCTGCCATAGCTAATTCACATCGATCAAAAATGATGAATGCTTGTAACTGCAATGTGCACAGTATTTAATGTGAAAATAACACAAGAACGCAGTGTAACTTAAGTTAAAAAAAAGAAAAAGAAAACAGAAAATAATAGCACATTATTGGGGTGTGTGGGTATAATCACTCATCAGTAAACACACATGAGACAATACATGAAAACACCAAGGTGAAGTTAGCCGCACTTTTCCCAGCCGCACTTTTTGCTGGATGCGAGCTTCGGATGCAAAATTTTCTTTGAAAATCAGCAAAAACGTAGCAGTTTTCTTTACAGCAAATAAAAGGGATTCAATATTCCATCAGTACAGAAGACGTAGGCTGCAAAAGAAACCATTGCAGTGCAAAACAGTTATCAAAATTAAAGAAATCCGCTCAGAGTATTTAGCCCAGAAACATGAAAAAAGCGAGATTTCAAACAATGATCAAATCGCTTTCCGGAACACCTACGAAGTGATGTAGTCGTGACCGTAACCTCCGAGACCGAGACCTGGCTCAAATTTCGAGACCGAGACTTTGTCATAAAAGCCGAGACCGAGACCGAGACCTGGAAGTTCGAGACAGAAACCAAGACTCGAGACTTCACATTTCTCTGATGGTAATTAAAGCTAACTAGTTGAATAATGCTGCAACAAAATATCTGGAACATTGCCAAGTACCAAGATAATAAACATCTGCAGTATTGCAAACGGCCAATACTGAAAACGTTCATTTTCACTTTCCTCTTAGGAATACACAACCTCAAACCTGTGGCCTTATTTACAAATTCCATGAAGAAATGCATTGGCATTGAAAATGCTGGCAGCGTTTAGAGCAGGGGTGACGAACATGCGGCCCGCGGGCCGCATACGGCCTGCAAAATAATTTCGTGCAGCCTGCGAAGCATTCAGGCAAGACCAGCAGTCTTGAACTAACAGGTTTCACAGTATGACTAAAAATTTTGCGGCACGATTACTCAGAGCTAACTGACAAAGTGGCCTGTGATAGCAAGTAGGCAGAGCTGGGCAGTAACGAGCTACTGCAGCGAGCTAATTTTCCATTAGCGTTTGTGGGAGCGTTGCTCTTTTTTGAAAGAAATAACGGATGCGGTAGCGAGCTATCACCATTTTACCGCTAGCACTATCCGCTACTTTGGCGTGAGAGGTGGCCAAGGAAAAATTTCGCAAGAGCTCTTCTGTCAGCACACGTTGATATTAACTGCTCTTCTCACTGTTTTGCGCTGATTTTGGATGATTTGTTTGCTGTAAGCTAGCAGCATTAGGAAAGATTTAGCTCAGGTTGCTTTTGACCTGATCGATAGGTTCCACGTTAATTCGGTAAAATCTCAGCATCAGCGACAA
>JGI24158J21664_10006649_pt1 | contig 15259 bp, 10 predicted proteins | sample Ectturendosymbi3_FD_21664 | JGI IMG/M metagenome (IMG submission 21664) | reverse complement strand
AGTGGTTGGTGATAAAAAGATAGAATTCGCTTGGCGTGGCAGAAGATATTTTTTTATATTTGTATCAGTAGTTTTAGATCGGCCAGAATTAGTGAAATTTGGATAGGACAGACCAATGGGTTACTAGCGCGTTAAAAACATTAGTATTTTCAGTGCGTAATTTTTTTACTGGTACCTCTTATCCTTTAGTTCAGGGGTGGGAAACCAATTTACTATCACGGGCCGCATAAATTGCGCATTATCGCTGGCGGGCCGCAAAATCAATTAATTTTATACTAAAATTTTACCTTTATCTCACTATAAGTAAGAGTGGCTTCTCTTTACTCACACTCTAAGCACCTGCCTATCATGGAGTTTCGTTTTGACGCGATGTTGCCTTCAAACTTAGGTAACGAAAATTCTGATGCGGGACAAAACAAATGTTCACACGGGCCGCAGGCTCCCCACCCCTGCTTTAGTTGTTGTACCCCGAGAGTTACGAGTTTTCTCCGGTCTTGGCAATATTTTTTGCAAATAAACCCGAAACATCATTTCCAGGCTTTTTAAATCCTGGTTTTCAAAAGCGAACCCACCTTGCAGTTGAAGCCCTATGGTTTCTGTTGCATTGCTTTGCGCGGTGGAATTCGCGATTTGCACGTTTTGTTCCCTGTTAGGAATGGCCAACCAACACTCATTTCTCAGCATAACGTGTTGTAATACACCAGCAGTTTGTTCAGATCAAGAAACTTATTAAGTGAATTGAAAGCAAATGACCTGTATTTGTTCTTGTCGCGACTTATCGAACGAAGTGATTGCTGATGAGACTTGCGCGTTAATTGGTACAAACTGAGCTAACGCGTTGTTTTCGTTTTAGCTCAGAGCATTTCTACATTGCTGATTGAAGGGATTTTCGAGGCTACCCGAATTAGTGTGTCTGGCGACAAGGTTGTGGGGTATTTCTTGCTGAGAGTCAGTCGCCGCAGCGCGAGTAAACGATATCACCGTAAATGCTGGTGCGCAGTTTTAACAAAAGATTAATTATTATTTCTCCGCCTCATGTTCTTGATCATGCCTTTTCCCGTAGATGTGTAGCAAAATATCTGGTCTGTTTGTGACTCCAGCACTTTTGTCCATTTGAGCGTGCTAATGGGCGGAAGAGTACAGGGAATTAGTAAAAATATAACATTTCGAGTACGAACGTTCTCATCCGTGAATGTAAGGTAGTTTTAGGAATCTGCCATGCTTTACGACATCGTCAAGTTTATTGCCTGTAACGTTTGCGTGGACAAAGAATCGGTGGTTACAAAATTACTTAAACTTCGTGGGATCATATTTCACACTCCTGTTGGGTAATGGTTCCCGATTTTCGTGAGCTGTTAACTAGGTTGAGTATCTTTTGTGGCGTTACGAGCGTTTAGAAACATCATTGTGCTGAAATCTATATTTTGGAACAACAGATTACACCGTACTTCCGTAGATAATCCCGTTAATATAGCTTGGCAAATGTTTTCTAACTCGTGAAAGAGTTCTATGGCTTGCAGTAGACCTAAGCCCTGTCAATGATTAACAGTTCTATGCGGTACATTTATATACGCAACGTTTTTTCATATATGCAGTTAACAAACAGCTAGATGATATTTGAACTGTGGTAAACGTCTGCCTCGCCAAGCCAATCGTAATGGATAGTGCAAAACATGGAATGGTGGCATTTAATTGAATAGTTTAAATGTGAAAGTGCATGCATGCTCACCTTTCAACAGTTAAAAATGTTTTTCCCGGCCCTTGTTAAGGTAATCTTGCAGCAACCTCGTAGTGCACTTTTAGTTATGACACGACACTGTGCTTGCCTGGCTGTTTCCGACCAAGGTCATTGAATGCTGTTTAGCTAATGGCTTGTCTATATTATATGTGTTGAATCCTGGAATCGATGGATTTGTCTGGCGCTTGTAGCTTTTATTGCCGATTGTCGAGTGAAGATATTTGTTTTGCTTTTCTTTGAACAAGTTAATCGGCCTTAAGTCGAGATTACTGATCGTGAAGCAGGCCTAGGCGCAAAACTAGGATGCGTAATGCGCGTTTTTTATTTTGAGTGTTCACAATTTCGCTAAAAACGAATATGAAGTACTGTTTCATGTACTTCACATATGTATGTTTCATTTATGCTAGCAAGAACCATTATAACTATTTTGTGATGCTTTTTACATTGTAGATATTTGGGATGATTGAAGACAGGAAAGTGATAGACTCTGCTAGTTTGGGCAAACTTCGTAGGTGTTGATTAGCGGTTGCTGGTCACGTACAGATGTAAACCTCGTTTTTCAGGTCACGGTGATCGATTATAGCTTGTACATGAGGGATGGCAACAGCCATCTCACTCAGGACGAACAGGAAGAAACCGAAAACCAAATGCAGAAAATTATGGATCAAAAGAATTACTTGGAGGAGCGCAACAGGTGACGTGTTCACTTGCGATCGGTCCCTATCTGGTAGGCGACAGTAAACCGCGATTCATTTCTGGGGCTTGAAACTCTGCTATACCCGGAAGTTTAATACTTTGGAGATTCATATTAGTGACATAGTCTGTTCTTTTCTGTGCAGGCATCTCGAAACGACCTCCAGCGAGATTCAGAAACGCAACGAAGAGCTGGAAAGCGGGAACCAAACCATGCAAACCGAACTGCACGCTCTCAAGATTCAAGTGGAGGAGCTGCGAAACGAACAGCAGCGAATGATCAACGAGAAGCAAGACATGACCGCATTTCATCAAAAGACGATAGAGGTGCACTTTTGTTTGGGAACGCCGTGTTTCGACGAAGCGCTGTAGAAGATTTTTGCTAAAACGACACCTTGGAGCGTCGAAATTCATGGAATTGACCAGTCAGTCGTCACAACGTGCGTTCGCCTGATTGGTTCCTTGTATCTTTATAACAGCGGTTCCCAAACTGGGGGTAAATAACCCCCTGGGGGTAATATGCGATTCTTCGGGGGGTAACGCGGAACCAAGAAATATTGAGGGTAATAAGATATAATTGCCACCTTGATTTGGGTAACGGTTCGAACAAGTTTGGAAACCCACTGATTTATAACAAGTGCACCTGACGTCTGTAACGCAGAAACAATCAAAAGCTCGTGACGAAGACCGCGTGTCGTGTTTTTGATGCCACGTTTGATAAAAATATGTCAGGAATGACATGTTGGGCGAACCTGAGCTGAGTGTGTTTCGCGCGCACAGGATCGTGAAAAAGATTTGGACACCGAGCGGGAAACACTTCGCACGTCGAGAGCGGAACTCGACGAGATGTACACTCAGATACAAAAGCAGCTGCGACACGAAACGCAGATGAGAATGGTTGGCATCCGACTGTCTTTCCTGTTGCTGTCCCATGTGCATGGTTACTGACTTATCCTCACTCTGTTGTTTTCTTTTCGTATGACTTAACATAGAATTTTGGGCATGCAATGAGATATTACGTCGTCATGAGATACGTAGCGTGGAGTTGAATTGATATTTACGGGACTCGTCAAAAAGGTGTTAGCCTCACGTTTCGGTGGCAGTAACTTAAAACCTCTGAAATGCGTAGAGAGGCATTGACGCAGTAGCCAGAGGATATCATCAATAAGATATATTGATAATAACCTCTGGGTTTTTCGTCAGTTGTTGTTCGCACTGCTTATGGCAGCTGTGCTTAGTTTTANTAAAGNAATGGACTCTGAGAACTTTTATTACAGAACGTCCGTTGTCAGTTTATTTGGTATCATCCTTTTTTTTTCAACCCGTGATTTCATCCCAGACCATGTTGTTCCTTGAACGTTGGCTCATAGTATCTCGTCAAAAGTTTGGCTTTACTACAAACGGAAGTGGTCGATTCTTTAGCTGCTGGTTTAGTGCTGTTTGGCGATCAACCACGACGTTACAATACAGTCACCCTTACGTCCTTGAGCAAAATATTCGTTTGCGCGTTGCAGGATGTCGAGAAGGAGCTCGAACTGCAAATGTCGCTCAAAAATGAGCTAGAAGTTGCAATGCGATTGCTCGAGAAGGACATATACGACAAACAGGACGGCTTGATTACCTTGCGTGAACAATTGGACAATGTCAAAGCGATCAATCTTGATATCTACAAGAAGCTCCAGGTGGGCAATGACCTTTTTGGCATGTTTTGTGCATAGCGTCAGTTTATTATAGAGCCTTGCAGGTTTTCCTTCCAATAGCACCAAACATAATCTAATCATTTCATGATGACTATGTTCAACGTGCATGTGCTTTTACTTAAATGGTAAAAAAAAAACTTTTTCTGCAATTTTGCAACGCAGGGTTTATCGGAAAATAAATCTGTGAAAATTAAGTGTAGGCGAGCGTAGATTAGCTAAATTACCACAACCAAACCAATAACCCATTATTGATTTCTGCAGTGGTGAAGATCCAGTGCAAACGTGTTACGTGTCAGTTTTAGTGTGGTAGTCACAAAGGTACAAGCACTGCTGATTCGACTTCATCAGTTCAAGCTCTTTGTTTGCTTAATCAGGAAAAGACAGAACTAGAAGAAGAAAAGACCAAGACTCTAGGAAAGTTTGAAAAAGATACTCAAGAACTTGCACAGCAAATAACAAAGCTGCAAGAACAGTAAGTGCCAGACCTCCTGGTTATGACCCCTTGGTTAACATCTTGTGATCTGTGTACAGTCGCTCGTTTCTGTGTTTTTCGAAATAGAAGCGTTTGTTATCCTTCACACGTAATTGAAATTGTGTTGGTTTAACTCAAGCCGCTTAGCTCTGTAGTGATCTTGCTAGTTCATACTAATGACCAACATAATGCTTTGCTTCTGTTCAAAATCTCAAAGTCATTATAACAGTTGAGTTTTTAATTTTTTGTTTCTCTGTTCTCTTTCTTGATTTTTCTTTTTCCTATCTGTTTATGTTGTCTTCGTTCCCATGACACAACCGCAGAACGAAATGCGAAGAGGCCAGGGTAGAAAGAAACAAACTCGATTTGGTGTGGCTTTGACTAGGTCGTTAGTGTTTTGCTGAGAGCATTTGAAGTCCGCCGACAACACTGGAAATTTTGAGCTTACTGTATGTTCGTGGAACTTTTTCCTTTGATTCAAAATGTTTTTGGTGCCCTTTGTTTTTTCTCCATCTTTCGAAATGGCATTGACTCTGTTTCTGTTTTACCTCTTTCAAGCGTTTTTTGAACCTACATCTTTGTTTCTTGGTTCTTTGTCCAAAATATTGAGGTCCGCGAAATTTTCGCAGTAATTTTCTTGCAATCGGCCCACGGTGTTCGTCTTTTAAAACATATTGCATGGTGTGACTCCAACTTTGCAGTATCCCCGCGGAAGGTTCCCTGGCTCTATTGCTTAGCTTTGACAACTGCTGTGGTATTGGCTTGATTTGAATGGCCTCGCTTTGCTTGGTGAGTTTTGCTGCTGCGCTTTTTCCTTTTTTGCTGTGCTGCTTCCTTATAGCGTGGTCGTTCTATGGGCTAATACGCGATTTGTTAATTTTGCTACATCTGCGTAAAACTCCATTTACCCACTGGGATAAATGTACGCTATATATTAATAAATGCTGGAAAACACAACGAGAAAACTTCCGTTGGAAAGTGTCAGGTTGGAAAATGTCGGTTCATGTCGTATATATGAGGGAGCATTGAATTGAGTGATTTCACTATCGGATTTGGATTGCGCTGATCACAGACATCGTTAAACCGACGACGATTAAACCGCAGCGCTTTTGCCAACTGTTTGCTTTGCGTGCACACACTGTTGCTTCCTCGGAGTCACTTGTCAGTCAAGCAAAGTCAAACGTATAGATGCTCTACTATACTGTACAGCCTGCACACCTAGGAATTGGGAAAACCAATTTATGGTTGCCTGATGAGATCACCCTGATTTTATTCTCGATAGCTTACGTTTCGACAACTTACATTTATTTTTCAGGAAGAGATGCCGTAGTAATCGTTCGTAGATGTTAGTTTTCTAGTGCCAGTTTGTTGCTCGTTAGTGCATGCAGGTTAAAAATACGTACACATAAAGCATGCAGGTAGGAGTTTTAGAAGGGTAACCAGTTTTTCCTTTCTCTGAGTTCTCGCTCCAGCCTTTCTTTTCACATGTATTTCTTTTGAAAGAGTAGGAAATATGTTCACGGTGTAAAGCTTACCAAATCTTCCAAAATTTGGTTGCAAGAGAAGTTAAAAGGAAAGCCATAGTTTTTGCGTAGTACCCTCATCTTGCCACTGATCGCCGACTATCTCCCAATTTTAATCGTCTCATTCCTCAGTTGTCACTTCCTTGTGTGTCGCGATTTTCTTTTGTACTGAAAACCTTAGTTGCATTCAAACTGGAGGTGATTTTCCCCCGAAAGTTGACCAGTGCTTCCCTGATTTGCCTGAATTCGTATTTCTTACGCCGCCGCTCCCCCAACAACCGCACGGCTATGCGCGAGTTGTAGTTACAAATATTGTAAGCACATGTGTGTTCCGCATCTAAGCTTGAAGCTGTGCACTGCGGCCATCTCATAATCAAAATTTTAGTCGTTGATTCGTCAGAGGCTTGCAGTTTTCCTGCTTGGAATGTACACTGCACGTCCAGATTGGAAAATAGGCCCCGCTTCGTCCGTTATTCAGGAGAACTTAACCACGATAACATGTGTGTTTGAAAAGCAGTGGTCCACACAGTTGTCGCGTAGGTGTAGTTTATAGCGCGGAGAAGTGCAATCATGAACGAGTTATGAAGGGAAGTGCTGTTGAGCTCACAGATTCTTAAGCGAAAATAACTGAATGATGAGGAAGCCGTCATGGCGTTCCTGAAGGGACATGAGAAAACAGAAAAGCTGAGGTGTAAAGCGGCCTAACGGGTCTACCTATAGACCAGTAAATTGTTTGTTGCTGGAATCGCAATGAAACCTTTGCTTCAGATCGTGTTAGGTTAGATTATAAGGGGGTGGATGGGCTCTTAGCAATCTTCCTTGCTTCTTACCTGTCTACTCACGCATGTGAAAACCTCCTCTTCATTTTTTTGTTTTTTCATAAGTTTATTTTGTTTGTTTTTCTTTACGTCTGTCAAATCTCAAAAGACTACGCTTTTTTCATTCGTTTATATTTTTCTTTCTTGTTCCTCCTGCTTCACTTCCCAGGTTGGCCGAATCGCAACGGCAGACAAGTGTCGCCGGAGAGCGCGTTGAGCGCTTCACTAATCAACTGGACGACTCTGAGAAAAAGCGGTACGATCATTTCATTATAACCACTTTGTTTATTGCTATGCCAGGCCCAGTACACGATGCATTAAGCTGTCAGACTGCGAGACGCCACGTGAGAATAACAAGTTGGTGTACAGAAACATATAAAAAATAGTAAAACGCTTTCTTGTTGGATCAAGTAATGCAACTGAAGTATGAGCTCCGAATGGATAGGAATTTACGTGATAGACGTGTCAGCATGTCGATTATCACCAGCATAACAATGTAAAACTTCGCGGTTGGTCTAAAATGAAGACTGATCTCGTAAAACCTTGGTCGTCTCCAGTCACGTGACACTTTAACACAGGGGTGTCCAAGTTCAGCTCGAAGCTCGAACAGATCACTTGTGATGCTCCAAAAGGAATACAAAGCGAGTACAGTATAATGAAGCATTCTTTTTTACACGAAAATTTAGTGTCCCGAAAACTGCTGCTTTGAAGACGTTTTTGTTAAACCGAAGTTTAACAAAAACGTCTTTGGGCTTCTAAGGAGAAACGGCGATACGCATCATTGGATCTAATCACTTATGTGCCATGTTTGAACGTATAGCGTGCCGTATTGGGCACGTGTGTTGCGCAACTCTGCTTCAGCAACACACCTTTTACATTAGCGGTTAATTGGCTCTGTTTGTTCCGTTAAGAAAGTTATTGTGCGAAGTATGTCTCGTTTCTATCCAATCATCGTACAGACTGCTACATATCGTACTGTCAGTTTGCGTATTTCGATCGCTTCTGTGTTGGCAACACCAACAGACAATCCTGATCTTAACGGACATGTGCTATTCTGAGAATAGACATTAGTATTGCATCCTCCTCTTACAGTGGTTCCCAAAACTGCGGTGCGCGTACCACTATTGGTACGCGAAGGCCTTCAAGGTGGTACGCGAATAGGACTACTTTCTATTTTTCTTCACAAAACACAGCTGTAATTTTTACTTGTCGGGTCATGTTAATAAATTCCTGAATTTTTGTGCACTTTCCTTGTTGGTTTTTGAAAATGGCCATTATTTCTCATAGCCACTTTGTTCATTTCGCATTTGTGTCAATTCTGGGTTTCCAAACTTTTGATCAAATGGCACAGTATTTGGCAGATTGAGCTTTCCAGGAGCGAGGTGGTGGTACGCGGTGACAGTAGGGGACCCACAAATAGTACACGATCGGAAAAAGTTCGGGAACCACTGTCCTATGATAATGAGAGGTGACTCTATTCTCGTATGCTGCTCCGAACTGAAACGAAGCGTCCGCATTCGTGAAGCCTCCGCATTCGTGTCTGCTGCTCACTGAGCGTTCTGCAAGAGTGGTCGCGCAGTAAACTCAGTGTGTGTGCGATCTTCTTTCCGCAGTGGTGTGCTACTGACCAACTTGCAGATTGAGCGCGAGTGGCGACAGACGCTGGAAGAACAGGCGCTCAAACTAAACCAGGAAATAACTCTTCTCAAAGAGAAAGTGTCGCTCATGGATTCATTGAAAGACGAGCTTCAGCAACTCAAGCTTGAACACCAAGATCTTAAAGACACTTGCAAAGAGCAAGAACTGACGATAACCGACCTGGCGGGTCAACTTGGCCAGTACGTGTCTGAGAACGCCGTTTTCGCTTTCAGTAGTCGATTGCTTACATTGTAGTTAGCGTTAGTCTAAGGTTACTTTCCAAGGGCTTTCCAAATTTTCATAGTATATTCACGAACTGGCAGCGCCCAGGTTAAAGATTTATGTGATTTGATTGGATCAATAATGAAAGTACCTGTTCAACTGAAAGGGGAAAGTTTTGCAACTTTTTGTGTTAATGTTTTGGTATCGTATCAGATCCAGGCAAGATTTGGGAAACTTGAAAGAAGTTCACAAATCAGTGACAGGCAGTGTGTGGGAAAAAGACAAGGAGGTGAAGAGCTGTGTACAGTGCGAACAGCCCTTCAACATCTCAAGAAGAAAAGTAAGCTGTGCTGACTTTGCACGTGTAGCGTATATCTTTTGTCAGATTTTTTGCCAACTTCGATATGTCATTGTGTAACTGTTACTGAATCGATCCCATCATGACGCACACAGTCCTGCTTGTTGTAGTCTCAAATTCGTCTTCGCCGATTCTACCTTCNCAAAAAATGTTTATTGCTGCGCTCTAACTGCTGACGTGTCTTCCACGACTAAGGTGGAAAAACTATGGTTTGTGAGCCACAAGCGACGTACAAGGTCGTAATTTATCAAAATACGTTGAGATGGACTGAATGTTAATTGCAACATTGACTGGTTTGATACTTACAAGCCGAACAATAGAACACTTGTTTGATATTTTGCTAATCTATCCTGTACGCTACATGTGATAAACACCGTGTTATCAGCAGCTGCTGGGAAAATAAAATCGAACGTTAGCTGTTCGCATTTTTCTTGAAATTGTCAGATCCCAGCTCAGACGTTCCAGGTTGTGCTGTTTATGGTTATGTATCGAAACCTGTGTTAATTTCTCTCCCAGCATCACTGCCGCAACTGCGGTCAAATCTTCTGCAACGCCTGCAGCGACAATACGATGCCTCTCGCCTCTTCCGCCAAACCCGTGAGAGTCTGTGACGCTTGCCACACCACCCTGCTGCAACGTTTCTCTGCTGGCACTTGAGAGTGGGAGGGCTTCGCATCGTCCAACACCATTATTTCAAGCTGTTTCAAAATCGCTCGTCCACGGTTTGCGCCTGCGCAGTTGTCGACCGCTCTTGTCCTGTTCATCGGGGAAGAAATCATGGTCGTTCCTGGTCCAAACAACAAATGCTGTTCTTGGCCGTGTGACCTCTATGGAGAAACTGTCCTGTTTCGATGGGTAATGGTGCATGTAAACAACCAAAGAACCTGAGATTGACGTTGAAAAGCTTCCCTCTGTACTCCATGCTTTATGGCTGTTCTGCTTGGCATCATTGCACTGAGTTGGTACAGCTAGGTGGAAGTGAAATTTAACGATGTCGATATAATGTAGGACGGTTTTGTTAGTATTGTCGCAGCTGGCATGCATTTTGACGCGTTGAAATAGTGGAAGATAATGAACCTCACATGTTGACATTGTGTATTGTAGTTTATCTCGTTTCGTTTTTTTGCCTTCAAATGGCTTATTTCTTATCGATGTTAATTGAACTCTTTAGTCGATCTGCTCACACTTAAAAACGTCTTCTCATTTCATTTTTTCTTCGCTTGCCATTAACAATGTAGGTGGTGCGATCTGGAGGATGAAGCTTGGCATTCAGTCATCCTGTAAAGCCGCACTGCCGCAATGAGCTTGAGCAGGAACAAACAGCCTAGTTCCCGTTTTTTTGTTTCGGTTCGCTTATGCTCTGTCATTGTCTCCACTGAAGAAGTTCGCACGTTTGCGCCCACACTTCAAGCAAAAAGACAGTCCAGCTGCTGGGAATTCCGCTCACGGTTTAACTACAAAGTAACAATACTTCGCTCAAGTGTATGTCACTCTTTGTTTTTGTTTTTCTTCCTTGCCTGGTGATTTTCCCATGACTATGTATTGTGCTGGGGATGCTGCTTTTGGATAGTCAAAATTTCTGCTTTTCTCATTCAGTTGGAACAAAAATTGAAGACAAGCAAATCTTTATAAATATGTTTGCCTGGTGCGCAATTAAGCATGGCTTTGATCCGTTCATAGTGTTTTTTTGATGCGAGCAAATACCACCTGGTCGCACTGCATGATTTTCGTGGCGCCTCGCGTTTTGTTTACATCTGCCGCTTTCATGCCTTGTTCGAACTTGGCAAGTAGTTTGTACTCATTCACGTTTGCCTCGTTAGTTTCATTTGTATCCTCAGCCGTCCAGTTTCGGTGATTAGGCGCTCACAAAACAGCGTCATGTGGTTCGCCGAGCATTGCTGTTATTCGCCCACGCTCATGCATTGTTGCAATTTGCGTGGAATTGAACTCACAAATTCTCCGAGTCAAGCCTGGCCTTCAAACAACGCCGCTGTGAGCGCTCCTGGATCTTGTGTTGCGACGTGAGAGGGCCTCACTTCGCTGCCGTGCGCTGCAGCTACTGTACATGTGCAATGAAAATTACGACGGTGAAGTTGCATCATATAGATTTTTAATACAGTAAACGAACTATGAAGTGTGTCGGTTCTCGCGCATTTTGCAAGATCTATTCGTGTTAAGAATGGGAGCAGTGCAACCAGAGCGCATTTTAAAGTGACAGTGACGAGCTAGTGATGAGTCCAATGGACGATTTTCACTTCGAAGTTGTTCGCTGTCGTGCAGCTTCTGTGAAGATAGACAACATGATGTCGACGAAGTAAGTCTGGACGCGCGTGTTATTAAGATGTAAGTCTGATTGTTGTTGCTAACTTCATGTCTTTGGCAAGTTAGGGCAGAAGTAGTCCAAAGATAGGCGCATACTGAGTTTTCACTTTTNTGTCAAGTATTAAAAGTAATGTATTGACCTATCCGGTAGATGAAGATGCTCTCAACTGCCTTTCGTTACCAGTTCTTATCCTNAGCTATTTGCCATCACTTTGCTCATCAAGTCATTGGTGACATATACTTAGCACATTTTCGCAAGTACATTGAAAAACCAGAAATCCATATATGCATGATTTGATAAAATCCTAGTTGCATTTTCTCAAAAACAACATTAATACAAGGGGGCTGGCAAATGCCTGCTTTGCTAATATAACACCTGAGTATGATAATCGCAGACCTGAATAAATCATGGTATGAGCAAAACCGCACCTCGTAACGTCGATGAAAAGAAATGGACAGTTATTAATTAGCTTTAAACATTCCGAATAATAAATAGTGCCTCTGCTGCATACAAACCCAGGTTACCTGTACACAAAGCATTTTCTAATTTTATTTGACGAAAAAATCTCTTCCTTTTACTCCACGGACTGTCTCAGTGGCATATTTAGGATATGGTACGCATGGGTCGTGCCACTGGGTGCCTGTTTGACGAAAGGGCGAAGATTGCTTGGAAAAAATTGAAATTTGTGAATTACAGTTTCTTCAACCTTTATCTTGCGCCCCGTACAAGGTACAACCATTAGAATAGCTGCATTAGCACAGCGCCCTCGCCTAATGCATTAAGCCGGGTGTGTTGCGCGACCATCACCAAACTTGACATATAGATAGGGGAGCATGCTGTAATTGCGGCTCACGAGGGAATTCTCTTAGGAAGCTAGCCGCTTCGACGCGCCTGACTCATGCTCAGTCTCTGTTGTTGTTATGTAAACCTGTCAAAACTCCAAAGAGATGATGTATTTTTGCAAACGGACAATGAACATGGTTTTCGTAAAGTTTGGATGTAGGTCTTTGAATGTAGTGGGCCTCATTGGCATCGTAACGATGCTTCACTGGCAGGTCTAAACGCATCGTATCGCGAATCCGAGACAAAGGTTTCATTCATGGTTTTGAAAAGTTATAAGAACGTCTGGTTGCAGCTCTAAGAGCTGCTGACGAAATTTCGAATTTTTTTGCTGATTTTTCGTGTCTCTTCTACACGTACCTCAAGCGTTTATGGGGATGGAGTCGTGCTTTTTTTGAAATAATGTCACTTTCTCAACATTGAACAAGTTATTTTAGGGTCACATGAGCTTGGTAATGAAATCAGTTTGTTTCAAATTTTTTGTGATCGATAGTTTGCCACTGATTTCCAGGGATTTTGATCAAATAATTTTGGCAAGAAAACGGAGGTGTACCGGATCCGGAGGTCAGGACTCGTGTCCGGAACAGAGGTGATCACGGAGCCGGAGTAACGGAGTGGACTCGGGCCGGAGTCTGCGATTTTACCGGAGCAGTACCCGGAGTCGGAATTTTGAATAAAAACCAGAGCCCGAGCAGGAGAGGATTTTTCAGCGTTTTTAGAGGAGTCGGACAATAGCTTTGAATAAATTTAAATTTTCTCTGACAGGTTAATTGTTAAATTAACATTCTAGTTGCATTCTCTTTCTTTTATTGGCACAGTGAAAATTCAGAGCAGGGCGCAGGCTGGTCTGGGTGAAAGAAGGTGACAGGGCATGGGCTTTGTTCAGGCTGGCACAAACTCAATGCTCAACTGACAACTGCTGCATCACATGCATACTTTTCTATTTTGTTGATATGTCAGTTACTGGAAGTTTTACCTCCGCTTTCTGTTTTGTTTTGAGCTGTGTTCACAATTTGTTATTCTTTGTGAAATGCTCTATTTCCAAAGATATTGTTATCATGGTCTCCATAGGATATCATGGTCTCGTTATATAGTGACCATATCGATATTAAATTTATGATCAAATCGTTGTCTGAATGTAGTTTAAAACTAAATTGAGTTGAGTTGATTTTATTTGGTGATAATTGATATTCAGCAAGAAAACACACAAATTAGAGTAAGGACGCCAGGGCATTGAAGGAACCGAAAGTTTATCGAGTCAATGCCCCTCAACAGTTTGAATTTTTTGTTTTAGTGGCTTGATTTCAAAAATTTTTTATAAACTAGAGGGAATCTAATCGAAAGTTGTTTTTTTTTAAATTTAGATGTGTCGTTCACAACTTGTTCTTTGTTTGAATATGTTTGTTTGTCACATTACCTTTTCTAAGGCGTTTTTAAGGTTTATCAACTTAACGCCCGAACCTCGAATCCACTACAAAAAGTGTGGCTGAAAATGTCGAGTCGTTTTACTGTACTACTGTATCAGCGTTGCCAGATTGGCCATTTTCGAAAAATTTGGTCATTTTTAAACTGCGCTGGCCATGAAAAAACGCATTTGGCCATTTTGTAAAATTTGGCCATTTTTTGGCCATTTCTTTGGTTTGTCACTGTAAAATTGAGTTTTCACAAATTATTTTGCCTTTTTCTTTTGTGCTATTTCGGATGGTCTTCGTCACTCATTGTTATAGTAACACCGTGGTACTTCAGCTTTTTATTGCTTTGAAGTGTGTAGTAATGATTTAGCCTTTTCAGTAGGAGGATTTTGTACAGGTATTTCAGTCAGTGATAATATTTTGTTTACCATTGGTATCTACTGCACTCATCACATACTGTATCTGAAGACCGCTGCACTCGGTTGTGTGACTGATAATGGTATAGTAGAAGTGTTTTGCATTTTTGGTAAGATTTTACTTTTAGAAGTTTTTGATCATTTTTACAGTAACACCCTGCAGTAACTTCAACCTTGTAATATTCAAAGGATGTAGTAAATATTTTATCCTTTCAATGTAGAGGATTTTGTGCAAGTGTTTCAGTTGGACTTGTCATGAGTCCATGTTTGATCTAAAGTGTTCCTGCCCTTTCGTTCATGTGTGAACTTAATGATGGTTTTTAGGAGTAGTTCGGTTCCCAAACTTGTTTGAACCGTTACCTAAATCAAGGTAGCGATTATGTCTTATTATCCACCAATAATAGGTTTTCGCATTTCATGTCGAAAATTTCTTTTGCAGTGATCGCTCATAATACAGAACAACAATGTGGTTTGGTTTGCGTTACCCCTTGATAAATCGCATATTACCCTTGGGAGATAATGTACCCCCAGTCTGGGAACCACTGGTTTTGAGCATGTGGTTAACTCATTATTTATGATCATCAACTTAATGCAATTCATGACTTTAATCTTTTGTTCATATATTACTTGGAGCACAAGGTCAAGAGAATTCTAGCCTTGTCGTTGAATTGGAAAGTTAACTTCAAATTGTCTAACCCAGAAATGGGTCAGAATTGAAGCATGTGTCCGCAATTATTGTAGAATATTACAGTGTTCCATATATGGTTCTAAGTTTTATTAAGATAAAGATAAATAAACTAAAGGCAAGTTGCAACAGGTCATTTTAAGTATACGACAGAATTGCGATTTTGGGGTAAAAACTTGCTTCTTTGTGGTAAAAACTTGCTTCAAAACCGCTTTTTTCGAAAAAATAGGCCTATACTGCCTTCCGAACAATTTGAGACGCCTATGATTATGGAAATTACCATAGTCAAAACATTTCGTGATTTTGGCCATAAATTAAAAAAAACGGTCAATTTTTAGCTGAGCACCACAACGGAAAATTTCGTTAAAAAAACAACTAGGCTACTCGTTATCATGCACTGACAAGGAATATATACACCAAA
>JGI24158J21664_10006644_pt1 | contig 15262 bp, 7 predicted proteins | sample Ectturendosymbi3_FD_21664 | JGI IMG/M metagenome (IMG submission 21664) | reverse complement strand
TTTATCATGCCTGTTACCATTGCAGTTATGATTCGAACGCTTTCAGTACATTAGCTCAAGCGAAGTTTAGTTTGCTAAGGTCAAAGTAAGCCATTCAATGTACGGCCCTCATTAATATGTCATAAAATGTGCGGCCCTAGTTGAGATAGTGACATGAATTTTGGCCCAGTAAGCCATTTGGGTTGGACATAGCTGGCCTACACCGACAACATGTCGGCACTATTTTTCAAATTCCTAAAGTTGAGACGAATTCTGCTATATTGTAAACTTACCGCCTTCAATTGTTTCATCTCCACCATCGAATTAATTTTACTTAAATTACGACCAAAGCTGAAATATCTTGCTAGTTTTTTTACAACGCATCCATCAAAATTCTGATTATAATTTCTGTGGAGAGCCAATGGTTTGTCATAGCTACACGCTTGTTACTGGCTTTATTTAAGAAAAGCAAAACAAAAACGGAATTTTGTTATAGTTATCCAAGCGGAATCAAGCCTTATTTTTCACTTTCATACCATTTGCTTTTTGCGGTTTTTCAACGTTGTTGTATAGGGAGAAAACCGGTTATGAACCCCGTGTGCACACCATTGTAAAAACAGCAAAGAGTAACCATGTGGCATGTGCCTAATTTTGTGATCTAAGGTTATAGCTAGGCTGGGAGTGAGGTGGATCAGAGGATTTAGTAGCAACCGTATCCTGGTAACTGAGGAAAATGGATGGCTAACTGTATCATATAGCCATAGCGCATGCGTTTCGGAGTGCTACGCATTTAGTTCAAATAGAAAAAGGCGCTATAAATTGGATTTATTGACTGGAAGTTGCCGTTGTCATAGTCCGATCGCCATGGTTAGATGAAATAATGTTTTGTCGAAAGAATTTTCCAACTGGTTAACCGATTGCTTCCCGAGCTTGTACAAACGCCTGATAATGCTGTATCTTCCGTCACGCAGTAACTATTGAAACAAATGCAGTGGCCAAAGGTTGATTAAATTTTAGTCATCAGGTAACACCTTCTGATAGCAATCAGGGAGTGCTTCAATAATGGCCGACTGACACGATTTTCTTCAGCACGTCGTTTCCCTTATTTTACCGGGAAGACCGCTAAAGGCCTTCAATGTCTGCAACTTTTGGCGATTAAAAACAGTTCATCTGATTGGTGGTTAGAGATTTCCCAAAGCTTCAGAATTCAGCATTGCAAAACCGTCTGCTCGTTACTCTTTGATCAAGCAGCCTGCTTCTAAACTACGGTATCAATTTAAGCATGTACGACACAGATATACAGATTCTCTGAAACACTCTTATTGATCATGGAGTAATTAGCTTTCACGATTTTCTATCGTTTCGCTATCAGCAGTGTTGTAACAGGATCCTCAACTTCCTTACGAAGAACGCTGCTTCTGGGTCGAAAATTTGCTTAGCGCATAGCGCATATTTTGCGTCGTTTGTTTGCATCTTGAAGGTACTAGTAATGGGTCGAAATGTTCATATTTTTGAAAATAGCTAGCATTTTAAGCACTTTTTCATAAACCAAACAGCTGCGCAAATGCGTACCCGGTAAAATGGAGGATCTCCCATGTCATAATCGACTTGCACAGCTGAGATGCTCCAGATGTTGTTTCTGATTAAACTGTTGAATCAGTGTGAAGTTACCGCAGCAGTTTGATAAAAACAACAACAGAGTTTCGTCTTTCTAAACACCGGGCTGCGCATGTTGATCTGTGGCTTTGCAACTGAACGTTGGCAATTCCAAGTATGGAGAGAGACGAAACGCGGCAGAAGCGGGCGAGTATCTGCAATAACGACTGTAGCATTTCGAATTGCAGGCAAATGTTACATAGCGGAGCCCACTAATTTAAAGTGCATGTGCTCTTCATCAACTACAGCATTGAGCGTACATGGCCACGGATACAGATCACCCAAACTGCTTAACTTATTACGCGCCGCTCATGCTGCTGGCTACATCAGGCCTATGTGACCATGTCAACCCAAGTGATTCAAATCATGGCCAAATTGTGACAACTTGTTAAAATGCAGGTGCTGCAGCTTCTGCTGAAGTAGACTCAAGCGCTGCCAGACAAATACACTCTTCAAAAGAAAATTCACTTTTCAGAAGGACACTGGTGATCTGAGTCGTTCAGACTTCTCAGTCAGATCGCTTGCAAGCATCAAAAGTACAATTTGTTGAACACCTTGTGTTTTGGGTCTACTTTCATCTTCTGCTATTTGAAATTGGATGTGCTCAGCCATCACGCTATTATTTATATCGTTAGCGTTCACCAATCGTAACCTTAAAGTAGCTCCGAAGACTCTCATAAGTTTGTGACTAGACTGTTTTTGAAGTCGTTTCAAGCAATTAATTGCGTTTTTGAAGTCCTTTTTCATGGATGCGAACAAATGGTGGTATTAGAAATTAATTTTCCAATCAAAAGAGGTGAAAATCCACAGTTCCACATTAAGACTCAGTAAAATCACAAACAGCCGATTTTTTGGGTTGGAGGCGATGCAGGGTATTGGCCGCAGATGTATGCAGATATTATTGGCCGCTTTTGACCGCCTGATTTCCACTTCGATATAAAGTTGTCGTGTCGGCATAAGTGGAAAGTTAGTGTAGGCAGAAGGATATGTAATCGCTGTTAGCCTCGAGAGCGTTTATGTAGCTTTTCAAAAACGTTTCGTTTCAAAAATCTTGCGTTTCAATTCAATTAAATAATTGTATTCCGTAAACGGCGTTACGACATCGAGCTCTATGTCACCACTCCAAGCAGTTTGACAAGCTCTCGAAGAATAATTTCTTTTACGCAAGCTATCCTTGTAGGCAGCGTACTTTTTTGCGCTTTTTATGTTTGATTTAAAGTTAAGTACTCCATAGCCGTGGCCTATGCCTTCCGCATACTAAGCGCGAACGTGCAATACGGGCTGCGTTGCGACCACCCCACGAATGAACACCGACGTGAGTAATAATCACAAAACGAGCGCAGAAAGACGATACCCTGTTTTGATACGTTGAATGATTTGACATCTGGCAAACAAGTCAGATCGTAAGGGTTGGAACAAAAGGCTTCAAGTTTTGGAATTACAAAGGCTTCCCAACTCAGCGGAATGCACGTAGAAATGTCAACATCAGCAAAGTTTGTGGAGGATAGTTTATCAAGCAAACCATACAGCCGCAGAAGTTTTACCGCACTGAGCAGCTAGGCTGTACTGCTAAACAAATCGATAAATAACCAAACCGCTGTTGCGCAGAAGTGTCGCCAGGTGCCAGCAGTCTTGCTCGTCACAGAACCACGCATATAAACAGGGCTGCGCGCTGTTGTCATCAGCCGTGTGTGGCGTTCGGCTTTGCGTCTGACCTGCCGAACTGGACTGCGGTGGTCGGTCCGATTTACGGCTTGCGATGAACGTTTGTCGGTCAGCTTAAAACCCTTGCCGGGCAGTTTGAATGACAAGCAAAAAATCGAACTTCTTTGTGAGCGGTGGTTGCTTTACGTCCGCACATGCTGCTTGCATTCGGTAAGTGTTATAAAAAAGCCAGCAGTACTTGTCTGCAGTGAGGTGATTTTTCCATGCCAAAAAAGGTCACTATTTTTTTATCTGATAAGGAAAACTAACATTTCTTGTTCATGTTACTAAGCTTAGTTCCTAGTTGCGTCAGCGCGAAGAATGAATCTGCATTTTACGGGGGGAAGCAGAAGAACTGCTTCAAGCATTTTTGAGGTCATGTCAACAAACCGCCACATTTTTCGTTGTGTTGTGGAGATAATGTCTCAGATACTCGTCCAGGTCGTGCGCGTCCACAAAGCTAGTTTACTGAGCATTTGCTAGAGCCAGGGTGACGGCTTCTGAGATAAATATCCAAGCTTACTCGCGTGGCAACGTCACTAAACAAGCTACTGACAACTTGGAGAACTTTCACGTTTTCAATTTTCACAAGATTCCGTCACAACGAGTGTCAGTGTTAGGAAAATTGTGGCGCAGATTAGTTAACAAAAGCTTGTATATGCGCAGCTCGTGGCTTGCAGTTAAAAGTAATCAACATGAATTAACGCGCACGCGATTCAGCAACAAACACTAAGACGCATAGGAAAATATACAGTTAAAAGACCGCGCAAGGTTACTGAAAATGAATATCAGAAACAAGACACAATTTACAAGTAACATTTTGAAAAACTCTTTGCTTATGCTGTTTGGCTTTTGCTTAATCTAAACATTCACGCCCTGATTGCAGAATACTTGTAACTAAAACAACTGCGCAATGCGGAGGTTCCTTGTTTGCTTTGGCCTTGTTCTGCTGGCAAGCGGATCCGGATCCGGGGCTGGAACCGAGGAGGAAGATTCGTTCCTTGACCTGTCCGACCTCGACGCAGTCGTCGGTACGGACGGGGATGTTGTAGTTTTTGACGGCGTTGCACTGGAAGACGATCTCGGGATGGATGAAGACCAGTCTTTCACATATTCCCGCCCACGTGACAGCATGGACCTGTACGAAGGCAGAGACATCGAGTACGACCAAGCGGTCAACCGTCCGATGAACCTGGCTCTTGGCGTGGTGTACGCGATCATAACGGTCGTGGGTCTCATCGCGAACTGCATCGTTTTTTTCGTCATTTTCGCTGGACGCGAAACGAGTAAGTGCCTGAGCGTTGATGAGTTTTTCTGTATGTTTGCGGCGGTTGATAATAATCCTAACTGTGCGAGTGGCATCAACAGACAAGACCTACTCAAGCAAACATGCCACGACGACAAAACTTTCAAGCTAAACTTTAGCTGATAAAAGCTTCAAAAGTTAAAATATGAGATAGGCACAGTTAAAAGATTCTGCAAGTGACAATTTCACATAACCACTATTTTAATGCAAACAGTGAGAACGCAGTTGAAATTAACCTTTCATGGACACAACTTGAAGAAAAAGGCTGTAGTTACAGCATTTGAGAACCTTCACCATAATCCGTAACGATTTAACAGTCATAGAAGCGCATCCGCGGCAGAACCGTCGCCAGAAGGTCTTCAATAAGGGGGTTTACGTTTGTGCAGAAGGCTTGACATTTCAAAATCTACCAAAATTCTACTGATTTATAGTATTTCATATTTCGCTTTGGGGAAGCTTGGAGCATTGTTTGGGGGGACTAAGCCCACCAAAGCCCCCGTGGCGACGGGACTTATTGACGGGTGTTGTTCACTGATGCTCAATCGGTTGCAGTGGATCTTCAGGCCACATGAACAGACTTCTAATGAGCTACCGCAAGGAATCGAAAAACGAAACTAAGCAGTAGATATCATTTACGTATGCTGATCTGAAATGTGCGACAAAATTGATTTATGATCAGTGAAGTAAAGAATATCTTGGATGCTCTCTGATAACCGGCGTACGGACAACAAAAGACTTATCGGGTAGAAAGTTCAAGTTTTGCTATGTTTAAAAACATGTTCATGATTATTCGGGCTGTTTGTTGAAAACTTGCGCGAAATGCGTTGGTACTTCAAGTAAATGTAAAATTTCTTGCCCCAAAGCTAATACACCTTTGAAAATTCTGCCAACAACATGATTTGTCATTATTCTAACGCGCTGCACTACTTTACCATTTCAGGCAAGACGGTAACAGCGCTGTACATTCTGCAACTTGCCATTGCTGACAGCATCTTTCTTCTGACACTGCCTATTTTCGCTGCGCAGAAAGTGGCAATGCACTGGGCCTTCGGACGAAGTAAGTGCAACATGGGATCCTTTGCTGATAAATCCTTTTCATCCTTTGTTCTTTTAAAAAGCTGGATAGTTTGTCACAGGGAAGCTACCGGATTGAACTCAGCTTCGTTTCAGCCAAGCATCGCTTATCTGCACATTGAAACGTCGGGAGACGCTTATCCTAATTTTAATGATTTCCATTTAGTTTGGGTTTCAGGTTAACTAAACTGCTGCCTAAAGCGTCCAGCATTGGTGCGTTCGAGTTTTTCGGACCCAGTTTAAAGCGATTATTTGTTGTCACAGGTACGTGTGCTCTGTGCCATACGGTCAAGTTCGTCAATTACTACGCCGGCATATTCTTTTTAACGGCTATGAGCGTGGATCGGTACATCGCTGTCGCGTACAGCACGAAGTCCCACCAGGTGCGTTGCGTGTTACAGCTGAAACTATTTATCCGGCGGCCTCACAGCTTCAGGCTTCGTGTGAGGTAAGGAAGCGACTCGATTACAAAATTGGATAAACAGTGTACCGTGCGGTAGGTTTTGCAAAGCAGTTTTAGCCCTGGTCGAATGTCTTCGATGTGTATACTTTCGTGTGTAACTGTGATTTTTTCCATTTTGCAGAAAAGAAAAACCACTTTTTTTGCAAGTGATTTGCAACAAAATTCCTAATGCTGTCCTTTGTGTGGCTAGAACAGCCACTGCTTTGTACTGGAAAAAATAAAAGGGCACGTTTTGCGTGATTGACAAAAATGATTATTTTATTTATTTATTTTTGCTTTTTTCCCACGTGTGTGCTTGACAATGCAAAGTCACCTGAAGTTTTCAGCAACAACCAACTTAACCACGGTCGAAACAAAAAAAGGACTACTTTACTCGCTTGCAGTGCGTATATTCCCGCTCATGAGTCTGGTTTCAAGGTTTCGAACTATATGTAAAATAAAAACACGCTTTCTTTCCGGGGCAGAAAAACTGGCCTTGGAGTTATTCGAAACGCAGCAAAAATGACCAAAGGTCACTTGTAGTGAACTATACCGGTTAAATGTTTAAAAACGGTTTCAACCACATGCACAAATTTAATTGATTTTAGTAAAACTTTTCAAATTTAGTTTAGCAAATAAAAGTTCTCAAATAGGAATAAAAAATCAGTGTTTCCAAAAACTACGGGAGGTGGCATTTCTGCAAGAAAAACTTGTCTCAATTAATTCAATTTTGAAATGTTTGCGAGGTACTGAAAAGTCGATGAGCATTTGAAGCGGTAAGCAGCTACTAGTCAAAAGTTCACTTCGATATATCGCAAAACTCAACACAGAATGCTGTAGATGATAACTAAGCCGGGCGTATAAAATTTCAAAACGACGAGTGAAGTTTCAGCCAATATCGTTGTTCGTCACATTGTGCAACTCAACATGAATCTATACACTGACATGAAAATGTCCGGCTGAACAAAGAGGTTAACTGCGCATTCCGTATTACGATTTGACAAGGTTTGGCTCTAAAAAATAATGTGACCGCCATTTTCTTTTGGCTTAGATTGGAAATAAAAATGGTTCTGAACGTTGTAATGTTCACAATGATTCATTTACCACAAATATTTCCAACGACCACAAATATTCCAACGGTGAAACGACGACATTGGAAGATTGTTTCAATACACTTGCAACCCCCGGCTTCTCCATTCCAATCAAAACGTTTGGCTACGTTCTCAGTTAAGTGCAGGCCCGTATAGTAGATTTAACTTTTCGCATTACGAATTGTCGGTAACAAAGTTTGGAACACCAGGAGGGGCGAAGAATTTTGTGAGAGGGGCCCATATTTTCTGAGCTATATCCAACAAGCTTAAAGGATGTCCAATACATTTTTCCAAGGTGAGCGAAAAATTTTCTAGAGTGGACTTCGCCCCCATGCGTCCCCGTGGTTACGGGCCTGGTTGAGAGTGTGTATCTACCCCTCATTTCCATGAATACTATTTACGATTCGAGTGTGGTAGCACTTGCTTGAACAAGCCGATATTTTATGTCAACACTTTTCGTGTGCCAAAGCCGATATTTTATGTCAACATTAGTAAACAAACTCTATCATTCTGCCGGCAAATTGACAGGCTGGCTCGTTCGATGCTGTTAAAACTGGCTGCAGAGATCAGTGCTCGAGTTGAAAATCTCTGCAGTGTTTGCTGATTAACAACATGATCCTACGAAGTACAAGCTTAGCTTCTGCATCAACTATGTCGAACTATGACTTTTTGGAGACTTGCGGAAGGGTCGACTAGATAAGTGTTGTTTACAAAGTATTGATCTCCCTATCAGAAAGCCCAGCCTAACTATGATGCTACTGTAAAACTAAACCTAGTTTTTGTACATGCACTTATGTCGCGAAGTTTTCAGACAACTGTCACCTAAATTCTGAATAATTATTTCTATCTCACAACCTAACCTCGTAAGAATAGGTTTCCCACTAAACAATGATCAAATATCTCGTTCATTCAAAATGGGGCGGACTGCCTGGTGGACGCATAGCGCTCGTTTGGGCTTGTCTCAGAAATAATATATTTCTCGCGTTTCATCCGATTGGATTCTTTTTTGTTTCAAAAAGTTAATCGTTTTTTTCACTGGTTCGTATAATGTTGTTGATGAAATTTTGAAAGGTTCGTACATGACTNAGTATAGGTATTTGCAGCATGCTTTCAGTAAAAACGCACGAAAGTGCAACTAAAAAACAGAGTTAATAACGCACATGAAAAGGATTTCGCGAACGTTCTCAGTTTTCCCGAAAAAAAAAAAAACATTCTAAAAATCAACATGAATAAATTCCTAAGTAAAGAATGACTCCGTTGTAAAGGCAGAAAATAAGAGCCAATTGCGCTTGGTTGGGTTCATCAATCTTACTAAAGTAGGTAGATCTGTTAAATTTCATCTAAGTGTGAATTTTCCCGTCTTCCCCTTATTCTTGAAAAAAACGGCCTAAAGCATTCATACTTGCGCTGCCAGACTATCACCTGTTGTGGCTAATACCGCAGTTGATCCAGGAAAGGCTGATAAAATTCCGGGTACATTACAGTCTTAAAGAATCTGCGAAGTCTTTTGCCAATTTGGTTCATGCCGACAGCATTCTTTGGCACCCACTACAAACCCTAGTTCGTTGTTTCAAATAGCGCACCGACAACTATGCACTTTCGGGCAGCTTAGAGCTTCATTACACGGTCTTCTCTAAGGATGGGTGTCGAGGTATCGACCGCTCATTACTTGTATCGATTCGGGCCGCGACGCGCGGCGAGGTTTATTCGATTAGCGGGGGCTCATTTCAAGTGCTTGGTCAAGTAGGTGGCACAAAAATGAGGTTTTTGGTCGCCGGTCTGAAAGGTTCATTTTATTTTGGCCACCAAAGAAAATACCTCCGGATTTCCACGTGTCGCCTATTTTCATCAGATAGCCAAATATAGCTGGCCAATGACAGCCATGGCGTCAACCGATGCGGGAAGTTTTCAAAGAGATGAAATTAGTAAATCGAACAGCGGACAGTGATGTAAAATAGTTTTGCACAACAGTATCTGCGAGTGTGTTCGTTCCAATAATTCTGGTTCGTTTGGCAAGGCACCTCAGCCATGTTTGTTGAGCTAATCTCGCTTCAGAGTTGTTAAAATCGACTTAATGCTTTGCTAAACAAAGTAGCTGCTTAAAAAGTAACGGCAATAGACCCTTTAACCAACATTGGTTAAATCTCAAATTAGTTTTTTAACATTTTGAAAGGACAGTTACCATTGGGTTCATCTCAATTAACATGATAAAGTATAAGGCAATGTGGGGAAACGTTTCGGTGTTTTCCATCAAGAGAACTGAGAATAACTTAAACTCACTTTTTGCACAAAAACTTCAGCATCATTTTATGTCTTTTAGGCACAGTAACACACCACTCTAAGTTTGACTGAATCAAATGGTCTTAGATTGGCTCAGATCAGAGCATACACCAGTTTTTCGTCACATGCCAGAGGTTTCATTTTGTAGGCTGACCGACAATTAGTCTCATGATGACTTACAGCCATTTCTTTGATTCGTTTGAGAATGAATGATCCGCAGGGGTTTGACGAGTGGTCAGAATGTCCCAAGCCGTTTTTGTAGCAGCAAAATGCTATAGTCACGAACACCTAATTGTTACGAAAGGTTTATTCCCATAGCGCATCTCGATTTCGACTGGCAGTGTCCAGCAAGGAACACAAATGGACAGCAAGCGTCACCAAGTCTATCAGAGGCTGGATTACGAATTGTGTCTTGTTTATTGAATCTTTGAATCCTCGTTAAATCCGTAATCCTATGATTTGGTTTGAATGTTTTTCCTACCAGTTTTAATCTTTCTGGACAGTGATCTATTTACCAAACCGCTCACAAGTAGGCTACTTAGGCGGAGGAAATTTTTTACATCTTATCAAAGTTTGTCGACAAACAATCATTTCGCTATTTGTTGTTATACTCCTGCCAGCAGCCACAAAAGTGATTACTAGCAAAACTGTTGGGGAGCAAAACTGTTGTAGTTAAGGCTCTTAACCAATAAATAACGCACTTAACGAATCTTAAACGCGTGATGCAAGGATGTAGATGGACAGGTTGAACTGGGTCGTATTACTCGTGAGAACTTTGCTGGGATTTTCCGTCGGAAACTTGGCAATACTTCCCTGCGCTCTTGAGTCGGTGTTACAGGCTTTTCATCGCCGGCAGGAAAGGTTCGTTTTGTTTTGTACACGCAAGGAAATACCACGTTTCCAGTTCCACATGTCGGCTATTTTCATCGGATAGCCAAATATAGCTGGTCAATGACAACCACGGCATCAGCCGATGTGGAACTTAGCAATACTTCCCTGTGCTCTTGAGTCGGTGTGACATACTACTCCGCAATTCTCTGCTCGTAAATGCAGCATGTACCACGTCTTCAATAAGTTAAAACAAACCCCGTCTGCGCTTTGATTCGGCGGCAACTCTTGTCGTTTGGTCTATAAATTTGCTCCGAAGCACAGCAGAAGAAAATTGACTTTTGTTGGAAAAAAAACAGGAGTAGGTTGAAACGTTTACACAGGAATGTAAGAGGAGTGATGATATTCGTTGAATCATTCACCTCTTTTTCGTAAAGGTCCAACCGAACTCTTGGAGTAAAGCTGAATTTTCACATTTTTTTCAATTGCATACGGAAAAAGTGCTTCAAATTTTTATCAATTCGGACCACGATGTGTTTGTTTGAACATAAAAGATGGAAATTGAAGATATTCTGTTAGTCTTAATACATATTTGTTTCCATCCCACGATTAAACATTTTCAGAAGCGCTCCGCCCTACACACGCATGAAACGCTAAAGGCGTCATACATTCGTGCATTATGTCCGGTCTATCCGCGCTATTAGGTGTAAGACTAATATAGCTAATCACCAGGTTCCGCCTGCAATCGAATCACCTAGAAAACGGGCAGCGGCAAGGATGTGACGCAATAATGCATTTATCTNTCAACAAACACATGCAATTGAGTTACAGAGGCTGTTTGGAAAGGGAAAAAATGCTGTCTGGGCTNAAGTAGTTGACAGCGGTCGATGCTTTCAGCTTTCATCCTCCGTATCATTATAACCTGCTAGTGGGCTTTGGCCTAACAACAGCAATTTCTTCACAAGCCTTTCGCGGTTAAGCTACTTGGTTCTTGGTAGTAAAATATGAAAGATAAAAAAAGGGTTTAACGCACTTGGAAATTTATAGGTGATGTCAGATCTGACCGAAGAGAAAACCATTTTAATAAAATGGATTGGATAATGTTTTCTTCTGGCAAACGCAGTGGCGTTGCGTAACCTTTTTCAAGTCAGGAGGATCTATCTGAACAATAAACTCGTGAACTGCCAGTAGAAAGTAATAAGTCTTTGTTTGAATGAAGGCAATTTTTCTGTGGAAAATGACGGTGAAAGAAAACGGCCTCTAATAAACTGCAAATTTATTCCACAGGGAAGTCTGAAATAAAATAAACACTGCTAGTTGTCTATGAAATTTGCTGACAATACCCTAGCTGCCTATGTTGAATTCATTTATTGTACGTTATTTTGTTGTTGGAAACATTCCAATATCAGTTTGGCCCAGGATTCAAACACTAACTATTACAGACAGAAAACAATGTCTATTGATACAGAAATCTTAATACTCTGATAAGACGGATAAGAAAAAAATCTGGTATTTGCACAACGTGGTAAGGTGCTGTTGCAAGAGATGTTTGTACTGGCTCTGGTGTCGGTTACGTTTATCAACGTGCTTGTACCCGAGCCGTGCTTTGCAGCTCCACGCAGAGGTCGCGGAGTCTTACGTAGCGCTTCAAGGAGCGTTACTCTTGTCACACAGAAAACACGTCATGGAAGTTTAAATCATATCCTCTTCCGCGAGAATCAGAGCAAAGATTATGAGGCTCAAAGTTTGGGCTGTAGGCTAGAATCACTTCTGCTTTGAGCGTTTCTCTTGGGGACTCAACGAGAGAAACCGAATTAAGGCTGTGATTGTACTGTATGTTGCCACGTGGGAAGTTTTTGAGTCGATTTCTGCCAAAATCAAGACTGATATTCTCTTGTTAAACCAAGCGTACATGTGGCGGCTTTCATTTCAAAGTCATAAAAATTGTTTTGGTTGAAACGGCGTTACCCGTTCTTGTTTCAAGGAAACTTAAATTTTAGCATGTGGTGAAATGGTACAATCTTGTACTCTTGTGCTTAGAGCTATCTGCGTACGTTTTGCAAAAGACTGCCGATACGGCTCTGTATTCATGGTAAGCATGATGAGTCATACACACAACTACTGATAAACGCTGGGCTACCCGCCCGCTTATCATAGAAGCGAATGTACAAAAAATGATGACCTGATAGTATGCTCTCAGTGCAACCTCTGTTGTGCTGAAGTTCAGCCTTCCTTTGGGATCACAGTGGAGACTGTGCGTAGCAACTGAGCAAGTTCCACTGAGACTGAATAAACCAAAAACGTTTGACTCATCATCTGCTCCGTACATTTTGAAATCGCTGTATTTTCCCCAGCGATTACGTGAAGACCATTTTTTTCCAACAGTAAATTCAAGAGCTGCTGAGAATGGTAAACATTCAATAATACCGGGGAAGTGCCATTGCTGCCTTGTCTTCACACAGCAGCTCTGTCCTCGTGACGATCTTATCAGATGTTACTGATGTTCACACCAATAAACATCCACGGAGTCGCTTTGTTGGTTTTGTGTTCCATTTTAGGCCGTTGCAATCATAAATTAAATTAGAACAATGTTGCAAAGATGAACAATGAGCTGTGCATAAACACCACTTGTCACTCTTTGTTTTGTGATTACAATTCTTGTGCCTGTTAGAAACAAAGAAAATACCCAAAAGCTAAAGAATGCCTAAACCTCTCACGATCCTTTCTTGTTAATGAACATGTTTTTATCGTTTTCGCCGATCTAAAGAAATCGAGCTTGCGATCAGTGTTTGCTCTTCGCTTTTCCCTGATCAATAGTTAGAGATTTTCGAAAGGCTATTGACGTAACAGGAAAACAGTCATGTGTGGAAGCTTCTAAGTAATAAAAGGAAAACATTTCCAGGCATTTTGCTCGATTTGACGTCTTGTTTTAATGGATCGACATGTTTGTGGTCCATACGATCTTCCGCCAACCTTAAAGGATTCATTTAAAACTGGTTTTCTAAACTTAGTGAAGTATGGCTTAAAATACGTTTAAATCTTTCATAATTTTAAATCCAACATTATACGATTACGTTTTGCATGACTGTATGCGCAATTTTGCGATATGGTTCATAGATTGTAGTTATTTTGCACTAAACTGATAGTTGTTTTAGGCTTTTGCAAAGAACTGATAGTTGTTTAAGCTTTTGCAAAAGAAATATTCTCGTGTTCAGATTTACTTTCACGGAAGGCATTGGTTTTTCCTTTCAAACCGGTCTAAACCAGTTCAAACCAGTCTAAAGAGGTCTCAAATTTTTAAAGCAACGTGCTGGTCCAGCTTCACAAAAGACGGCAAACATTTTTCCATCTGCTGAAAAAAGACAGAGTTTGTGTTATGCGTTGCGTACACACAACCGATAAACATTAAATTCATACATGCATTTATTGACTGTTTTACTTAGGACTGCGCTGAAATGGTGCGCCCGCCGCCCAGAAGTCACAAGGACTTCGCCTCTTGGGATACGTCACAAAGACATAAAGATCGTCAATATCTCCCATAAATATAAAGTGATTAAAGTTTTTGAATTTTACAAAACGTTTTTTTGCCGCAATATGCTTTTGGGATGTGGGCTCCTTTCAATTTTGTTTTTCCTTTATTTTAGTCGTTGGGCGTCAGTTCGTGCGGCTTTGTTCTCACTCCATATTTCTTCTTTTTTTTAGCTTCGTACAAAGAAGAGAACTTTAGTGGTGTGCGTCATCGTGTGGTGCACGTCGATCATCATGTCAATACCTGTCATGCTTTACGCCAAAACGGAGAAAGTGAACGCCTTGACTTTCTGCAGACTTATGTTTCCTGGGTACAAAGCTTACGATCCAAACGACTCGAGCATCTTGGTTTATTAGTGAGTATGGATTTTATCAAGCAGGCTGGTCGATACGATCCGTTTCAGTTGTTATAATTTGGCGATAATTAGAAAAGCCGGTGCTGCTGCTTTAATGTGAAAAACACATTTTTGAATACGAACTACCGTATGCTTGCTACAATTTTTTTGTAGTTTGGCAGCAAGAATGTCGCTTTAAAAATAAAAAAAACGCGAAATATGACGGCAGTGACGTAGCGGCGCGAAGCGATATCAATCACGTTCACGTGACTCAACAGGATACGGGCTGGAGGCGACGGCGTGTGACGTAACGGATGATGCAGGAAGATGTGCTAGAGGTAAAATACAGAAAGGCGTCAACGGAGCATTTGCGTTCAGCTCTGCCTTGTGTTTTCGAATCACCAAAGATTAAAGAATCTGAAGCAACCGCCGGTTGTTGCCATTACTGATGACCTCGCCTCGGGGTTGTGAAAATCATTCCCATGAGCTGGGTTGGGGTTTGTCTGCAAATGTCTGCAGACTGACGAGCTTAGTGAAGTTTGGTGCTCCTCTGCGCGGTTCCTTGGACTGCATTTCGTCTGATCGAAGCGGTAGGCACTCAGTAACGATTCTAGAATGAAAAAAGTAGGGGGGGGCACTACGGGGCCAAGGAAAAAGTAGGGGGGGCAACATAAATGTCTATCTTGCGTGGTGATTTTTCATTGTTTTGAAGATTAAGTTGCTATGATTAACCCTATCAAACCCAACATAGGTTTGTGAATATCGTTAAATATTAACTAGCGGTATTATTCGCAATAGACACCTAAACGCCACTGTATATGTAATCACACACGTGACCTGCTATGTCGAATATTCTGTGCTAACCATGAAACTTCCACAGCAATGCAAATGTAAATCCAAACACCATTATGCGTACACAATTGTGCCGGTCTCACATGAACGAAAGCAGCTTCAGAAAGTTAAAACAATTCACATGAAAGCGAACTGGTTCCAACCATGAATTCCACCTTGACACAGAGACAAGTAGGCTGTTGATAGC
>JGI24158J21664_10006643_pt1 | contig 15263 bp, 7 predicted proteins | sample Ectturendosymbi3_FD_21664 | JGI IMG/M metagenome (IMG submission 21664) | reverse complement strand
CTTGAAAAAGTATTGAATTTTGCCAAAATGTACATTAGGTATTGAAAAAGTATGGAAATTCTAAATGGAAAAGAAATCTCAAGTATCTGTGCAGAATTTCACTGAAGGCAAAGCACTGCATTATTTAGGCAGTGTTATGCAATGTGCAAAATTGAGTTTCATGATTAAGAATTTCAAAAAAAGAAGGGAAGTAATGGTATTGAACTTAAATTTAGTAGTGAAAAGGTATTGAAAAAGTATGGAAAATGATTTTTAAAAATGTGTGGGAACCCTGATAGTTATAGTATTTGGTTCCATGCTTGATGCTGCAATATGGAGAGTGTTGTGCATATATTGTGCATCTGAAATTCTGTTTCGACACTTGGATTTACAATATTTAATCTTAGAAATGAATTGTTCGCGAAGATAAATACTTCCAAATACCCAAATCAATTTTGAGCATGCTTTGAAATCTTTGGGAATCTTGTTCTTAGGTGACACTCTTTGTAAAGCTACAGAAGCGTTTTTGATAGAAATTTTGCATTCAGATCCAAGTCATTCTACAATTCAATAAATTCTGTTGCAGTGGTTCTTAACCTTTATCTACCACGCCACCCTTTTAATTGTCCATTGTTTCATGCCCCCCTGACTTTATATACGCTATGAAAGCAAATGTATTTGTTGGTAAATTTATTAATCAAAATATCCATGTTCCAAAGTGTGTAAGGGTTTGTGCCCCCTGGAAATTTATTGATTCTCTCCTCATGCCCTCACAATTAACAACCATTGTTCCATTTGGACGTCTATTGGCATTGATTCAACATCAATCTCAAAGGGCATTGAAAACATTTTTATGCCACTTTCCAAATTGCCAAAATCCTGAAATTGACGATCAAATTCACATTGCAACTTTACAATTTCATTAGCATATTCAACATTAGTATGTCACTTTCACTGTCTCCAAGTGCACTTTGCAAGCGCAGGAAAAGGTCAAACACATATTAGCATAACTGCCTTTACCAAAATTTTGGCTTTACTTCAAACGCTTTGATTTCACTCAAAAGATTGCAAATGAGTTTTTCCTTTCCTTGGCAAGGTTGCAGAGTCAGTAAAATGTTCATCTCCGACTCCTAGCTTCAAAATTTTCCGACACCAACTTTCACACAATGTGAATGAAGTTTGGTTGTCAACAATTTTGTAGCAAATACCAACCAGTGGAAACCGTGGTACACAGCAAGAATTCTCTGTTTGATCAAAAGCTGCAAAAGAAGTTGTTCCATTTTAACAAGCGTGAGTTAGGATTCAGAAGTGAGATGTAATAAATTATTCAATTGGACTTCCGGAGTTGAAGTTGGATGAAAAAATATGATTTTTAGTGTTGTTAAGAATCCGACGCTACCAAAAAGCCCCTGACTACTTGCAACACTGACTCCGCCATCCTGCTTGCAATGATTCATTCAGATAGTTGAATGTTTCTCTTATATCCACCAAGAAAACAAGCTTTATAACCCAGTGAGCATTAGAAGCTCATGCTGTTTTCCTTCAGAATCCATATAAAATGCAATTTTTTGTCTTAAATTCCACACTCACTTCAATGATTTTCTCTTGCTAAGCCAGCAATTTTGTTAAAAGTAGAAGACATCTTTGTAGTTACCACTGATTTCTTCCATGTGCTGGTTACATTATTTTTGTTTTTGGTGTAAATCCATCTTACATTAATGTATTTACTTACATGAAATTTAAAAAATACAAAACAGTTCTAGAAAAGCTTGCTGGCTGGATTGGATTTCTACGTAGGCCGGATCTGGCTCGTGGGCCTAACTTTGGGGACCACTATGCTAGAGAGCTGTTCAAACCCTCAAAAGACTCTTTGAGTCTGCACTNAAATAAAAAAAAAGTTTTGGGTTTAGTTTTTTTTGGTGGTGCTGTCATAAGTGGAGTTGGTTTAAGCCACTTTGGCCCACTTCATCGAGCACCTTGGCCCAAACTGCTAGATGGAAGTATTATCATGTTTTTATTGGAAACTAGGCTAAAATCTTAGTCTTTTGGGCCTTTGATTGACTTTCCAGGGTTTTGGGTTGAAAAGTTTGCCCAAAAAGCCGCAAATTTGACAAAAAAACTAAAAATTGATTTTTTCATAGTTTATAGGTTATTCTTCTAGGAAACAATGACTCTTATATCCAGTGTGGGTACAATGTCTTTGGTTGCAGTGTCACTCAATGTAACTGCTACTGTTGTATCTAGATACCGATTTATTCAACTGTAAGCTACAGCTTATAAAGTTTTTTTTTCATCACTTTGTGCAGGATACAATCAAGGGCGGCTTACTTTTTTTTCTTTTCCTTATTGCAAGGTCTACATGACGCTCAGTCTTTCCTTGGCTACATTTTGTTGGCCAAATTATTTTTGCATATATATTCTCTTCTCTTTAGCGCCACATGCACACTCTGTCGCAAAAGGGAATATTAAAATTGGGTTGTAGTTTGTTGGAATTAACTTTATTTAGAGCTGTCTCAATTTTTATGGCTGTATGTATGACTGAATGGTAATATCGGTGATCTCAGAAGTGGCGCTATGTCAATTCGTTTGTGTGAGATCAGATTTGTGCGCATAGAAGGTGACCCCCTGATTTGATAATTTTTTTTTTAGTTTTAAAGTCAGCTTATATGCGAGTATATATGGTAAATACAATTGATGCAAAGTAATATTTTTTTATGAGGTAGATGAAATAGTTGGGTAATACAACTGATGTAAATACAATTGATGCAAAATAATATTTTTTATGAGGTAGATGAACTAGTTGTGGTAACTGTTTATCACAGGCTCACAGCACTTCAAGATTAACCAGAACGTTGGTTTGGGTTTTGGTTTTAGGTGTAGCGTCCAGGTGATGAAACAAGGTTATTTTGTGTAGTTCAGGTTTAATTCAGTGGTTGAAATGATTTCCGCAGATGTAAGTGCAGCTTGTACCAACATGACTTCATATCCATATGTTATTAGTGTCAACAAGAATTGCAGTGCTGCTTGGCAAAAAGCTTCATTTAAATAAGTGTTGGATTAATGTTACATGAAGACTTACTGGGTTGAGGTAAAAAATGTTAAAATGTTGGCCAAGTCAACCCTAGAATCAATACACTACGGGCAACAAACTGCAGACAAAAAATGTATCACAACACCCCAGGCAATAAATCACTACACTATGGACCAATGGTTCCCAACCTTTTTTGGTGATGTACCCTTCAGGCAATATTCTGTTTAGCAAGTACCCCTTGACTGTAATCATTAGTATAATAATTAGAAGTGTACCTATACTCATTGTACTTTTATGTTAAAATTGCATTAAGAATGTACTTAATAATCAGTAAAAAAAATTCATTTACCCTTTGCAGCACCCTTTCGTACCTATATTTGAGAAACACTGCTGTAGACAACAAGAGCTAAAGTGTTGGCCGAGTCAATCATAGAGATCAGTCAATCCTAGAACACACTGTGGGCAACAAACTTGCAATACTTTGCTGGTGCAAATGTCATGTTGTTCAAGGTGGTAACTTCCCAAAATTACAGCCTTCTCTAGGTATAAGCCTTTTTCTTGCACGAAAAGCAGAAGGCTGTCAGTACTTCTGTTTTTTTTTATCTTCTTTCTGCAACATACCAGGAATTCTCTGCTTTTTGAGACTCCTTCACATCACATCTGCAAAGTATCTTTGTGATTGTCATTTTATTTAGCTATAATACCTATCAACCAAGATAGCACTGTAAATGGAAATATTTTGTTTTTCAGATAATGAAATATTTTTTAAAGAATTTTAACAGCTAAATTTTTGTGAGTTTTTAAAAAAAGTTTGTTCACTTATTTTTTACAGATGCAGTGGTGTTAGTTCTGAAACGATAAGGTGTGTATTGGTGTGTGCATATGTGCTTATTTTAAGATCATTTATCTGTGAGTTATTACGAAGTAATCAACCTGGCTTCCAAAGCACAAACAGAGTCTTCGTCCTCATCATCCAAAACCTACTTATTGGTTGTTCCAACCGTGGCCCCCTCAAACAGCGAACAAAGCAAAAGACAGGCTGTGGGAAACTTGATATCAGAAAAAAATCGTCAACAGTACTTTCATTTTTTGGAAGAGGATCAGCAGCAAAAAACATTAAAGCGCAAAGTTCCTACTACAGTTAGTCCGTTATCTGCAAGTCAGCGGTTATCTCATTTACCTGCTAGGCAAAAAGAAATTGTCCAGGCAACTCAACGATCTTATACCCAACAAGAAATTTCGGTTCCGCAAAGTAATTCTTCAGCAAATAGCAGTGGATCGTCTTCTTCAGTCTCATCGTTTCAGCATCAAACCACTCCAGTTCTTGGTCCGTCATCACAGTCTGAACCAGAAGCCGAAAGACCCTCTCAATTTGACGCTAATACTGTAAATCAAATTCTTTTGCCAGCTTCTCAAGTGAATAATTCTGAAGAAAAAACATCATCCGTTGTTGTTTCGGCTGTTGATACAAACGTAAGTTTATTGACGTCCGTTATTGAACTCTCATTGCTACTTTCAGGAAGGTTGCATACATTTGGGATACACGTAAATCGAAAATGAAGGGGTAATTCTTTAAATGTGTTATTTTGAAAAGTGTGTTTTAATTAAGAGTTTATAATCCGCATCGCAAAACAGACTTTTGTTAATGGTCACGGCAGGATGACCCGAAAGCTATTTCCTTTCGGCAAAAATTAAGAATGCTGGTTAGGACGCAGATCGTTGGTTTTCGGTGAACTAATTGATCCGCATAAAATCACTCTACCACGTAATATGTAAGTGCTGCGGAACGAATCAATCATGTTTTTCAATAAACAATTGGTAATGCCAGCAACATTTTTTGTCGTGAAATATCGCAGTTTGGGTGCACCCCTACACGTCACGATAGGGGCCGATTCAGCTTGGTCTCTTCTCGATTTGTAGAAAATAAAAGGAAAAAGCAGTTAGTTTGTTTTTTATTGGTGTGTGTGGTTTCAAAAATTTCTCCAACGTTGCAACTCGTACACAGATAGAAATGCCCAGTAAATGCATGTGATGCTTTGTAATGGTTGTAAATTTGTATAGAACTTAGTAGATACTTCGCGGAATTTTTTTTCAGGTAACTTCAATTGAATTGTTTTGGTGAGAAATCAAAATCTAAAGAGCTTTTCTTGGAAACTTTATCTTCTTGAAACAACAATTAAAAGCTCTAGGTTTCTGTACTAGTCTTTCGAGGAATCAGCCGACTGGGTTCTGTTTCCATCTTTTTGCGATGATCCAAACTTGCACATGTCTGTATTCAAGTAACTTCACTCCACAGGGTGAAACAAGCAAGGAATCTATCGCAAAATTTTAATAGGAAATCGATTTCACGTGACACTACGCACCGTCAGCCCTTACATCTTATTCAAACCAAAAAATTGTGATAGATTTCATGCTTGTTTCACCTGTGGAGTGAAGTTACTTGCATCCTGAAACAAATTTAATCCTAGTTTATCCTTGATTTTTCAAGCGTTTGCGCTATTTCATTGTTTATTTTGATTTAATTGCTTTTTTCAAATATTAGCATTGTGTGCACCCAAGCTGAAGTTTGATTTATTTTTCAGGCACAAGTGAAGGAAGATTTAGCCACCTGGGTGAAACTGGACGGGATGGAATCGGATTTGGTAAAGGATTTTGATGCAAATTTGAGTGGCTTAGGGTTGGAACTTGGCGCTAACGCGTACAACATGAGCGAAGTGCTGAACCTTCCCATGTTCAAGCAAGACTTGATTGGCGGTGCTAACCAAGGATTGCCGCCTTTGCAATATATGCTGTGTGCACCGACATCACCCGCTACCAAAGTGTATGAAGAAACATTAACTTACTTGAATCAGGGACAGTCGTACGAAATCAAATTAAAGAAACTGCGAGATATAGCTGATTTCGGGCCGCTGAATTTAGTCAAAAGTCAATTACGCGTGGTGTTTCACGATCGCAGGCTACAATACACAGAACACCAACAGTTTCTCAGCTGGAAGTTTAACAGGCCTGGGGATCGCTTGCTCAATATTGACGTACCGATGTCCGTCGGGGTTATGCAGCCCAAAGAGCATCCAGACCTATTAAATCTTGTTGAATTTGTTTGGGACGTTGAAAAAGAAGCATCCGTTAGTGTGCAAGTGCACTGCATCAGTACAGAATTTACAGCCAGAAAGCACGGGGGCGAGAAGGGCGTGCCGTTTCGCATACAGATCGACACGTATATGTTTGACGGCAACGAAATGGGTCCCCACATCCATTCTGCAAGTTGCCAGATAAAGGTGTTCAAGCCCAAAGGTGCGGACCGCAAGCAAAAGACAGACAAGGATAAAATGGACCGCCGATCTGCTCAAGAAAAACTCAAGTATCAGCCTTCGTACGATTCCACTTTATTAAGTGAATGTCCACCCGCTCAACCGCAAAGCGACCAGATTGAGGACCTCACTCAATCTGCTGCCACTCCCACGCAAGCGAGAATCATGGACTCGTCGGCAGAGATGATAGNGAGGTCAGACTATGCTGTTGTTCCACATGGCGCATCTAACAGCGGTAACTTTCCTGAAAGACATTGTAGAAGTCTCGTCAGTTACAATCCGTCGATGGATTCTAGTATTCCTGTATCACCTCCGTGTCCATCTGTCGCTCCTTCTCCGTCAAACTCCCTCCATGAACCGCCCAGTCCTGCGGCGGCAGGAACCTCAGGATCTCTCAAGCCTGAGATTTTGACAGCTTACGCAACAGCAAGTCAAACGAGAGAATGGATGCAGCGGCGACGCTTCTCTAGCTTCGTGAAAACCTTCAGCAATTTTTCCGGAGCCGACCTTTTAACTTTGTCCCGCGACGACATTATACAAATCTGCGGTCATGCCGACGGCATTCGTTTATTTAATGCTCTCCGTGCGAAGCCGGTTCATCCTCGTTTGACTCTGTACTTGACTCCGGCTTCCGGTGGCGGCGATGCCGAGCTCAGCATCTACAAAGCGTACTATCTCGAACAAGCTACGGTCGCGGAACTGGGCAAAGCCACGGGTGCGTGCATTTTCGAGCACCAGGAGGCAGCATCGCGGCCACGCATTTCGCGCATCTTGTATCAGCCTCCTCGCTCTTCNATTCACGTGCTGGTCACTGATGAAGTAGTTTCGGTGATGAAAGATGAATCATCTTTTACTGTTTCGCTCATAAAAAACGAGACTTCTTCTACCTACCAAATCATACTCAACCCCTAACGATTTTTATCAATCATTGTGGTTGATTGTGATGTGGCAACTGATGTCGTAATTGAGTTCATCATGCAAGCATACGTGGTTCAACAGTCAGACCAAAAATGCTGCTTGAATACTGCGAGCTGTTACGTCATTCATTCGCTCTGTTCATGTTTATAAATAGCTTATCGGATTGAAGGGTCACATGAGATGTGTGATTTTGAGGAATGCTCGCCCTTGGCGTTTTTGTCATTTTTTATGCATTGGTTGGAAATTGGAAAAAGCTTCGAGCACCTAAAAACCACATGATTAGAACAGTCAGAATGACCTGGCCATAAATACACCACAAAAAATGGTTTTTCAGTGCTTCTAGAAAACTTGGTTTGTAAAAAAAGCGTGAAAGTCGCGATTGCAAAGCTAATTCATTTGTAGCATCTTGGCTTTTCTCATCCACCTATTTAATAGGTTTTATATGCTCGTTTTTTGTGTTGTCGTCAAGAACGGTTCGCGAAGTGTTTTGGGTTTGTTTTGGCTAAGACTTTGTCTGGATATAAGAAATAATTGTCAACACAAGTGTTGAAATGGCTGAGTATCAACAACAAGACAATACTGAAAAGCATTCCTAAGTATGTGCAGCGGCTTGTGTATGCAGTAAGTGATAAGAACAAAAGCTATCCATTTGCACCCTTTAGGTTGAGTATATAGGTGCTGCTGTGCTATGGGGTAATGGCAAATGTAATCGGCAGACGGGCTTCAATGTTACGAGCAAGGAATAAAATCAAGATTTTTTATTCTTTTATACGTAGGTTTTATCGCTGCTAAGTGTGTGAGCCCTCGAGATAAATAAAATTAAACGAAGCTACTTTGATGTGCTGTAAATGCTCATAACAATGATATAAAAATTTAGGTCGATCACTGCTTTTTCCTTTTTTTTGAACAGCAGTTTTACCCACCGGTGTCATTATTTTTTGGATCCCCGAGTTTCACCAAGATAGTAGTAGCAGTCCTGTAAATCCGGTCTTATCCCCAGTATGGAGGTGGCCGGATTAACCTAATGACTTGCACATAATTTCAGTCCTCTCCATTTTAATCGATTAGCCAGTGATATAACCTATAGTGATCCTGGATGCGTGGCTTACGTTTGTCAAGACCGATTCTGCATTCTACCTTGCTGACCACTGCTGTTTAATCTACGACGTAAAGATATTTACTCAAAAACTATGAAATCGTACAAAGCCCTTTTTTCGAGCTGTTTTGGACGATTGTCAACAGTTAACTAACTCGAAAAGTAAAATTGCTGAATACTGATCGGAAAGGTGAGCCGAACTCTTGAACAGAAACTTCCATCTCATTCCCGCGAAAAATATAAGAAAAATTTAGTCGAATTATTTTGTTGCGGTGCAGCTTGCAAAAAAACACGGTAATCATTCTCCCATTTTGTAATTGGATATATGTTGTTTCGCTGCGAATTTTGTATTTCCGTTAATTGTAATGTTTTCGTTGCACCATTCCAGCCACCTTGTTTTGATATCTGCGTTTTTGGTGAATCATTTAACTGATGCCATTTAAACAACGCTAACGAATCTCTTGAATAGTTGATCCGAATTCACCCATTTCTTGATAAGAAAGCCCCAGAGGCAAATTTGCCAAAGTGTAGATCATTGGCGTAGTCCAATCATTTTGACTTAATTTTCAAGATTATATGAATTAACACCGTGTTGGAACTTGGAAGTAAATTTGAAATAAGCCAAAATTTGAGCAGAGTGGGAAATAATCTGGGAATAAATTTTAAAAATTCGCTCTTATAAAACCTTTGCAGTATATTTGTCCAGACGAAAGAGTTTCAATACGTTTGTCCGTGGTCTTCATAGTGCGAAATTGTTCCTTGCGACCAAAACTCATTTTATTCCGAAGTTTAGCCGCATAATTTACTCCGGTGTTTGTATCAGTGTGTTTGTTTGGGTTTGTGCTCACAACAGCATCTTATTTATTGTGCGGAACAGCTACCAACAAGATGATCGTTCTGTCCTTCGTCACTATCTCGAGTTTTCCCGCCTAACTAATCCCTCAGCAGTTACCTAGCGAACACGTTCCCCTGCACAAGTTGGAATTCAGTATTGGTTGTAAGGGATCAATGTTCAAACGCGTAGAACAGTTATCACACAGTAGTTGTGTATCTGGTTTACAATTCAGTCATGTGGAAGAATGAGTTCTACTGCTGATCTTGTGTGCGTGAAAGCTCTGAGACAACTGCCTTTTTTCTTGAAAACCAATACCGTTTAAGAGGTCCGAATCTTCGTCAATATTTCTTGCATCGTATCAAAATTAACTCCGGGTAGGTTAAACATCAGCGCACATTTGGAATTAACACTTTCGAAGAAGTACTTCGGTAGCTAAGAGTTGAGACAGATTTACGGTAAGTCCATTTAAGTGACTCAATAGGCTGCGAATTATCTTTGCACCAGGCGAATCAAACGAGTGCATGCCATACGCGACCTTCAGGAATCGAAAGCAAATTTAGAGGTTGGGATGCAAGCTTTGCAGCATTTTTTTCTGCATATCTTGGTGCTTCTCTCACCTCGGGGTTTGAAAAGCTTATGTATGGTGCATTGCACCCTGGTCTTTTCCTTTTGTTGTGCACAAACCTGTGGGGTTGTGCACAAATTTCGAGAACCTGCTTTATCTGCAATTTTGGAGTACGATCGTGTTTCTCCAACCTTTTGATCTTATGCCGAGTTGGAATCGGAGAATAACGTTGGAAAAACTACTGTATTTTAGAATTAAGTTCGCTGCACAGCGTTTTAAATCGATGTTTTTGTGAAGGGCTGCTTTTAGCGTATTTCATTTTGCGTTGCACTCACCAACAATTTTTAGATGATTGATCCAGCTAACCTGGGCACATCGTAAGTAGTTTGCTTCCTTTTTATTTGCCGCAACGCCCTTCCCTGCGTTAGAGCCCAGTGCCACTTCACCATCTCGAGGCCAGGTTGAGATATAATTGAAAAATTGTTTTGCTTAGTGCTCTATTGTATCTTTCAGTGCCCTTTTCGTCTCGTTCTGTTCTTTTTTACCCATTCAATTTGCCATGACTCTTAAGTTCACTCGCGGAAGTGGTTTAAACAACATCCTTGCTTTACTGCCGTGACGAATGATGCTGTCCAATTAAGGCGTTTGGCGTGAATAGCGGCTAAAGTTTTATAATATTCAGTTATTGTAACGACACAAAGGTATCTGCAAAACTTCTCGCTTTGTGTCGGCAAAGGTGGTAAACCGTTACCCGTGTTGAGATAAGTTCTGTGGTTGCTGCACTGCAGAGCCGCTGAAGATAAACATCAGCCATAGGACTTGTTTGCAAGTACCAGTTTCCGTGGAGTGGCCCAAAACATTCTGGTGCTTTGTGAACCGTTATTTGGTAGTAACAGTGATGCGCTCATGTTTTCTTTACTACATAAAAGAAAAACTTGCATGAATCAGTATTTTAGGACTTGCTCCCGTATTCCTCGCAATACCTGGATTGCGATTTTGTTTTTTGATAAAGAAGAACTGGACCAAAGACCTATGCGAACGATTCCATCTCATCTCCAGTGTAAAAAGCCGTTCACCAACGGCCGTACCAAGCGTGCCGTTTGCAAAACACCATGGTCTGAAACTTCTCGCTGGGATCGAAACAGCGAGCAATTTTGTTAAATTGACCAGTTTACGCGATCAATGTTGACAAACATTATTTTGACCAACTGTCCCAATCGATTTGCCAAAAGAATGCGATGTTATTTCGATTTGCATACTATGAAAGTTCAGTGGCCAATTTTTGAATAAAAGTATTTCGCAATACTTTCGCACGCTTCTAAAACTCTTAATAGAAACTTTATATGTTTCATTTCACAATGAAAACTTGGCCGTAAGGAAAGGTATTATTTTTGGCTTCATGAAAGGTCCTCCTTTTGCGAGTGTTTTTTTATGGGTGGTGTGGTGAAATTAAACCAAAGCACTGCTTCAAATTCTTGCTGTATTTATACCCCCAACAGCTGTGGTAAAGCACCAGTTGTTAATCTAAACCAGTGGTTTTCAACCTTCATACAGCGATTCATTATAGCAACCTGCTATAACCCAACGACCCCCCATCTGAAACTCGAATAAGGCAAACGTAATACAGCTGTGTACATAAAATATCTACTCGCGACCCACAGGTTGAAAAACACTGATCTAAATGATTATCTCCACTGTGCGCAACAAATACCAAATCATTCCTGTACCTGTGACAACCGCTCGTACGAAATCTCAATGGACAGGTTTGGACCATTACAAATTCGTTTGTTACACTGTCTAGTAGTAATGTAGTAGGTCATTCCTGCTGCATCTGAATACAACAACCACCGATGACCAGAGCATAGGAAAGGTACTTTACGTCTAGCCTTTGTAAACAATGTATTTCATGTTACGTCGGATTTACTGGTCGCAACGCAAGTTTTCATGAGACTGAGACATTAAGTGTTGCCAGATGAATTAAATGTTCGTACACTGAAAGTATTTCGTCGGCAATGTGTCACAAACTTGTCTTTACATATTCTGATAAAATGTGTCTTTTTGAGACATAGTCTCAATCAACAGACTAGCGAGTACTTGCTGTACTCAAACAGCTTGCTCTATAGCTTTTCGCTTAACTTTTGAAAACGCAGTAACGAAGGACATGCATCTAAGGCTACATACTGTACCAATGCACTCACCAGTTTTTTCTCATGACCCACTGTAGGCAACCTCTACCAGTATGAGGCAATAACCTTATAGACCAGGGTGGTCCAACTACTTTTGAACTACGGGCCATTTTACAAAAACGTGACAACTCGCGGGAAACATTCAACTAAATAATGCATGGAACAACAGATTCACAACATTTAAAACTAATAGAGGGAAAAATATGTGTTATTGAAATTATTACACAATAGAAAATAGCAACTTATTACAATCTCTATCAGTAGGATAGTCGAGGCTTCTCTGACACCATCATTCCTTCATCAATACCAGTGTTACTGGTGCAAGTCGGAGACGACGGTCCAGCGTTTCGTCTCCCATTCCATTTCTGTTTTTAGATTTGACTTGCTTCATCGTAGAAAATGTACTCTCACAAAGGCATGTTTCCAAACATCGAATGCATTTTTAGCGCGAAATATTTTAATTTGGCAGATCTATCTTTGCTGACTGATTTACAGAAGCTATCTGCAGTCTCTAACACCGTTAGTATTGCACATTTTAGAAGATGTTATGCTTTATTGTTCTGATTAAAATTACCTATCGCACGGATGGGCAATTAATTTAGCTCGAGAGCCACTTTGAGAAGGCCCCATTTAGAGGATAGATAGACAGATTTTTGTTATTTAATGGTATTGAGTTCATTGCACCAGGTGTACTCTTCAAGACAACGAACGCCAGGGCACCGAAAAAACAGAGGTTATCCAAATAGATGCCCCAGTAGAGGGCCGTACCCTCTGATTTGATCGTAAAATAAATAAATGTAACAAAATGGTACACATAAAAGGCATTGTTCTTGTGCAAATGCACTTTATCCAGCGCAAGTAGTTCAGTGAGACTTTAAACACGCGCTGAATGCTTCAGACACGGGCTGTGACGCGCTGAATGCTTCAGAAAACTATACGTTTTTAGCTGTTTTGTACTTTCACCAAATAGTTTATACTACCTCCGGTTACAAACCACAAGTATATCTGAAAATCCAGCTTCAGTAATTTGATCAGTGATACGGGAGCGGGAGTTGACGACAAATTAACATCAGATTTCAACATCAGCAGTGCTTTGTAGCTAACTTACACAAGCAACTTTGCCATACATCATCTTGCGTAACTAAAGTTTGAAAGAAACAAATTTTAGAATGCAACTGCTCACAAATTTTATTGCTTGCTGCAGAAAATTGTTTTATAGCGTTGAAAACGGTTGCTATTCTTTCACAGAAATAAGTTGAGTGAAGCCTAAATTTCGACTTCACTGTACGCTGTCAACCAATAGCCACACAAAAAAAACTTACACTACGCCAGAGCAAACAACAAACTCGCATGTATCCAAGAGGTTCGAATCAAATAACTTACGTTACATAATCTTACAGCACATATATGGAGAGAGAAAATAAGTTAAGTTTGATTGTTCAGGAAAATCTATCTTTTTCCACGTGAAATACACAGGAGATTATAGCGAAGCGTTTCGTCACATGGTTACAATGCAAATCACGGATGTACAGTAATGTAGATATGCGGATTGAGCGCTTGATGGCTTTGAGAAAACAAGAGAATGCTTGTGCTTTCACAATATGGACAAATAAAAGAACATTTCCGTGGACTGTGCGTTCCGTTAAATCAGGAAGATGTGACAGTCAACACTTTGTTTTTGCTTTCGGCGACGGACATTCACCGACCATAGCTTCACATTAAAGCTTGAAAACTGTCGGTTGTTGTGGTGGAATAAAGCAACTAGCCTAAATCTCTACGTTCTACTGCAATTTTCAAAATACGAAAGTTAGCGTTTATCATTTGCATTAAGCAGATTTCTAATTTCTACCTATTCTACAAGCAAGCACTACTGCCAAGGAACATGAGCAATGACTTCCACGAAGTGTTTTGCAATCTGTGGTTCTATGACGTATAAATGCAAAGAGGACATTTTTCTACACTACTTCGTTGAAGCAGTTTCACAGTCACACAAAAACATGCTTGAAAAACACAATGTTATGTATTTGTTACGAACTGACAGAACGTTTCTTTTCAGGAAGAGGTTAGAAGAACATAAGCTGCCTGCACTCAAGCACCCACGTCCATGTGTACACTTTGATATTCTAAGTGCGGCTCAGTGGGCTAGTAACCATTCATTAATCGCAATGCAGCTAATCAGTCCATGTTGGGCTACACGCAGGGCCGGATTAAATGAGCGCGTGGCCCGGGCAAAGTCGTGACTGCGAGGCCCCTTAAACGCTTAGCGCAACTGAGTAGGTTTCACATACCCTCGTCTCAACTTTGCAAAAACACCGGTCAAAAACGTCAAAACTGATACGATTTGGCAACCTACACTTCAGAGACAATTGGGGTGATCATATGCGGCGGTTCGTGTGTGGGTAATTCATTTAATTTGTTCAAACGTGCGATGATGAGATTGCAGTTCGCTCTTGTCCGCTCCTTTGACTGCAGAGGAAGGTCGCGAAACTAGCTAGCGGATTGTTCTACTGTGGGTCTCTGTTGCGTAACAATAGCACGGCATTAAATCCTCAAATGTTCACTTCAAGTTGCGGTAGCGGGCGTTTTTCCGCATGTGACCACGCAAGGTTCCCACTGCGGGTTTTTTCCACCCAGATCTGCTTATTTTACGCGACCTGGGTGTCTAGCTTTAATTATGAAAAATCGCGTTAAATCTGTCTTTTTTAAGTGATAAATTCATCAGTAACTTGAATGTGTTCAGTAATGTAAAGATAACAAGTATTTGCAATTGCATGCGCATTTCAGGTGAGAAAGAACGCATGTCGAATGAAGCAGAACGTGTTCGGTTGGTTTCATTATATAGTAATCACTGTTTTCATATCCTCATATAAGATCATTGTCGTGATTATATTATATATATAATTTTATTGTCTGTAATGCCATGAAGAAACTAATGAAAGAAGTGTTAGGATTCATTGTNTAAATTTCGATGTTTCCCCATGCATTCAAATTAAAAATCAAATTTCAATTAGAGGAAGAAGGCATTAGGAATATATTTTGTGGGATTTTTGTTTCCGTTCAAGATTGCACAAAATTTGCTAGTTTAATAACAAATGTACTCCTACAATTAGTGAAAGATTTTATCAACGGAGTATGTTACTGGCGTTGTGAAAAACATCTTGAGCAACAAAAAAGGTCTTCCAGATGTTTAATGTTTGCGTTGCAGAAGAAAATTTGGAAGAGGAACTATAGTTAATCAGTATGCGATCATCGTTTCAAATCAAATAAGCACACTCACGTGTTTTTGTTCGTAACAGAAATTGTCTGGGTTTGTATTCAGACCCGTCGCCAGGATTTCGCAGC
>JGI24158J21664_10006641_pt1 | contig 15269 bp, 13 predicted proteins | sample Ectturendosymbi3_FD_21664 | JGI IMG/M metagenome (IMG submission 21664) | reverse complement strand
TGTAAATCTATAAAATTTTATCCTCAAGACGTTAACATGGTTTAAAATCTAGTGGCTTTATTTTATCATAGTCATTCAAGCAGATCAATCAAAATGTTGCGTCGTCTGTTTTTGCAAGATGTATTTCAAGTTATAAGACAATGAAAACTACCAAAGTATTCTATACAAAATAATCAAAAAATTTGCAGCCCTGGTTAATCGAAAATGTGGACAAAGGCATTGTACTCTACTTTTTTAAAGTGGTAGCTCAACACGCAGTCTGCTTTAACAGTGTGTTTTGATTGCTGTACAGTTCGCAACTACAATCTGAGCTGTTTGTGCCAACTTAGCTGGTAGGTGCGAACTTAGCAATTATGAGCTGTTTGTGCGAAAGTAGGCAGTGGGTGCGAACTTAGCAATTGTTTGTACTGAATCGTGTGATTTGGTTCGATGCTGGCGGCCGTTTGTGATGCGCTTGTTCGTAGTTGAATGGTGGCCACGAGCTCACTGGTAGTCCAGTCATCTCGCTTGAAGTGACCAGTTTGTCTGTCAGTTGGTCTACGTAAGTTTGCTTCATGTCGTTATACTTTTTGTTCTTATTGCGTTATTTAGACGTCGTGTTTCAGATAAACCAATTTAAAGCAGTGGTATAACGTTCAATGATGTTGTGAGGTTACGAGTAACTGGATCAGCAAAAATGAAGATGCTGATCATTAATGTTTGGAGGCTGATTGTTGCATTGACTGAAGCTAACTAATCTTTTTAGCAAGGCATATAGTATTCATTTACGTTACTGCATACGGTTCACATATATTATCAGGCAAATACAAGCGTTTAATTGAGTCGCAGAGTATGAAAGTAGACACTATATTGAGTCAGCCAAATCATCCACGTTATCGAAGCATCGTACAACATCTACGAAGTGAGAGAGGCTGCTATTAGGAAAAACATCTTTGGAATGATAGTATGCGTCAAGCGAACTGTCACTTCAACCTTTACCATTTCAAAAGCAAAACAAATTTCTGAACAATTATTAATATCACAGGATGACTTCTACTAGTAGTTCCCAGCTGGGGTTCCATGGACCCTGAAGAGTTCACAGACAGATTTTTAGGGGTCCATGACCTTTGTGTGTATAGGATGAAAGCAAAATAGCGAAGTACCAAACTACCCACTGGTGGTCTAGTTTGAAAAAGACAAACTTTAGAATCCACGCCACAGGGCAGAACCGACGCCAAAAAGTCTTTAATAGGGAGGCTTTACGTTAGTGCAAGGAGGTTTTATGTTATAAAATTTGACAAAAACTCGATTGATTGATAGTACTTCATATTTTTATTTGGGAGGCTTACAGCTTGTTTTGAGCTATTAAAGCCTACCAAAAACCCGGGGCAACGGGACTGCCACAGGGCAACATAGGATCTTGCTAATGTGAACCACCACATGTTTGTTCACTCTATCAAAACTATGCTAGTTGCAATTATCGCGCCCTTAGCAACGCTTTTTACACAAAGGTGCATTCGTTTTGCATTTCAGTTGTTATGCAAAAATGTCGGTTAGTATTGTGATAAATTCCATGAAACATCAACGATATTTGGTCCTCAAAGCGGATGATAGCCATTTTTAATATAGACCACGCGTAAGTAACAGCATTAACTGGTTTTATCAAAGGGGCAGAAGTGGTCTTAGTAAGTGTGCAGGGTGTGCAAATGTTTGCAAAATGGGGGCCCCTATTTTCAATTTACACGCTTTGAGGGGTCCCAATTTTTAGTTTGAAAATATTACACAATAAAACTTGATTTGGTTTAATGATGTCCTTTAACACATTTGGAGTTTCAACCTAAAGATAAGAACCCAAGCTGAAATATGATGAAATATAAATTGCTTACTCTATGGTCAAAGGACAAGGGTCCCAGTCAAAATGTAAAAGGTCCTCAACCAAGAGGCCAGGGTCCCCAGATCAAAGGATATGGAGGCCTATTAGTCTTTGGTTAAACCTAAATAGCCTGTCTACTGGTTTTTTTTCTCCGGCCTACTGTGTCCTCTTCAACCTATGAAATGAACTAAGTTTACTGACCCATGGACTGTAGGAGATATTATTTACTGCAATTTTGCAATCATGTACTGTAGCGCATTATTTCACAGACAAGTTCAATTTCATTCATTAAGTCATTTTTCAATTCATTGTTTTACACATCCACACCAACATGTGCTAACGACAACATTAAACTGATAATATCTTTAAACTTCTTCCAGTTTTCAGCTACTAGATTTGCTCACCTGCTGTTGGCGTGCATTTTAGAGATAAAAATTTGCTACTTTTTTTAGTTACGATGTTGCCAAGAATTGCATTTCATTTTTTCCGTCTTCTTTGACTGCGTTGACAACCTAATTACGCATCGCGAAATGAAATTATCCAAGCATTAACATGATACACCAAGGATAAATAAGTGCAAGCGAAAGCAGCACGCAAAATGTTAGAACCCTAAATATAACGGCGACATGAGGCAAACTGTGACAATGCCGGCAAGCAAATGCAGAATGAAACATTTTTAACGTCTCGCTATACAATACCGTTGGTTCAATGAAATGGCATTTGAGCTCACAGCTGTTTCAGCGTAGTGACTTTACTTGACTTGAACTATTGCTGGTAGACTGACGAAGTTTCTTATGTTCTCGTATTTGAAATGCTTGTTGGAAATACTTCTAATAAAGTCATTTATAATTTTGTGTGCAATGTAGACTTGTATTGAATTTGAAAGTACAGTTTTGCCATCGGAAAGATTTCACACTGCGGCAGCAAGCAATAATAGATATTTCCCAACGACGACACTGTGGCGGCGACTTTTTTTTCCCGGAGCGTGGTTTCCGAGAGTGCAGTCCAAATTATTTGATCGAACGCACCTCGTGCGCGATGGCGCGATACGCCTTGTAAAAACACGCGCGAGAAGGTGAAAGCCACTATTATTGTTTGCAGTTGCACTATCAGTTGGAGACGTCTTGAGCTTTCGTTTAATATGTTCACATCTTATGTTTGAAATGTCTTTGATTTTGTCCAAGTAAGCCAAAATAAAGAAGCTCACTCACGCATAACTCAGTCTCACTGTGTCAAAAGATCCTAACTACTATCTTGCAGAGGTTACCAATCTGGTCAAACATCGTTATTGCTTGTCCGCGCCATTTATTTCTAGCGGGCATCTCGTTAGTGGTGCATCACGCATTCAATGCCTGGCCGACCGAGAGGTTCCAACACCAGCGTTTTCATGATTAGCCAAGATATTACAAAATATTTTTCCCACAGGAATCGAGATCGTTTGAGTAAAAACTGCAACAGCAAATATTTAAATTTGAGTTCGTGCTGTACCTTTTTTAAAAAGATGCAATGTAGCAACCATAACCTGAAACAGCTTGCACATCGTGCATTTTTCCTTAAGTACAAATGGCTATCACATACATCAGGGGTGGGGAACCTATTTACTATTACGGGCCGCATAAATTGTGGATTATTGCCGGCAGGCCGCAAATAACAACTTAGTACCCTAAAATTCTACGTTTATTTTACTATGAGGGATGGAGGCTTTTTATTACATCCTCCCTTAAGTACCTGTTTATCATGGAGAATCGTGTTGACGTGATTTTGTACTCTAAAATGGGTACCGAAAATAATAATGCGGGCCATATCAAATGTTCACGCGGGCCGAATTTGGCCCGCAGGCCGCATGGTTTCCCACCCCTGACATACATTACCAGTACTAGCTTGTGAAATAATTTTTTTTTATAAAATATGCTTGGCAATTCTTTATAGTCCACAGATCTGCGGTGTTATGACTCGACCGTGGACATTTTTTCATACCATTATAAGAATTGTTTAAGGCAAATGTTTTCTGAATATCTGGAAAAAAGTCTTGCTAATTTTCAGTGTATGGCAGTTCACAAATGTGGTTTATCACTACACGGCTCTAAAGCAGTTTTGGATGAAATATACCAAATTTTACCAAATAACGTTTGAAACGTCATTAACATTTCAGGACATGGACCCTTCTCCCATGTGTTTGATGGGAAGTTCATGCCCAGATATAAAAAGGAGTGGAAGGTAAATTACTTCATAGGTATCAAAGAATCGTATATCGTAGCATGTGATATATATCAGTTTAGTATCGTTTACGACCGTAATTTCTTTGCATGTATGAGTAAATCAAACGAAAACGTTGATCCTATTCCTAGGGAAGAATTTTGGGTTAGTGCTATAGTACATGTTGTCTCGTTTAGCCAGGGAGAATGAAAGCAGCTTTGGCAATGAATGCAAAACATTAAACATTGTGAATAAATAAGTTTGCAAGCATTTTATATAAGGACGGTGAAGCATTTACTGGCAATTGAAAAATTTCCCCATTTAACAGTTGAATTCCAGTACATCTAGACGTGAATGATATATTTTTGAAAAAAAGAAACAGTTCCGAAAGTTTTTGCCACTGCTTGCTTCTATTTTAAACAAACCTTGGCAAGAAAATATATTTTACGTATTTTTTTATGAAACCATTCCTTCTTGCTGAAGACGTCTTGGTTTTGCCTGAATTTCTACATCAGTGTTTCTTAACCGGTGGGAAATATCACACCAGTGTGAAATTCTTTCTGTTTTTTACACAGTGGGAAATTACTTCAAATTTTACTTCAATTTTTAACGAAGAAAATCTGGTGGTTTAGTCACAAAATTAATTTTTTAAACAAACACTTATTTACAGTAAACAAACACCTGAAAGAAGTAATGCGTTGTTTTGCAATTATTACGTTTTCAGCTTTGAACTAAATTCAGAAATTCACAACTGAATAACGACCGTTGCCGTTAAAGGTAGTCACCGGTCGCTAAAGATAGGCAGTTAGGTTAACCGTTAGAAGAAATCAGTTGCAAAAAAGGTGATTTTAGTTAATCACGGTTAGATTTCGGTAAAGATTAGGTTATGTTGTATTGTAGCAAGTTAGGTTAACAAAAAAGTGACATAAATGCCTTAACGTACAATTTTTGTGGTCTTGATATTAAGGCCAAAACTTGCAGCAAACTGGAATTGGAGGATGACATACGCTGTGGGCTTTCTACCAATAATCCTCGCATTTTAATGTTAACGAAAAGAAAGCAGTCGCAAAAATCACATTAAGGGGCACTTACTTTTATGTTATGCGATATGATGTAAATAAGTGAAATCTTCAAGTGAAAACCATGAGTGAAATCCATTTTCTTGTTACGTCTATTTTGCGAATCTACACACCACAGAGGTAAATTATCCACTACAGGCTACATAACGTTCCGTAAAACATAGCCACTAAAAATTGAGGGGAAAATTTCAAATTTGGTTATTGGCCTTGGTGGGAAACTAGACCGAAAAACCGCTGTTCTACGAAAAGTGTAGATCTTGTTTTGATTCATGATCCTGAAATAACGAAATGAGTTACATTAACCAAATACAGCACTATGCCATTCAGAACGTAGCCTACAAACAAAACTTTTTCATTATTTCAAAATGCTTCAAAATTCTTTGAATATGTTGAAGTTCATCTTGTTAAGGGGAAAGACATTGCAGTGTGTTGGCTATTTGCTGAAATTTTGCATGTGAACAAGCACTTGTCTATGCGCAGTGAAACTATTGGTCAAACTAACCGGAACAATCTTTGCAGCATGAACAAGGTTCGATTGATATGCTAGAAGAAATCATGAAAAATAAGGAGTTGAGAGACGATTTCGGAAAAGAGGCAATCGAATTAGCGAAGAAACTGATCCATCCGGACACAACTTGGGTAACCACCATGAGTGTTTCGTCTAAGAAAAGTTTACTCGAGGAAAGTTTTGTCTTAGTGAGCATGCACATTTTAAGCCTGAGTTAGCCGAGTTACCAATGAATTACAAACTTTGCGAATTATAAGAATAAGTGTCAAATAGCTTCTGAAAGTGCTTTGCCATATGCTCAGCAACGCTCTGCTTCTACCAAGAAACAGTTAATTATTTTTTACTTTTGAGTTTAGAATGTTGCAACTGCGCGAGAATGACATTTCACTGCGCAAATGGTCTGGTGGTACTGCACCTTTGCACACCGTAGGAGGGACATTGACCAACAGAGTGTGTTTTTTATTGTATTACATATTTCATCAATTTCACGATATTGCATACACCTAAAGTATGAACAACAAAATATGCAAAGTTAATTTCATTGCGTGAAGTTGTATTTTGGTATGTCCTACGTCTTGCTCTTACAAATTTCTGTATCTTAATTCAATTAATTCGGAGTTTTCAAAACTTTTTCGCGGCATTTTAGTATAAATGCCATTAAAATGTTAGTTTGTTGTTTTATTGCATTGGAGATACCAGTTGCAATACATTTCTAAAAATCTATCAGTGCCAATATAACTTTTAAACCAGGGCTGGGAAGCCAAGCTACTCCGGATCCTGAGCTTATCCATTTCGTGAACATGACTTGGGTTCCAGCTCCGGAGCTCTTGAGTTTCCTAGGCAAACTCCGGCTCCACTGCTCTCTTTTTTCGTCACATGGCTCCGGATCCAGTTCTTCTTCGTTTTCACACAATAAAAATATCAATTGTCTTGATGTGTCTCAAGTTGACTGGAAAATGAAATGTATCTAGTACACAAAAGTAAAAGAATGTATCACACTTTTTTTGAAAATAACATACCACACTTTTTCTAGTAGTTCTTGCAGTCAACGCTCTTAGCATGAGAAAACCGGCAAATAAACAACAATCACAATTTCAGACGATTTAGTGAGCAGTTACTAGCAGAAACGTTACTCACATCGGATGGTAACCTAAACAACTTCTGAAGAGGCAATCACTGGTTTCGCCCTTAATACCTGAGGAATTTTTCTTATTTATTACGACCAGATATTCAGCTGATGGAGTTTTACTCTGCCACCAAGTAAACTGCTGACAGATGTGCAAGGTTGGGATTCAGCCTTGTAGCGGATTTTGATTTCTGCCCGCAGCTTAAAAGGCCCGCTCCTGCTACAATCAAGGTCTTGGATTCTATGATCGGCCATAACTCCTGAACGGATTGGGCTAGAGAACAACTGAAAATATCCCTGGACGCGGAAAAGAGCAAGGAATCTCAAGAACGTGACGCAAATATACATTTACCTTTCAAAGTTTTGAAAAAAATCCACATTTTATATTTGCGCTTCTGATTTTTGGAAAATTTCAAAAAAAAACAAAAAGCTCGTTGCCCCGCTTCCCGTTTAGCTCTTCCGATCCGTTTTTTGCGTTTGCCGGAATATTCCAAAATAGGAATATTCCAAAATAGGAACCTGTCAAAAAAATCTGCCGGAAATATTCCAAAATAGGAACCTGACAAAAAAATCGGATCGGCCGCTTTGGGGGGGAAATAGGTGTAGTTGGGGAAAATTGACTTCAAGATCAGGTTTTGGGGTCCATATATAAACTACAGGGGTTTAGACTTAGATTCTGTCTTAACGTGTTCTAGGAGCTATTTTGAAGTTTTGGACACCTTGATTAGCCTACTAGCCTAAGGGGTTTGGGAGTTATGGCCAAAAACAGCCCCAGAATATGACTCCACCACCGAGTTGATTTTTTATTTTCTTCAGATATATTATCTTCCTGAATATATTTTGGCTTGAAATTTAGTGGGATTGTATAAGACACCCAAAAACACCTTTTCTGCAACTTTGGTGGGGTTCGTGGGTACCAATTGCCAGAAAAGTGACTTGAACCTCAAGAACACCCCAAAAGCTTTGGAAATTGCTCCGTGCGATCATACACCAGGAAAAATTTGATTTTTTTGATCATTATCGCAAAGGTAACGTCTTTACCGAATTTTTGTGCAGAAAGTTTATTTCAAACGTGTTTGGTTTGAGGTCTTTGGCTTTGTTAATGAGAGCAACTGGTTTTCCTAGCCTACGTGAAAAATGGGTTTCCCCCCAAAACGACGTCACAATGTCGTCGCAGGTGGGCGGGTCCTATCTCAAAAGTTGCGTTGCTGTCTTACGGATTTGTGGATGTCTTCACTGATTCTCTAACTCAATCCGTTCGCGAGTTATGGTCCTTCATAAATTAAGGGTCACGATCGTGGCATTTGCGGCCCTTAGAAGGGTTTGTCTGAAATTGCAGCGCTAATCACACTTAATTGAACGGACGTCGTGCGTGCTGGCGTGATGTGCCCTTTGCAACATCGAACGTCGACCCGCGCGGTACGTTGGACGTATCAGGATTGCCAGATTGGACATTTCTTGGCCAATTTCGAAATATTTGGCCATGAAGTGCTCTGGCCATGAAAAAACACATTTGGCCATTTCACAAAATTTCGCCATTTTTTCAGTTTGTCACTGTGAAATGAAATTTTCATTAAATATGTTGTCTTATTGTATATTTTGGGTCCCTGTAACAGTAACGCCGATGGCACTTCAACCTTGTGTTGTGTTGATCTTGAAGTGTGGAGTAATGATTTAGCCCTTGCAGTCAGTAGGTTTTGCACAAGTGTTTCAGTTAGTGATATTCTAATGGCTACCTGCTATTGGTACCGACTACACTTTGTATCTGAAGATTGCTATACACAATTGGGTGTGATTGATAAGGTTATAGTAGAAGCATTCGCATTGTTGGTTAGATTTCACTGTTAGAAGTTTCTCATCAGTGCATCATTCCTACGGGAACACTATACTTCAGTACCTCACTCTTTTATTGCTTTGAAGTGTGTAGTACTTATATACCCCTTGCAGGCAGTATGTTCGGTTCACGTGTTTCAGTCGGACTTGTCATATCACTCAGTGTCAGTGCTTGCTATCAACTGTTTTTACCCTTTCGTTCATATAAGTAGATATCAACTGTCAAGCCAACATGATTAGTCATCTCTTAATTTTCACAGACTGGGGAAAAATTCATTCAAAAAATGTTTCTGAATTTTTGCGGTTCCCAGCCAGCCCCCTCCTAAATTGAATTTTTATGGTTCCAAGCCAACCTCCCCTAAATTTCGCAGACTGAGGCAAAGTTCATAAAAAAAGTCTTTTAAACAATTTTTGTGGGTGCTATCATGGAAACTTCCCAAACAGTTGGTTAAAATCTTCTCATATTTGAATTTTGCCCTAGTCTCTGAACTTCACAGGCAATTTAATCATGGAACGGGCAGTTGATATCTACTACGATAGAAATACGGTTCGGTGTTGGCTGGATTCTATTTGAATAAGAAGCGATGATGCCTACTTCGTAGGTGAAATTTATACTCTGTAAGGTCTTAGTGTCTGATTCTGTGCTGAGAAAGGATTTCTTTCCATAGACGATGGAAATACTATATATTTTCAATTCATTTCACAAAAAATATTCTCTATATTCAAAACGTGACAACCAGTCACAACCAGATATAACCAATCAAAACCAGTCTCAACCAGATATAGGCCTAACCAACCACAACCGGTCACAACCATACCACAAAAGATTCCTGAAGGTATTGTTCCATTTTTATACGTCTAAGTTATCTAACAGTTTGCTAAATGGTTGTTCAGATATACTGTTGGTTTTGTCAGCAGGGTTGCGGTCTCAGAAATCTGTCATTTGTGGTGCGAGTGATTTCAGAATTCTGTCATTTTTACCACAGAATCTGTGCGGACACTGCAGACACAGAGTTAACAATTACCTTATGAAACCATATATATTGATTACATTTCCAAATCTTGACTCGTGGTTTTGCGACTAAGCAATGGCTTCGCCTAGCAACCACGTTCTCAAACAGAACACCGTCGCTAAGAAATGGCTTCACCTTGTAACTGCGTTTTCTATCCGATCACCGTTCCAGATATCTAGAAATCTGTAAGCCAAACACAGTACAGGAAAAATAATTTTAACTCGCATTACCTGTTGGTTGAGATTTGTGGTTGTGTTTCACTTCCTTCGACTCCAGCTCTAGAGTCGTCGGTCGTTTCACTTTCTTTTCTGATTAAACGAAAAACGTCGGGCGTAGAAACAATTTCCTCTTCGTTCAAAACATCGATTTGAATTAAATGTCGTCTGAGATAATTGAATAATTCGTCTGCGTAATTTTTATTACCTGTAATTGCATCTCGACTGTTTATCGGAGCACCAAGACCAGAAATTCTAAAACTATTCATTTGTAACGTTTGTTCAACCCCAGTTTCAAAAAACCTATCCACATATTCTTTGTTCGCTGCGTCTGACCCAGCAACAGGCAAAGCGATGTTGGTATTTTTAAAATTATTCACTGATATATCATTTGATGCTCCGTTTACAAAAAATATCATCAACCTAAGATTTAGGTACGGCATCAATATTTTTAACTGGCTCAGGAATTCCAGAAAGTGAGTGTGAATTCCTGATTAAATCCTGTAAAGCTTCTCCATCAGAAGCTTGAAAAGTTTCTGTATTTATCCAAAATTTGAACGTTCTACGCTACTGCTTTCACATCTATATACACTACAGTGTCAACAGCTACTGATTAACGTCTTGTTTTGCAGTGTACACAGAATCCAGAGAAGGCGTTTTTATACGAGGTAAGATTAGGCTTAATAAGTGTTGTGTTTAACCCTCTAAGCACCGCAATTTTTGTCTTAGCTCCCAAAATATTCTGGGTGTTTGCTTTTGGTACAAATTGCATCAAAATTGCGCTGGTGCAAAGTTTTTGTAAAAAGATATTTTTGCTCCCCATTTTTTGAAACGTTACAAATCTGCTACAATGGTCCATAAACGTGCTAATTTTAGGACGTATTTGTGCTTATAATCAGCTGTTCCAGCCCAGTTTGAAGATTGTGGTGGCTAAAAATACATTTTTAAGACAAATGGTTCGTTTTGTTGCATTTTTGAAAAAAAACGTTTTTAACAGAAAATTTGGGGGTGTCTTGCCCCTGAACATCCCCCAGGATTACGGACCCGCCTGGAATAAAGGCAATAATAAAGAGGGCCCTTCCTCGCAATGCCCTCTAAGGTAAAGGACCTGCTTTGAATAAACTCATAGTTTTATACGTCCAGTAATATGTGAAACTGCTGTTCTGAACTCGACAAGCCTAAAGCAATTAGACTGTACAGTCGCTTTTATTATTTGTTGTTTTGGATTATAATTTTTTAACTTGAAACCCCAGCAAGTCATCCAAAGTATCAAAAGATTCGGATTTCAGCCTAGTTTCCTAAAAATGCTTGAGCGAAATGCTACCATCTAGTTGTTCGGGCCTAGGGCCAGATGAAGTGGGCCAAAAAAGACAAAACTACTCCACTTATGACGTAACTCACAAAACTTCCAAAACCGAAAATCAAAAGACAAATTTTTTCATTGGGGATTCGAGCATGTGCCAAGTCTTTCGAGAGCTTGGACGGCTCTCTAGCGCAATCGGTGTAAGAGATATGGACTTGCAAAGACACGTGGAAACTGTTGTGCTGGACTGAAAAAACACCGGCAGATAAGGTGCTAAACGACCACATGCATAGATTTGTTTCTTTTGGACCTAGGCTAATAACTTCTGTCCGAAAATTATTCCATGAAGCTTATTATGCTTATTCAATCTCTGAACTGATTAAAAACTCAAAAGTCGCACCCCAAACCCCAACAACACCCTGCCCAAGCCACTCAACAATGGGTACTCGTAAACCTCAAGCAAGAGGAACTCAAGCGTGTCTTGAAATTCACTCTTACTGATTTTTCAAAATTTTCAATTGCAAGGTTTGAGTCCGAAACGCAACAAATCTGTTGATGTGGATAGTAGCGCGAAAACCTGTTTCATTGACAATAGAAAGAAACAAATGTGAAGCGTTAGATATCTGTGACTTTGGTCGTTAGAGAGGTAAGGGGAGGCGAGCAAGTCACTTGCTTCGGGCCCTCATTTTTAGGGCTCCCCTCGAGGTGCTTTGCACGTGAACTTTCTTCATTTTGATGAAAAACGTATTATCCACTCACACGAAACATTCCGAAGCAGATCACATTCCCGAAGCAAGTATTCTGCTTTCAAAAGGGCCCCAACAGCAACTGCAATGTCTGGGTGCTTTGCTTTTAAAGGGTCCTCAGTAGCAACTTTAATGCATAAGTACTTTGCTTTCAAAGCGGTTCACAATAGCAATCGTGACACGTAAGTACACTACGGTCAAAGGGGCCCCCCAGCATCTCTAATGTGTTAATAAGGAAAATCTTCCAACCAACTTAAATACCAAAACATTCGGTTAAAATTTGTTTCAAGAATTTCGGAGAAGTCCATATCAAATAAGAAAAGTATGTTTTAAAGAAATGACAATTTTTTCACTGTCAGAGAATGAAGATCCTCGTATTATAGTGTGTAAGACTGTCAAAAAAGGCTCCTGCTTTAAAAGCACATGTAGTGTATGCGAAATCTCAAGTTTTATTGTGTTCAAATATAGACCTGTTTTTTTCTCTATCAAACTCAGTTTGCGATTTTGATTAAGTTTATTGCAAATTGCAGTAAAATATTTTTTGCTTGTTAGTGCACCTTTAGTCAATGAATGAACACTGGTAATTTTTTTATAAACATTACACAGAGCTCGCCAAAGCTTTCTAGCCAAATTGTTAGAGAAGGGCATACCGTGGTAGAAGTCGCCAGTGGAATGCCATTTTGTATTTTCTGGTATGTTAGCCATTCCGTAGTCTCAGGAATGTATCCTTCGGTGGCCCACATATCTAATTCTTAGGCTTGATCAAAAGGTCTTATCACGGTTTGCTGAGTATGATGACTTCATCAGAGGGCCCCTTCTTCGGCCTTGCCTCGGGCTTCCCCAACCTTGAGTCCACGACTGGCCTTAGCATATTTTGTTGCACTACTTAATCCTCTTACTATTTAGAATCTTCGATTTTGGGCCTTTTGAAGTTTTGTATTGCTTTTTGTGTTGTAGTGTTAGCTGAATAAGTGGAAACATTGAAATTATTTTTCATTTTGAGAAAATGCTCTTCACCACAATAGTCATTTCAGAAACAATGACTACAATTAATTTTTCAATATTCTTGGAGCTCATTAAAGCTTTGCATATTTTTTGTGAAGCCATGCACACACATGCGTAGAAATCCGCTTATGCCACTGGCAGATCCAGGGCGGCGATCGCTCTCCCTAAAACCTAAGAAAGTAACTTTATTCACCATGATTTTCCACAATTCGGAAAACAGCATTCGCGATATAGGAACATTTTGTCGTCCTCTGTTTCATTTTATTTATTTATTTATTTATTTATCAGAAAACAGCCAATAATGGCAGGCCAAGGCATGAAATGGTCATTGACAACGCAAAGGTTTAACACAAATAGGGACACACATACACACACACACACACATACAAAACAATGCAAACAGAAAACACGGCATATGGTGAGGTCATATAAAAGGCTGGGTGCTTTGACAAAAAACAAACAAGTCTGCTTAAACAGGCATAGGGGCGGGTTTTTAGATAGTTCAAGATGTCCAAAAAAGGGAGGTATTTTGATTAGTTCAGTGCGATTGGAAAATATATTTCCTTCAACAAGAATCGTAGGAACATTTGTGACCACCATTTGGCGTGATGTATAGGTGGAAGGACATTCAAAAAATATGTGCACTTCAGTTTTAATAGCACCATATTGAAAGATCTGATTGAAATGGCCATCTATGTTCAATACACAAGATAGCAGTTGCGTTTGTATTGCAACCGTGCAAATGTCAGGCAGTAGTTTCTTGGTAAGGAATAAATCTGATATTTTGGAGCATAATTAACGTGAAATTAAATTATGAAGGCAGTGGCTAGAGAACTCCAGAGCTGAGCTTTATGGAAAAAAGAATTATGTAGGGAATGTGTTTTACAGGAGGGTAGCTGAACATTCATATGGAAACGTGAAGAGTGGTTGGAAAGATTTTTTAAAAATTTGGGAGCAAGGGCGGATATGAAGGATGGGCATGGTCTGAAAAAGATGGTACGGAAGGCTTTAAGAATGTGAAAATGACGACGGACAAACAATGGGGTAATACCTAATTACTTTAGAATAATCTCGTGGGATATGGTCCTGAGACAACTGAGGATAAGTTTAGCTGAAGCAGTTTGAACGCTTTCGAGAAGATTGGAGTCAGTAATCGTACAGGTATCCTAAATAATAACACCCTTGTCAAGGATGGACAAAATACATGCATGATAAAGGACAAGAAGTGAATACCTGGGAAGAAAGTTCTTAATCGTTTTCAACGCGTTAATTTTGTTGACATAGCTCCGTGATGCAAGGTTGAGATGTTGAAATACCAAGTCAGAGGCTCATGAAAAATAAGCCCTAGATGCGCGTGAGAAACAGTTTCAGTAAGTGCTTGGTTGCAGAATTGTAATGGAGGTTGAAGAGATGGGTTATTTGTAAAGGGAAGTACTTGGGTTTTTGCAGCATTAAAAGTAACACTCCACAAATCGAACCACATACCCAACTGACGCAAATCATTGGATAACGTAGTACGTGAAGCACTGGGGTTTTTAGAAGAACATAAAAGTATAGCATCATCAGCAAATACGGAAATTGAAGATGTAATGTTTGTACCAAAGTCATTAACATATACTACAAAATGCAACAGACCAAGTACGGATCCTTGAGGCACGCCACAGTTTGTATGTAAATGATCAGAGCAATGATCTCTTAAACGTACGAAGTGCGACCTACCTGATAGGTAGGACTGCAGTAAGTTATAAAGAGAACCTGTCATGCCAAGCTTACATAGCTTGAAAAGAGTGGAATGCATGACGTTGTCAAATGCTTTAGAAATATCTAAAAACACAACTCTCGATGAGCAACCACTGTCTTTGGCAACGAGAAGCTTATGAGCAACTTCTATTATATTAGATGTAGTGGAGTGATATTTACGAAATCCAGTATTGCTATTATTAAGCCAATTGTTGGCTTAATATAACTCTATAGGTGTGCATGAATTAACTTTTAAAAACTTTAGATAGAGAGGGAAGAATAGAAATCGATCTGTATCATTTCACATCATGCAAAGTTTCAGATTTGTGAGGAGGAATTACAGAGGCAATTTTCCAAGCTGTAGGAAAGTGGCAGTCGTTACGATGAAGTTGAAAAGCAAGCTGAAAAAAGTGGCAAGAGATTTAGCGAAATTTAAGAAGTCAGCAAGGCAAATTATTTATCAAAACATTTCGATTTGTTCGGATTAAGGGATAGTAGTACATGGTTAACAACAAGGAGCTTGATTGAGAGGGGAGAATGCATAAATCAATATACAGGGTGTTTCACAATTATTGAAACAAAGCGGCAGCTTCTAAAACCTTTATCGATGACCTTATTCATTTTTCTCTTTCCAGATTGTCATAGGGAAATAG
>JGI24158J21664_10006639_pt1 | contig 15271 bp, 14 predicted proteins | sample Ectturendosymbi3_FD_21664 | JGI IMG/M metagenome (IMG submission 21664) | reverse complement strand
CTGAATAATGTGTGGTTGTAATTTGAAATAAATAGCTTTTTAATCAAAGTCACAATTGAAAGTTTCATGGGTACACATCTTTTTGGGTCACCCTGTAATTGAAATCTAGCCACTAGTTATTGAAGTATAACTGGATAAACTTCTCAAGCAAACAAAGAAGTTTTTTCTTTACAAAATCATCCCACGGGCCGGATTCAACCTCGCAACAGGCCGGTTTTGGCCCGCGGGCCGTATGTTTGACACCCCTGCGCTAAACTCATTGAATCAGCACTTTTTATTTGGATTATTATTCTTTTGTTGCAAGGAAATTGATGTTTATTTGAATGGCATTTGTTTAAAAATGTGTACAGGTTGAAGCTTACCTGCAGCACTATGGTCATAATTTAGATCTTGAACATACCAGAATCACAAAGAAGGAAAAAGCTGACATAGCTAAGTATGTCACTGCTATCATTTTTGTTAACGAAAAAAGTTGGTCTCATACTACTGTATACTATTTGTGATTGTACTCATAGGTGTAGGAGCAGGCAAATTTTGGGGGTGCGAAGGATTTTTGCGCAAATTTCCCCTAACTTGCCCGAAAAGAACTAAATAAAGCATGATCTCCAAAAAAAACGTCTGCATTTTGATTTTGGGTGGCATTTTTGTAAAACCAATGCACGTACAGCAATTCTGTGAAGGTTTTCACACATTTTGCCCAAATTTCCTCAGATTTTTCCCAGATTTTCACCAAATAAGAAGTTTTGGGGGCGCAGCTACACCCCCTGCACTCCTGCCTCCTACACCAGTGATTGTACTAAATGCAACTTGTAGAATTTTAACAGAGCTTACACTGTGAGTGTGACATAAATTTGTAAAATTATTCATTTCATTATTTCAAGCGTATAGAGTTTGACTATTTTGTGTAACGTTACAATGGCATTAAAACTTTTTTATGAGGTCACTGTGTACAGGAAGTTGACGAGTGGAATTAGTCGGAATAAGATTTTAGACGAAATTCGAGGAACCTTGGATCCATCCTCGATTCCACATAGGGTCCATCTCTTATCTTTGCAGGTGATAACTCATACCAATTAGCTCACCGTATCTTGCATCAATTTAGATTGCTTGATTTCCGTCTTATCGGAAAGCAAAAAAGTGTCGTGATGCTTTTGATGTAATTTAAGGCAAGTGCATGCCTGCGATTAGGAGACAATTTATTATGCCAGTATATTAACATTACTATAAGGATACTGAGAGTAGCAGCATCTTTGGTAAAAGTAGGATTAGTAGGAGTAATTGGACTGTTTTGGTGAATGAAGGTTATTCTTGTCACAGTCATTTAGATTATTCAAGACATGCTTTCCACAACATTTTGAAGACATCAATGATTGGTAATGCTGAGATTTACTACACTCCGTAGATTTGGCGTGACTTACCATTACAACCAAATCATTGTTTACCATTCTCTCAATTGCGTGTCGTTACCGTCTTTGATATTGCTATTGCGTGTAAAAGATCTAGTTGAGAATAGTCATTCAACGAATATTCTTAACTTCGTGTTTCTTCAACATTCCGTTGTAAACTGCAATGCATTGTTGGATTAAGTTCGATTTTTCCCGGACAGGATATTTACAACATTGAGCGAAAAGAAGGTATTCGCGGCAAGAGAAACCGTGTGAGTTGCGAGGCAGGTACCACTGTGCAAGCTTGGATAGAGAAGATGCAAGCAAGCGAAGACAACCCTGTGCTGCTCATCAAATACCAGCAAGAAAAAGCAACAGAGGTGGTTTTACGCAGTACATCCTCGCGATATGATCGGTCTGCGCCGATTGAATTCAAAAGTTCTTGTGCTTTCATGGACGCTTTAACTGCCCGACGTTTTACTTAATGTTTTGAACTTAAAATGTAAGTTTTGGGTACAAACGAAGAAAAAACAGAAAGACAAAACATACATACATGTTATACACGTAACGCGAATGCATTATTACTAATACGCAAAACCGCACCAAAGGTTCTGGACCGATTCGTGCCTGCAGTGTATGTAGGCCGTTGTTGATCTTTTGTGGAGCTTCTTCAATTGCACTTGTTTCTTGCATCTTGTCGAGGTTGCTTAGCTAACGGAAAACGTGGTGACAAACTTACGTACGATTTTGTGTTGCGTTCATCATTGCCATCCATTACGAATCGCCTGAAATAGTTTTTGAGCGTTGCATATCGACGCTATGTACCGTTCAGAATAACTTTTACACGTGTTAAGTGCTTTCTGTTGTGTCGCACAGAGCGCATAGCCGTTGGAGGCGGAGCACAGGGAAAGAATGATTTCGCAGCTGAAAATCGTAAAAAAATTGGTCAAATTCTGTTGAATCGGACTAAATGTTGCAAGAAAATGTGAAAAAAATTTTTGAAACTTTGCGAGGTGTTTCCTTTGGAATTTGCACAAGTTAGCCTGAAATTAAGAAAGAAATGTGAAGATGACTTTTTTGAGCAAAATTGGCGTGATCTAAGGAAATTAAATTTAGGAAAAAATGCAAAATCATCGTTTCGCTCAAGTTGATTGGCGAAGTCCTAATCCATTCAAAGCAAACCTTCCCGGTCAGGTTTGTTCGTGTCTCAGCGACCACGACTTTCTGCTCGTTTTGCAAACTTCGCTGCAAGCAATGATGCTGAGGAAGCACGGTCCTAATCAATGCATATGCGTCGACATCACTCAAGGCGACCTCACTTCTGGAAACAGTACTAAACGTAAGCTTAAGCTCTCTTTCAGTTCGCAATTAATATGTTTTTCGCTTAAGTTAGATTCGCTCACGACAAATATTTCTTGACACGCGTCCAACTTGGTTCATGAAGTGAGTTGATTTCCCTGCAATCTTAAACGAGATTAAAGTAGCCAGGTTTCTTTGCAAGAAATCGCATATACAAACGCTTCAACGGAAATGGACTGAACATGCATTGCATCCAGAAAGCCTTCCGGAAACAAAATGGACATGTAGCATGTCGTTTCCAACATTTAACAGAACAGTACCAGGCATTTGTCTGCATGAAAATTGTTTTTCTTGTCTCGTGTGATGTCTCATAAACCAAGTGATCAAATAATATATTGTTTTGAACCATGGACAAACATTCATAAATTTATAACGTTTAGGAATGGTTTTGCTTGATGTGTCTTGTAGTAAAAGTATAGGACGAACTTGTTTTTAATTTGTAATTTCGTCAAAAGCTGCAAATTTTTTAAACAAAATGAGGAACAGAATGTGAACCTTGTACGGTTCTACAAAGCAGGTTGCCAGTGATCAGCTTCCGAACAGTTATCTTAACGCATATAATTTACACGTTGTCTTTACATAACGATAAAGATAAAAATGTGCAGTGGAACTTAATGACAGATAATCCTAATTTTCAGAAATGTGAACGTTACCTTACAGTTTTTGTTGAGACAATGTATTAGTTGAAAATTCAAGCCCAACTAAGATCAGAATAACTAATAAACAAAACAACAGTAGAATCTGTTTCGGTAGGAATTCCGACGGTAATCTGTTCAGTTGTAGGTAGTTCCCGTTCATGGCTAGAAAATAGTTTCAATCCTGTTACATCTTCGCACTTCAGGATATCTTGACTTATCAGTTGGAAAAATTGTGTCATTAACCGCTCTTGTATGTTTTCACTTTCAGTGGACCCAGGCTTTTACTTGATGGTCATGTCAGTCATCATAATTGAACCTGACGGGGTGGATCAAGTTTTCCCAGTCGCCTGGTTTGTGTCAAACCGCAAAGATAAGGAGATTATCAACATCTGTTTCTCTCAAGTGAAGGTAATATTTACTTGTTCCAAGTTTGTGTTGCTGAAAAATTGTTTGCACCATGACATGTGGAAAACTTGTTTTCTTAAAAAATAGTTAAACGCCTGTTTCTGAGGTGTTTGAACTTTTCGTGTTTTGATGCTGATGAACAGTTTCATAGGAAATCGGATCTTTCGTGTTTTTCGTGCCACGATCTGAGAAGTAATAGTGAATGTAAACCACACATAACACAGGCTTTGTTAAACGATCATCGTGAAAATACGAGGATAAATCTAATTTTCAAAGATTTCATTTTCACAAACTTTTCAAACATATTGGTAGGTTGTTTTTTTCTTTGACGTTGAAGGAAAACAAGTTTTGCGGGACTTGAAGGTTCTTGTCGCAGTCACGCTATCATGGTGACAAGCACAGAAAAAAAGCCTCCACGAGAACGCTATTCTTGAAGAAGTTGCAGAAAATGGCGAACGTAAACTGCTGCAGATCTACAAACGATTTCCTTCACATTCGATTTACGTGGTTCTTGATCGTTTGTGAAAAAGGCAGTAATTTTGTTTTCGCTATTTTCAGAATAACCTCTCAGATCTGACCCTGACTCCGTCTCACTTGATGGTCCCCAACATGAGTGTCGCTGGTGGCTTCGACTGGTTCCAAGTATGGACGGATGTGTTTGGTTCCGGGCCCAGAAAAATCATTTGCGGATGGCACATTGTGGGTAAGTGTTCTTACTAAGAACTATCAAGAATGGCGTCCCTGAGTGTTACTTCGTATTGGATGCGCTCCAGTTGATTTTACTTGAATAATTTGTGTGTTCACTGATGGCCTGTGGCACGTTGTGAAAAATCAGTAGTTGAATCTAACGATGGGTGTTTTTTTCTCTTCAAGTGAGATGGCAATATGACGCTATACGGTGATAACATCTCGCTGTACGTTGAGAGCATATACGCCCAAGATGGTAAAGGTAAAGCAGTTACTCAAAACTGTCAACTAAATTAATGGGAAAAATTTCCATTTTCCATCAGAGACTTTCCATCATATACGGCCAGTCGCTGTAAACAGGATTGATTTTGAGTCAGATTGTTTTTATGTTTGTTAGCAGAACTTTATACTCGCATTATTCGTTATAAGCCACATCATAGTCGTGATTAACCATCTGCTTAGATGTATTTCGTTTAAGGCTTTCGCCGGAGCAGGTTGCAGCATTTCAAAACGCAGTGTGTGTTGCCACACAAAAAGCTCCGGCACTGTCGCGAGTAAAAATCTTACGCTTTGCAGCCGAATGGAGAAGATTTATTGAAGACCCTTCGTTTGCTGATAAATCGTTCGAAGCCACTCGTCTCCTGGCGAACATAAACACTGTGCTGAACGAAACCTCCGTCGATAACTTTGTTTCTTTGATGAAAGATTTTCTTGACGATTTGAAATCGGTAAGTGCGAAGTTCGAACTCAGGCAAATAAGGCATGCTCCATCCGACCTGTTGTTTTGACAGCACTGCGTTGAACGCCCTGACACGCCCACTCGTCCAACTGTTGTGCAATCATTTTTGGCCCGGTGTTAGTGCGGCCGTTAGCGATGTGACTTGTCAGTGGCAGGTTAACAATGGCGGTGCTTCGCTCGCGCGGTCGTGGAAAAAGAAAACGGATTTCTGGGAGGTTGTTGGGGATGAGTTCCCTTTGAGCCGGAAGTAGAGTACGAAATTGCAGCCAGCTCTGTGACGTTGCTTGAGTCCGGGTTGAACTTTCATGTGGGTCAAGTATTCTGTGCCATCATGAGCCGTTATAGATGAAGTTGAATGGAACTATCACATAAACGTTCCTTCTGAGTTTACAAGCATCGGTTTTGAAACTCATTCTATTCGCAGTTTTTGTACTGAATTGTAAAAAAATATGCAGAAACGGTGACTTTTTTTCTCTTCAATACTTTCGGATTTTACTAGCCATAAACATGAAACTAAATCGAGCATCTCGGATAATACGAAACCTGTTTGTGCACTGATTTTTACCTCAAGTAGCAACTTTGAGATAAAGTTTTTTTAGCCGCACGTCTACCAAACCTTTTGCCTCTGCCATTGCGAAGCCTGTCGTTATTTCGCCACACAGCACGCGTTGTGGCGCTGCCCACCCACAAATAGTGCGCCACAAAGTTCATATTGTGTGGGAGGTTTAGCTTGCATTAATTAACACGCGAATGCTCTTAACCAGCGTTCCTTAAGTTTATCGAGATCTTTACAAATGTCGCTGATTTAATTACTGCTCCCACTCCGGCTTCCCCACGGTTATGCCACGAGGTGTGAGTTGTCGTTTGATGCACTTAATAAAGCTGATGCAAAAGTTGGGACAAACATCTGAAGCATTTGTATTTTAGAGCTTAATATTACTTGGGCTGTCCTGTGCACACGCAGAAGTGCAAATTCAGCCAAATAACCAGGAGGGAAATCGGGGGAAGACAAGCCCTCCTTGTACCTCCGTAACTCGCCACGGGTGGTTGGTATGATGCGCCTTTTCAGCTCGAAGTGTCCGCGCGCTGATATGTTGTTGGAAAAGTTTCTAAACGAGTTATCTATGAGCAACGAGGAAGTTTTTGTATTTTTCCTCATATTTTAAGAACGTCAGCACGATGCCGATCGGGCAGAACTTCGAACGCTTGTACGCCGGTCAACCTGAAGTCTGGTCACGTGCGTACCGCACGGAGGCGCTGTGCAAAGCCGAAAACAGATTCGAGGAATTTCACGTGAAGCTATCTCGTCACATCTATCACGAAGGTTTTAAGCGAAAACAATTAGACGTGCTTATCAAGGTGACTTTTGAAATTTTCAATTTTGATTCATGTTGCTTGGCAACGCGTAAATGTTTTGTTATAGGAGGATAGTCAGTTAAAAAATATGTCTCGGAAAAGGAGAAGTAACGTTTGAATGTTCCTCTTCCACGTAGCACATTTTTATGCGTTCTAAACAATGAAGTTCGACTGTGGGTGAACGGCAATCAGCCAGTACATAAACCAGGCACTGCAACAGTAAAAACCGGATGATGTAGCTTTGACACAAGTTTTGGGTCGTCAGTGATAAAATTTAAAAAGAGCAGTGGGAAGAGCTTGACTGCTATTAGTTCGGTTGCAATTTTTCTATTTTGCTTGGGCACACAACTGCCACATTTTCGGATCAAATTTCTCTAGCTTTCGTCAGGCTACGGTTTCTAGGTTAAGCTTTGCTTTTACAAGCTATCGAGTTTTCCGTATTTTTTTTAGCGAATGGTTGATGCTAGTTTCGTGAACTGCACTTCATTTTTACTTTTGTCTTCCAGGGCTCATTCAGTTAGTAGTAAATGCAAAGTGTTTTGTAAAAGGTTGAGTTCGACCCACACTCCTAATACGACGCTACGTTAAGTTTGCAGTTATTTATGAACAAATGCATTGCTTTTTGAACCAAGTGATTTTTCGTTTTTCATGGGTTTTTTGTTGTCCCGACTGATGAAATATCGATCACCAGATACTCATGAAACACTCTCGGGACAAAGCTCTGAACAAGTTGCGTCATTCGATTCGCACAATGAATGACGCAGTCGTACAGAACATGACGACATCAAAGCACATGGCCAGCACTGAGTTTCCAACAAAGCTTGTTACTCCTCGCGCGGTATGTTTTTTATTAAAATGCTTCATTGTGTCGAAAGGTTTTGACTTTTCAGTTAAAATTTCATGTGGTTAGTTGTATTTACCAAACGTTTGTGTGGTGATGTGCGCAGTGTTAAAGGCAAGCTAAAGAACGGTTTGCTTGCATGTTTGACGAAATCTGATCCACTGGTAGTGTGATGCAAATGCGAAACCTTATCGGTCTTTCCTATCAGACTTAGTTTTTGTCAGTAAGGGCTCAATCTGCCTAAAAATGAGCATCGACTCGTTTCTTGTGTTTATCAGCATAACACATGTACTGTATCTGTTTAGCCTTTTCCTCATACAAATATGTTGAGGTATTATCTTGCTCATCGTGTTAGCTTAACTTTCCCATGCAAGTGTAACAGTAGCTGTTGAAAAAGTTTCAACAGTTTCAGAACGCAGTGTAGTTCGTTATTCTTGCGTCGAATTATTTTTAAACTCATTTCCTTAGGGAGGGTCAGGGTCACAGGGTCAGCATTTCTTGGATATTTTTTAAATATTTGGTTTCTTTTAGTAATACCGAACATCAATGCTCACTAGTCCTGAGAACCTGAGGTGTTACCACATGGTCTTTAACCTTCTCATTGCTATCTTTCCGCTTCCTACAAGGCCTCAAGTACACGTGATTGTACCGATTGGCAAAAAGTAGATTTGTCATGTCCATGTTCTCACTGTACGTTCAGTGCTGTACATGCGTCAAATGGTTTGTATCCACACGTGCCTACATAATTGGTTCATGCTTGGAAACGTACTCTCACCATGAACAAGGGACTCTGCGTCTCTACCGGTTATAGAGAAATTAATTGGCGGCTGGATGAGCGTGTAGAGCACACTGCTTCTGATTGAGTCGCTAAAATTATGATGTTGAGGCAGTCACATATGAGGAATTTCAAAGGCACAGGAACCTTTCTGCCATGATGACTATGTTTTATTGAGGGGATAACCCGTTATGTTAATGTTTTTACGTTCATATTGCTTGTCCGTTTTTTCACATTCGTTTACAAAATTAAAAGAAAAAAATTCGGGCGTCTTTGTGCATGGAAAGTCTCGCGTTAAAACGCTTGCTTAGCTGTATTTCAAATTCTAGCGCACTTTTCGAACTTCTCTCAGTAAGACGCATCACGCTTTTCCACCCACACCCTGCAAAAAAGTTACTGTTCGCGCAGTCCTAGCTGCCATATTTGCCTTAATGTTTTGTAATAGTATTCAACGCTTCGGGCACACACCCTTTGCTCTTACCGTGAGGTCAGTTAATTTCTTTTATACACGGTGCACACAACATTTACATATGCTTGTGTTCATGATGTGCAGGATGGCCGGAGCTGGTCTGTCGTGTCAGTCCTTGACAGCGTCCGTGCGATCGTCCGTCCCGCTTCTGACGCCGAACCGGCCCGGCTGACCCAGGTAATGCTCTCCACGTCTGTTTGACGGAGTTCTCTATACCTTAAGGAGGTTTTTAATGTCCTTTTTTGTATATTCAGTGCTTAAGATTGCCTTGCACTATGTGTTGCTTCTTTACCACGCCTGTGAAAGCATTTTCTCTGATTAATTAGTGAATTTGGTTGTCCTTTTTACGGTGTTTGCTCAAACGTTGATGCTATGCGTTGCTTAAAGAAAGTCGAGGTCTTTATCTTTTGGAGAAAGCCAGGCATGGTAAAGCGTGCTACGAAAATGTCTGGCTGTTGAGAAGCACTGCAAAAAATTGGCGTGGCGTTTTCGTGTGTATTTCGAAAACCATATCCATCATATTACATTATCGTAATTAATTTTTCAGCTGGCGGTTGAATACATTGTTCAATGTCCAAGTGTGGACTGTTGCGCGGCAAGATCAAAGTGTCCGTACCGATGTCAGGATTGTCAAGCCTGTTCCCACCACCTGACCTGCTCGTGCACTTCAAATCAGGTAAGTCGCTGCAAAAAGATTAGCTCACTTTTAGTCGTCATACTTTGCCGAGGTATGCAACGGAACATATTAGTGATAAAGTATAAATATTTTTTGCTCCCAACCAAGAACTCTCGCAGTCAGATTCAGCTGCAGTCAACAAGCCGTACGTTCGAAACCCGAATCCATCAGCTTTTTTTTCTTGTAGCTTAAAAGGTAAGGTCGCGGATCAAGCTTTCAGTGGCTTAACCCAGTGCAAAACTTAATTCTGTTTCATTGCTTCAAACGCTGAAATACAACGACAAAACAATTGTGTGTAATGCACTTTCAAATTTGAAGGTCAGTGAAACTTGCAAAAATGAATCTGTGCCACCGCTGTTGATGGTGTCCCTCTTAAACGTGACACACGATTTCTGTCGTTTGTGAATTTGTTTTACACGCTAAGTCTTTTGGTACGAAATATCATAAAATTTGTTATGACTTGTACGATTTTTTCATCCAAGTTAAATCAAGTGTTTATTCTGGAATATGGTATTTAAGGTTTCTTTGTGGAACTAAAACGTTCCAACTATACTGGTCGGATATATTTTGCAGAATATTTGTTTTGGGTTGAATTGTGTATAACGTCAATAAAAAAGGAAGGAACTTTTACCAATTTCCTGCATTGCCAGAACAGTGGGTCAGGTTGTAGGTAAAATTCTGTTGAGAACCCTGCTCATTGCAAAGTTAAATAATTTCGGATGTAATCAAGAAGTTGTTTGACGTTTGTGCGTCTTTGAATCTTATCTTGCGTACTCTGGTTTCGTGCCGACATGACTCTGCGAACCTGACTGTGCTTCTTCACCATGGTATGCTGCTCATTGACAAAGAACTTTGAACCGAGCGTGGATTTCAACACTTTTCATTAATATTGTCAATACTTTGTATCACGAAGCATCGCCAAACATCAAACGCCGTCTCCCGGTGTCGCAGTAAAAAAAATCATCCTGACGATGCTCCATGAAGTCAAGGATTGGTTTCACACTGAGGATTAGTGATCCACCGTGCGTTTACTTCGAATAGCCAATCAGTAATCCCGTTGCAAATGACGTTTTGAGACTGTTTGTCCTTTCGCAGACTGAAGCTTCGTTGGGAGCGCGGGTGATGTGCGAACATTGCCATCTGGTGTGCAGATTCTTGCAGCAAACTGGTCGCGAAGTGTCGCACTTTTTTATCACCTCTGAGCGGTCAATGTCGCTCACGGATTCAAGTTGTGAACGTGGAGAGGAAAGTAATAAGCAGAACTGCGAACGAAATACACCGGGTAGGTAGGATAGAGTAGTTTCAGTCAGTGGCGTAGCCAGCCCAAAATTTTGGGCTGCCAAAATGTTTGACTTAGGCGAGCAACAATATTTTTGTTTGGGACGCCGCTTTTAAAAGCACAAACTGGCTAGATGTGCCAAAAGTTTGGGGTGGTCATGCCCCCCCCTGGCTACGCCTATGGTTTCAGTTAGATTTGTTAAATTCAGTAAATTGAAACTTAAATGCGTAACTAAAATAATCTTTGTAAAGCTATTTTTTGTACGAAATACGCTAAGCGATTAGTCACGTTTCTTTATCTTTGATCAAAGCTAATATAAGTCAAGTATGACTTCTGTCGAAGGTTTCAAGCTGCAATTGATGAGCGGGTGAATTGATCGAGTCTGAAAAATGTACGATCCAATTTTCATTTTTCATACGAATAGATCCCATACCTGCCAAAGGTCGATTTGCCACTTCAAGCTGCTGTATTTATGGTGGAAAACTCACAGCAATACGTATAGTTGAATAACTCATGTTGGTTGCGATGCCATGTTTGTCCTGGTCGTGCAAATGCTTAGACTGGCGCAGGAAGTTCTCAGTAACTTTTTTTCTGCGACTATGGCTATATTTTTTCACCGGAACGTAGCGTAGATTAAACTACGCGTTGCAATCGTGCGGTGAAGTTTCCGTATATTTTTTGGTGGATTTTCACTGCAGCGAAAATTTTTTCACTTTTCACAGTTGGTTGACAAAACAACGCTGGCACAATTTTTCCAATATCTGTCAGCGAAGTTGGACAAAACGGGACCACCGTTAATTTTTTGCAGCATCTGCTCGGATTTCCAGAGACCCGGTCACGCTTCTTTATTAACAACCTCACTTCTACAGCATGGTGACCAATTGAATACTTTCTGGCATCAAGTTGTCAGCTAGATTATGAATAATTAAATCAAACCGAAAGCTCTTCGGTAGTTTCCTGGCGTGCGGCTTACCATTGTCTCAAAGTGGCTGTCGGCCAACGCAGCCACAGCTGTTTGACTAAAGTCCCGCTGTTTCGAATGTGATACGTCTTCATTAATTAACTGCAATCGAAAACCTGATTGTAAATTTTATTCCCTTCCTGAAATTCGCAGCAGACACTTCGAGCCAAGAATCGAAGGAGATCGTGGTCTGCGTTTACACAAGGAATGATAAAGTTGACGATACCCCGGGATTGGTGGATGATCTGGACAGCGGTATAAATCAATTGCTGCGCCGTGAAAGCGAAGATGGTGTTTCATTTTCAGAAACACCTTCAAAGGAATCTTGTGTTGCTAACGCATGTTTGTCTTTTTGTTTCAAATGTTCTTCCGTGGAAACGTCCTGTGGTTAAACCTCATTAGAGTGCGAAATCCCGTGTTACCATTTCGTGATAGGACTAGAGAATGGTCGACGCTTGTAAACTACATTTTATTGAGAAAAAGGGTTGTGTAAAACATACTAAATACAAAGCGCCTTTTGTTGCACGAGAAAGCTGCCGCCAAAATTTACGTAAACAGAATGCTCCAAATGTCTTTTCGAAAAATTTAGCCGAATTGACATGTTCGTACACTCCCCCGTTGACAACTGTTCCAGTCCCTTCAACTTAACAATACTAAGCCTTGACTCGTCCTGTGCTGAGGTCATCATTACGCTTAACATGTTAACGGTAAATTTTTTGCAGACTCTGGGATGGAAAGCAACGTTCAACCTGTTCCTTCCCCGGACGAACGCAATCTATCGTCCAATGTTGACGGTGACGTCGCCACGTCGCCGTCACGNGGTTTACCAAGCATCATTGNGACGTCAGCACACGCGGATTGCTCCTCAGATGCAAATCGCGAAGAAGTGTTTGTCGACGAACTGTCCTCCCCCNCTAAACACACTCAGGACGAGGTGGAGAATATCACAGAGCACGCAAACATCGGTGAACGCGNCGCCTCTGGCGTTGTTTCTTATGAAGCGAATCTGTCTACGCCCCCGCTTAGCGTTCACTGTGATTATAAAAGTTATTCAACCGAGGCCAGTGACGTTGAATCGACAAAGCCTCTCGTGCAACCCGCCGCTGACAGTAACAAGCGCTACAATTTGCGCAAGGAACGTCATCCGAAATTGCACCACGATTTTGAAATATATCCACTGAAGAAGAAAAGAAAAAGTTGAAATCAGTTTTTGTACACTTTAATTAGTACTGCATTGTTCGAAATAAAGCGTTGCGAAATTAATCGGATGTGCCAAATGTTGTGATTGACGCAGCAGTTTGGCACGAGGTGCGGTGCTGCAGAAATATTCCCATTCTGACTCTGACAGATGGTACTAATTTCAGCAACAACTTGATGCAAGAAAAGTGCCCTGTGAAAACATTGCAACAGGCAGTGGCGTAGCCAGCCCAAAAATTTGGGGGGACTAAATGTTTCATTTTAGGCAAATAACACTATTTTGTTTAGAAAAATGCCTCTCAATGCACAAAATGACCATATTTTCTGAAAATTTGGGGGACCATGCCCCCTCTGGCTACGCCTATGGCGACAGGTGTAGTAGACTCACCCGGACTCGTCAAACGCCGATCTCGGTTCGTCTGGTCGGAAAAATCGAACCGATAATTATTCCCTTAAATACCGCCGTTTTTAATGTATTTTTTTGGAACGAGACCATTTCACCAATCGCTTACGGCAGTGTTTCCCAAACTGTGGCACGCGAGTAGGCCTACCTTCTGTTTTTCTTCGCAAAAAAAAACTGAAGAGATTTTGCTTTTAATTATCGGGTTCTGTAGAATTTTTGCATTTCTGTTTACTTTTGCTATTGGTGTAACAAAGGCCATTGTATTTCTCACCGCCATTTTGAAAATGTCGCTTTTGTGTCAAGTCTAGTTTTCTAATCTTTCTATTGAGTGATATCTGGTTAGATGAGTTTTCCTGGAACAAGGTGTGACGCGGTGACAGTACGGGACCCTCAAGTGGTACGCGGTCAGAAAAAGGTCGGGAACCCACTGGTTTACCAGAATTAATAGTGCATTAATTGGTATTAAGGGAATTAGTGATCACGACCCTGGCGTAAGCGCATGATTTATGATTCCATTGATAACAAAAGGCTCATAATGAAAATCACGGCCAATGAAAACGATATCAACGACATATTGCAAACGTTTCGATAACTCCTGTTACCATCAGTGCATTGCTAATTGAGCATAACATTTCATCTTTCAATTTGCAATGCATTGTTGATGATAACAGGAGTTATCGAAACGTTTGCAATATGTCTTTTATCGTTTTCATTGGCCGTGATTTTCATTATAAGGCTATTTAGCACTTGCGCTTTTCGTGTGACAAAAGGTTAGTACAAAAAGAGCATTTTGCTAGAAACTGCTGCCACAGCCTTCTTTGCAAAAATAGTTAGATCTGAAAAAAATAACTTCGACGCAGAAACTTTAAATCTAGTTATGTACTTTACGCCCAAAAACCTTTGCACCATTTGCAAGTTGGTTAAAATAGATAATGTTGAAGCCTGGAAAATCTTATACCAACAATCTTCAGGCTCTTTGAACGACAACACTTACCAACTTAACATTTAATCAGTGTATTAATGGATGTAGTGCTAACGAAAAAGGTGTGGGCACGCACCCAAAATCCTAGCTATTTTAAAACAGCTTCAAATTCATTTCAAAGCAAACATGAAAAAGGTGTAGGAACGCCGTTCCCACGCGTTCCTGTCCCACTACACCCCCGAGTGTATTTCTACTACAGTATTCCTGCAAAAAGGTCGTCGGCAATTAGCAGCACAGAAGTGAAAGCAATAAGAAACAGATTAGAAAAACTTGTTTGTTTTGTTGTTACAAATCTCCACACAACGACTCACGTAATCAATTATTTACAGATGAAAAAGGGCTGAAAAGTTAGAAAGAAGACAACCTATCTTCAAACATACATTGCAAAAAATCACTAGACTGGAGTGGAAAACCAATAGGCGTGGCACCAGTGGCTAGAAATAGAAAAGCCAGAAAGTAATGAATGACACTCTTTAAAAACTTCTTGGAAATGCTGGTTAACGATATAGACTATAGCATTTTCAAAGTGCATTTAATACAAGCAAAATTTTCGCAACGATGCATCAAAAGCTGTTTTAGTGCCTATTTGCAAAAATAAGAATGGTGATATAGGTGTTGGACCAGTTACAGATCTGTTTCTCTCAAACACTTCCCAAACTATTTGAGCGTTACATTTTATCCTGCATTTCACCAGTTGTTACTAACCCTGACATCAGTTTGGAAAGCACTAGTATATGTCGATGTCTGTTCAAACAAATTGTATCATATTATGTAACAAAGACATCCCAGTGTTTTCAGCGTTTTTATATGCATATAAGGCACATGACATTAACAAGTTACCGATGTGCTCAGTAAGACCGTTTGTATAGGAATTAGACCATGCAAGTGCAAACATAGCTACGAGCTCTGCAGCAGGAGAAAGCGACCATCAATTTTGGGCTTGATTACAGAAAAGCTTAACGTGTTTTATGGTCGGGAGAGAATCGGGGAATCGAACTATCATGATTCCCAGGGAGAATTTAGGCCGAAATTAAAGCAATGCCTTACCGACTGGACTAAAGAAGCACTTCCCCAGTCATTTCGGACTCGGGCATTTTGATTGTTTCCGGCGTTCGTCCT
>JGI24158J21664_10006638_pt1 | contig 15271 bp, 9 predicted proteins | sample Ectturendosymbi3_FD_21664 | JGI IMG/M metagenome (IMG submission 21664) | reverse complement strand
GTTTAGTTCAAGAAATAAATCATCAAAAATACAGCCAACAAGTATGGACTCAATACTCTCCCTTGTCTAACCCCATTAGTAACATGAACAGTTCGGATAAATTCATATGCGTAAATAATTTGAAATGAAATATGTATGAACATTTTTCCCTTCTATTGTTAACATTAAATGTACCCCTTCACATAAGTAATGTACCACTAGGGGTACATGTACCCCAGTTTGGGAACCCCTGCTTTANTTCAAGAAGTCGGACCNCATGTTAAGAACCCGTGGTTTAAAATGTTTTGTATTTCTGCATCGTACCTTGGTGTTAAAGGTGCATGCCCATTTTTCAGCAAAACCTGAAATAGGTCTTTCTCTGTGCTTATGCTGTTTTCCAGAACACTTGTAAATCTGATTGCCAAAAAGGATACGTGAGTTGACGTTGCACGAATTTTCCATTCATTTAAGGATGGTGTTTACATAGGCTGTAATTATTTATAGCACATGTTAGGCTGGCCTATGCCGTTCACCACGGATTAAGGAGTTGGGGCTTACTTCTAGCTTTTCAAAAGTCATTGGACAAAGTCCTTTCAGTATAAAGATAAAATGATTATTCAGCAGACAGACAAGAGCAAGATATATTTGCGAAATGTCCGTGATGTTGGTTCATAAAGATAATGAACGTAGAGTAAACAAACTTACTGCAAGAGTCTAGGAGGATAGGCTAAGTATGTTCACAGTTAACAAGGTCTGTTTTGTTCAGTTGTGCTAGTTCGGTTTGTTTGTTCTGTTCTGTTCTGCAGCCGTGCTAAATCTCTGAAGCACTTAGAATAAAAAAACACTTGAAGCAAAAGTTTTAGGGGATTAAACCTAAATAACAAGTACGACTTTTACCAAAGATGTGCGACAATGAATCTTTGTCGTCGCCTAAACTAAACCTTTCCAGATTTTCCAGGACTTGTGCACAAATTTGTTCAACTGTTTAAAGGTTTTCTTTCCATCAAATAGCCTTTCAAATAGCGTGTCATTAGGCATTAACGTGTGCAAAACCATTTGTCTCTTCTTGGGGATAAGGTAACTCAATTGATACAAAGAGTCAGTTGCTGCAGCCATGGCTCTGAACTCCGCCGATAATACAGCGACGGTCAAAAGGTACTTGCGACAAAATTGAAGGTGATTTTTTTTGTTCAAGAAGATTCCTGACCCCATTCGTATCGCATTTAGGAACAACAATGAAATGCTGAAGTTGCCGGTTTTGTGAGAATGAAGTGAAAGTTGTGAAAAATTGAAGTGAAGCAGAGGGAAACCTGAATTTCCTGCATCGATGAAGAAATAAATAGGTAGCAATTAAAGATTTTAATAAAATGATGTATTGAGTGTTTCAAAAGACAAGTGCTTTTCCTATCGTCAGGCTACGATTCGTTGAATAAACCGGAAGAAAGGTTTTACCACAGAGTGGGCAGGCGTCGCGGAAATACGGAAAAAGCTGTCAAGACTGACCATCATTGTCAGCGGTGAATAAGCAAGTGAATTCACTGTGTCTGAGTCTAATATTAAAGAAAAACGCCGGTGAACCTGTTTTTTTTCGCTGAGACATTGTGGTAACTGAGACATTTCGAACAGTTGTCCCATAGTATTAAAACTCCCCGTAACGATATGCACTGCTCTATATTCTCAGACACTGTGACCGAATTGACTTAATTTTTTTCNGCCATTTAAAAAAAATTTCGGTCTATGACAGAAAAATAACTCAACGGTGAACTAGCCAGTTTCCATATTTATTAGAGAGGGGTGGAGTTCTCCAGAATCAGTAGCGACGCGAGGGATTTAGCGCGTTGCCGATTGCCAGGGGAGGCCAACATTTCTGGCTGACCAAAAGTGACGTCATGATCAGAGCACCACTTGGTGTTACCTCGATATTTAGAACTTTGGTGTTTTTAAGCCCGCTGATATGGCAGTGCAGAACCTGACCATTGTACGTCATCACATGAACATGTTAACTTGTACACGACTACGAAATCACACAGAGAACCAGCCCTTGGTCTAGTGGTAAGTGCGTCCGATTCGGTGCTGGTGGCTCTCGGCCGGGTCTTACCAAGACCTTATAAATTGGAACTGGAGCCTTCTTACCAGGCGCACGGTGTGCGGAAGAGCTGCAGGGAACACACCCAGATCACAAAAAAACGAGTGAAATGAAACCAGAAATTGTACAAACGGAGTCGTGGCGCTACAAGATCATTGTGGTTATAAAGCGCCATCAACAAACCACCATATCAACACAAAGAGCACGCTAATCGAACGCATTACTTAACACCACAACAGATAGGTTCCTCAAACTGAAAGATTTCGCAATAAATAGGCATTAGGCGTTTAGAAGCACATACATGTGTGAGAGTGGGCTACATTTTCTACTACGAAGCAAGTCAAATCCAAAAATATAAATCGAATGGTAGACGAAGCACTGGTCAGTGGTCCCCGACTTGCTACTCCTAACATATTGGTATTGATATAGGAACGAGTGTCAAGAGAAGCCTCAACCACAGGCATTGCACTGATAGAGATTTGTAATAAATTTTTATTGCTGTTGCGCAATAATTTCAATGAAACACTGACTTCACTCACCTATTTTTGTTTTTCTATTTTAAATCTTGTCAATCTGTTTGTTATACACCATTTTATGAGAAGTAGCCCGCGAAACGTCACGTTTTTGTAAAATGGCCCGTAGGTCAAAAGTAGTTGGACCACACTGCTCTATGCTATAGGATGATGGCAAGTAGTATGAAGACAAGATTCTTACACAGCTAAGTATATTCGCAACATCCTCAGCTAGCCATATGAAGTAAGCTCAATGCAGACACGTTTTTCCAGGTAAAATTCACGAGAAACTGATCTAGCTGATGTAACTAACGTCCAGAACAGTGGTTCTCAAAGTGGGCGGAATCGCCTCCTCCGGGGCGATTTTGACGGACAAGGGGGCGAACAAAGTAGAGGCGATAGGGGGGGAAACAGCACAAAGGGAGCGAAAACACTCAACCACTACCACCAATCGATCACTGAGATCAACTTCACTTAACAATCACTGAGTTTGATGACCTTAATATTCTCAAAGCAAAGAAACCGCTTGTTGATTCATGAGCGAGGTGATCTACGACTGTACCTCACTAAAATATCTCCCAATATTTCCAAACTTTGTGAAGGCTGCCATTCCAAGCACATTCATCACACTGAACTGGGTACCATGGTATGTATCGATTTCTTTAAAAAAAATTGTTTAAAAATACTACCTTGGGTTTGCTGTATCAGGCTTGGGGGAGGACAATCATGTGTCGAGAGTGAAAAGGGGGCCATTGAACAAAAAAGTTTGAGAAACACTGATCTAGAGCTTCAACAAGCAAGCTATGTATATTGGTTATCTAGATGGAAACAACCAAACGTAGATCCGCATCAAACACGCTATAGGTTTGCTTACTAAGGCTCATATATTTCAGAAACTGTGTAATTAACAAATATTTTACTACTACCAGAGACCACTGTGCTGCAGTGATTAGGGATGTAGTTCTAAGCGTTCATATTTTCGCTCGTTTCAAATTACATTGTGAAGTTATGCCTCTGCCCAGTTTTGCAAATTTCAAGTTAGTAGTGAGTCGACATAGGAAGTTGCGCGGGGCCCTAGGCCATGGCCTATGCGTAAATCCGTTACTGATTGCAGGCAGTGCAAAACGAAGCCTGGAAACGGTAGTGTAAAGACTACGCGTATTTTTTGGGTTCAACTACCGAATCCTGAGCATTTGTTTCATTTTTGGGTTTGGGTTTGAATTTTTGCTTGTAGAGAAATTTACGAACGCAAGCGTAAAGAATGTGCAGAGGAAAACCATTGTTCAACAGCATACGTTTAATTTTCTGAAGTCTTGCGCACGGTTTGGCGAGAGCTCACTACCAAGTAAGCACGATACAAAAAGGAATTAACCAATTTTTTGTTGTAATTCTGGGAAACGCTGCCTGACTGTTTGATATATAAACCGGTGTGGTGCTTAAGTCAGATGTGAATAACCAGAGTTAGATATTCCTGGACTGAAAAATAAGCACGTGTGGGAAATATATGTTTCATCATCAAATCTAACTTACAATGCAATACCTGTAGTAAAAAAAACTTTCAGTGCAAAATAAACACCGCGGATTTTCCCGAACATATATTTCTGACGTAACAATTGGGTTTCGGATTATGTCATTTACTTTAGTTGCTTTTGTTACATGCTGAATCCTTTTCGCAACAAATGAGCTTTCTTTACCACCCCAAGCACTCAATGCCTGCACCGGTCATGCTTACAATCTGGGTTGAGGAGTCGCAAGGAGTCGGAGGTTTTTGGGTTGAGTCGGATTCCTGACAACACTGGGAGTCGGAGTCGGATTTTTTTGTCCGACTCCGGATGTCCAATTGGATCATTTTTTGCAACACTCCTAAACTGGTAATTCCTGTTGAAATGGAACGATTTATTTTGAAACTTTCGTTGAAACAGATTTCTTGCTGTGAACCACGATTTCCATTGATTTTAACAACCAAATTTCATTCCCTTTATGTCAAGGAGTCGGAGTCGGGAATTTTGGAAAGCTCGAGTCGGAGTCGGGAGTCGGAAAATTTGGAAAGGTCGGAGTTGGAGTCGAATATTTTACCTCTGACTCCGCAATCCTGCTTACAATTGCGGTTAATAAAACCGGTCCACCGTCTGCAACGCGTTATTAGTCTAATTTATATTTTGAGGAAGATCAACACCAGTGGTGAAACTAGAGGTTTGAGTCAGGGGGAAAACTTAACTGAAAGTGCCACTGGCCACTGTAGGGGGCCCACTGGCCAACACTCACAAAAAAAGCTTGAAAAAATGATGGTGAATCCGGATGTGGATGGCTATAGTACAACCCTAAATCACCTGAAAATACTCCGAAAAACGCAAAAAATCGACAGCCTACTGAAAAAAACGCAAAAAATCAACAGTAACAAAGGAATACTGAAACCGAAATATAAGCTAAGTTGGAGCCAGATGTTGTATTTAACTTGTCAGGGGGGCGATTCGCCAATCTGACCCCCGTCAGTTACGTCACTGATCAACACATCAATAGCGCTTCAACAGGTAAGCTTGCTACAGAACCAACCGAAAAACCAATACTGCACAAAAACCACGTCTAGTTATCTGCATGCCAAGGATACTTTCAATGACTGAAATAGTAAAGTTTTGCACGAACTCATGGGCTTTTCGACTCCAAACCAGCATACACCGGAACCCTATTCGGTTTGGAACAAACAGCTACTACAAAATTTACATTGTTTGTAAACTGCACAAAGTAAGCCGTAGTGTATTCGAAAATAACATATGAACAATGAACAAGCAATTCCCAAACAATTTGATTTGGCATATCTTCACCTGGCATAACCGGCAGAGCCCATCCTTTCACTTCTTTAGGCGGAATAGTTATTACTTTTTCTGTCGCCCACTTTCCTCCCTGCAAATTTTGCAACTTTAACACATGTCAAGGAGTAAACGACGACAAACACGGAGGAAACGGCTGACAGCGAAAGCAGCGATATTAATGATGTTAACTGCAATGAACAAGCATTAGATCAAGCAGTTTTGCTATGCTTATTCCAACAAGGTAAATAAATCGTAGAGCTAATTGACAAAAACTGCTTTGGTCGTTATAAACATGTAAAAACTCTACTTCAAACTAGTTGTAAAATTTAAGTCGGTTTCTCAGAAATGGAGAATTTTTTGCAGGTTTTGCACGTAACTGCATTCGCGGTCATTTTACACTAATTCACCNATAAGAAACCTATACCTCAGTCTTGTAAAACCTGAAAACCGTACTGCTCAGGGCACAGCCAACAAACCCTTCAGTCGCGTTGGGGTTATGAAGNAAACGTATTTCGAGAGGAATCTGCCCTTCTGGGCCCAAATCGATGTCCTGCGGAAACAAGAAGCACTTGATCATTGATGGCTTACATTTGCAAGTTCTGAATCTTTGTAAAAATGCCTGTTGAAACACTGTACAGCCTTGACAAGCTGCACAAATGAAAGGTGAATCAAACACCGATTATAAACATCACGAAAGTCAAAGAACAACTGTTTGTGACACTGCGAGTGAATTATTTAAGTAAATATTAGCATCTGCAATGCACCACTAAACCATCACCAATTTCCTTGTGCAAATCGTTTCCGAGAACGTTTTCATTTTTAAGCTTATTAATTAAAAGTAGTAAGACTGCTCTTCGTTCTAAACTAAATTTTTCAACTCGTCTTCTCATCAAAGTCGTTCTAATCAAAACTTTATCCACTTGATATTTTGAACAATAGCACAATGCAAAAAACATAACTATGAAAAACGGCGTTACAGTGAACAATGTCAATAAATTTGCCTTTTAAACATCAGGACTTCTTGGCAATGATTCTCACAGGAAGACTGTAGAGAAAATACTACATGCAAAGTCACGTCGCAGTTCAGGCCGTTTTTTAGTTTTTACCTGTATAATTTCCTTCTTTGTCCAATCCCACACATGCAAACTGTGACCGTAGTGGCCTGAAAAGTGATGTTTCAAGTTTGCATTACAGCAGTTGACAATGTAATGTTTTTATTGCTGAAATCAGTGTTTGGTAACAAGCAGTAAACGAAAGACACGTTTGACCCACAGAAGGTGGAAGGAAAGAGATTGCTGGCCACGACGTCACTATGCATGTACGGAATATATATTTGTTTGCCAGTACAACATTAAGAGGACAGTTAAAGATGATCAGAAAAAACTCTTTCAGAAATTCCCGCAAACTCGTATGATGTTCCGCTCTTCGGAGAATAGGCAAAAATTGCATGACAGGTACACTCGTTATATACAACCAGACCTTACAGCACTGACAACAAATTTTCTTCAGCAAGTAAAAAAAAGGCTTTCAAACGGAGTCAAATACACAGTAGCGTAGTGTTTATACTGAGAAACGCGAATACACAATGTAGCTGAGTCGTCAGAATTGAAGCCTGCGATTACTGCTTTGACGTTTGAATCCCGGATAATATCACTTTCAACAACATTTTTCAAAGTTTTTGAGAAATGAAGCCAAAAACACTTGCACGCCTTGCTATCAGTTCAGTTTCATTTACATTCGGGAGTGTCACAAGTGGTCTGCGGCGCCCATCTCTGCTTGCTTGCGCCGTGGGCCACGCGGCTATTTTCGTGGTGAATGCTGCATGATGGCGCGTCAATTGCAGCACCGCGCGTGAAGCGTTTCCTTGCACCCATCCATCAACGCCGAGCACGAGGTTTGACAGGCCGCAAGTACCGTTTTTCAAGTCTGTGGTATAACCTACCGCGAATTCAATCCAGCCTACCAGCTTTACTGGCGCGTGCTCAAACTACTTAGCCTTAGCCTACACCATGGATTGTTTACCTAAAATGCTCACAAATAACCAGTTGCAAGAAACGTTTTTGTACAACGTTGAAAACGAAGCTGATAGCCATGTCTTTTTGCAAGGAAATAGCTCCTTTAACAGCGGCCTGTATGTATACTTCTGTCCAAAATCGAAAATGTAAAAGGACCTGCACTCACCAGCAGCAACGTCATCAGGATTAAAACCTCCGAGCAGTCTTTTCGGACTTCCCCACTCAGTGCTGATCATGACGTTGTGGCGGGGTTGATACCAAAAGTCGTAACCAAATTCTGGGTTATTTCCAGGAGCTTCCCATGTTCCCAGGAGCTCAAATGTCTCGGAATCGAGAATCAGAAATCCCCCTTTAACAAAATCACAATGGACTTGATTAAATTGATTAAAATAAATAACTTACTGAATCAGAATGTTTTTGAAAGAAGACCATAACACGTACAAACAGAAGAATTGATTCGATAAATTTGAATTTTTCAATTTTTTGATTGTTCTCAAAAAGGTATGCTGCAAACATTTGAGTTTTCATCTATATCCAGTTGGGTGTAGGTTCAAAACAGACCTATTCATAACAGAACACTGGACACAGACCGCGTTTATAACAGACCTATTCATAACAGACCACCTATTCATAACAGAACACTGGACACAGACCGCGTTTATAACAGACCTATTCATAACAGACCACGTTGACATGAACATTGTCTGTTATGAACGTGGTCTCTTATGAACAAGGATGTTATTAACGTGGTTTACTTCGAGCGGTGTGTTGTGAGTGATCTGTTATGAAGAGGTCGGTTTTTAAAGGGAGCCATCCATTTGCAGTACACTGTTTCTTGCTGAAAGTTTGTTCGGGACAATGAGTTGGCCATCTTGTACACCTCCATAAGTTCAATCTGTCCTTTTCTTCAGCTGGATGAAATGGGATTTCTACCAATATTGCATGACTTGGCCCAAGGCGCAATTAAATAATTTTTATGGAACTGTATAACATTCCGCATGGCTTACATGTGCAACAGCCTTAGCTACAGCAATTGCGTTTTATTTTAAATGTAAAAGTTGACTTGTTTGGAACTGGTTAAAAGTGCTAAACAAAATTACGCAAAATGCAACACTAAAACCTCATGAAAAGCCAAGGTAACACACAGAAGTATGTTTAAACGTCCACCAGGTCCCCTTTCAGTTGGATCGTAGCGCAAAACTGCATCTTTAAAGTTCATATTAAAATCTGCCAAGCAATCATGGGTTGCGTTGTTTCGGAAAAAGAAGTGGAATACGAAGGGTTCATTAAAGGTTTTAATATTTCTGCCAAATATAATAATCACAAGCATGTGCGACAAAAACGATTTCCTTGCATGGATATTAACGATGTAAGTCTTTTAACCTTCACGTTAGCTTTTCAAAATTATACTTTTCAAAACATATTTAAAAATAGGTTTTTAGAAATATAGTGGTTCAGTCTTTCACTTTCTAAATTTTCTAAATATAGAGGAAACTCTCCAACGTTTAATTGGCAATATGTCTTAAAAGTTATCCTTTTGAGACTGTCTTTTTCTCATGTTCTTGTTGTTTGATTCAATGATTTTCTTGATTTGGCATTCAAGTTGAAGTTGACGATTCGAAACACTGAATAAAAGGACTTTGGTATCTTGCATAGAGTGGAGAGCGTTTGAGGTCATAGCATGAGAAAATTTTTAATTTGCGAACTTGAAAAAAACAAAATTAAAGCACATTTGATTGACAAAAGTAAACGTTTATAATTAGTGTTGAAATGTGGCAAGGTTTTTACAGATTTGCGCACAAAACAAAGTTTAAATTGAATCATCATTCGTGTGTTGTCTGTTTGCCGTTTGAACCGCGCTGTGAAGTTTATTTGCTTCTTGCCTTTTCAGCGAATTTAATGAACCGTAGAAAAACTATCATTTGCACGAAATTGAACTGACCGACAATTGGATTTACAGAGACTTGGATTGTTTGTATAACTGCGCTTTTCTAAGATTACTTTCGCCACATTTGCAGTTGATCTGTTCGATTGGTTATTTGCACTACAACAGGTCGGCTTCATCGAGGGAGGGTGCATTTCTTTGTGAACTGCAGACAATTCCAATCGCTGGTGCAGCATCTCAGGTGCTTTTTAAAAATCAGCAGCAAACAAATTTGAAAGAAGAACAGTGCGCGGCATAAAGTTTTTGTTTTTTCAAATCAAATCCAAAACAAGTGGCAAAGCAAGAAAGTGTTTCAAAAAGGATCCAAATACTGTAATAGCAAAAACCAAATTTCGTGGAAAGTACGGCAAGAGGTAACGATAGTAGGTGCAATGCAAAATATGCTTTGACACTCCACCCCTATAAAGCTAACCTTTCCCATTCCCCTGTGGATCACCGATAGTGCTGATCATGATTTGACCTCCGGGAATGCAATGGACAGTATGAGGATTGGCAAGACCGGTTTTATGAAATACTTCGACTGGCTCCACTGACTGCAAAAAACAATTTTTGTTACGGCAAGGCCTTGCAAGATACCATTTATGATTTGTACTACATAAAATCCCGTAATCTAACAAATGTTTTCTTAATTGGCGCACACGCTTTATTTTACTTTATTTCTGTTCATCAAAGCGAACTTAAAAAATAAGAAAAACGTAAAATAATTTCCTTCTTATATTTTCAACACAATAAGAGTAGTCATTTATTGAAATGTGAAACCTATAAAAGCAAGAATAGATCACTTCATTGAAAGTGGCATACGGAGCAAAGTACAGTAAGGGAAAATTACGCTGAGCAACATGAAAATTCGTTTCAGATGATTTCTGTGTTGCTCTTATGTGAAAACAATCATGACAAGACAGAAGACAAAGCGAATCATTATGCCTTTGTCATTTTCTGTTTTGGAACGTGTGAGTTTGTGTTACATTACTACTTAAATATTGGTCTTGTAAGACACATTTCATAGGACATCTTGACCAGATAACCTTAGGGTTTGTCGATGTCCGAGCTTCGGAAAAAGTATATGAAAATAGAATAACCCACTATACACAGCAAAGACGGTATGTGTTTTGTTGTCAACCGTAGCGTTTGCTATGTATTATTTTCATTTTCTGTGTCTTTCCGTGAATATGCGTACTTTACTCACCGTCGCTAAATACATCTCTCTCTTTATCAGGGCATTTTCTGAAGCAACGGACCGTTGTAGTAATTGTGTTACCTTTCGCGACGAATTGTCATGATTGGTTTGGCTCTTTATCCCGCGGAAGTGATTTGCTTCGGGCGATTGCGACAGTATTCATTCATTACTCCCCGCACAGGGACGACAAGGGCACTGCAAAGAGCTGCTTGCTTATTTCTTTAGCTTGTAGTTTGTTCCGTTGCCTGAGGCGTCAGGTTAACGTGTTTACGTCATTTGATTACTATCTGGTTGAGAAGCTCATTTATCGGGTTAGATTTCAACGCCAATAAATTAAACGAAACTTGCAAGGTGCTCCCAATTTAAAGCACCGACCAGCACTTCATCGTAATGAAATCAGTTAAAAGTCGTAAAAAATCACAGTTGGTGTAATTCGTACAAAAGGTCACGTGTGTTCAACTCACAAATTGAAGGACAATATAAAAAATTGTACGAATACCTATTTTACGATAATGTTTCAATTTAAAAAAATTTGCCTTACGCTGAGATGTAATTCTGCCATCCTTTTAAGGTTTTATGAAAAAAATTCGCTATTTTGCATCTTCTCTGCAAGCAAAACAAAAATCTTTTGACGTACAGGAACACCAGCTGACAGCTTTCAAAATGTTGACCACCATAACGGTTATTTGAGTATAACAACCAAAGTGAAATGACACCCAAAACAACTCGGATTGTTCTCTTCTTTTTTTCGTTACACTGGTGACAGGCCCATTTGCGAAAAAGTATCAGTGCATCTGAGATATTTACTGACTTATCGGAGAAACCTGCTTAACCTGCCTCGAACCTTTTAAAGTAAAACCCAAGATTGTAGGTGGCTGCATGACTTATCATACATAACGCCATCCAAATTTGCCACTAATCAGTGAAGAAATGGACTACGTTTGCGGCTCAGGAGTCAGCAAGCAGGCCCTCCGAGAGAAATTTTGCAAGGTGATAAAATAGTTTTGGCGCACCCGGGTCCCAAGGCTGGTACAGAGTTTTCTCAATAATTGCAGTTCGATACCACCAAACGTACATGTGAACTTTATCAAATTTGTACCAGATCTGTATGAATCCGTGATTCCTAAGGTTAAAACAAAAAAATTTAATCTAAAACAAAATGTCAGGACGATGGGAACACAACAAAACACATAAAAATTTTCATTTATCCTGTACGCACAATTACCGTATGCGTTGACGCAAGTTAAGTTTTTGTTTGCAGCAGCAACAAGACCATTGTTGCCAGGTTTTATGGTGGATGAGTTTATTCATGATCAAATAAGATTTCTTTAAACTCGAATTTCAAAAGTTCAAAAAGTTCTGCCCTGTAAAGTGTCGCTTCATCCTTTAGTGGATGTCACCCGTTTACATTACCACTGGGCATTTCAGAACTTGTAACTACGGGTGCTGGCTTGCTTGTGTCAACCGTCATTGCGCTAAGGAAATTTCGGACGTGTGTACCAAGGCCTATCTCTAGTAGGTCTTGTGTGTGCTCATGCGCAGATCTGGTGCGTTGGCCACGTATGGTGCAGCTGAGTTTTGCACTGTCAGCGTGCGGATCACGTTTTGTTTGCTCTGTTACCGCGCCAACGTCGAAGCGTTTCTCCTGCTCCGGCTGCTGCTCAAAGGCCTCATGTAAATAACGATTTGTGCACTAGGAAACCCCTAAACCTACTGATGTAATTTCCCCTGATCGAATTTAAATTGATTTAATTCTGTTAGAAATAACTTAATTTTACCACGGTACTTCGCCGTGTCTACTTTTCGTTCGAGTTGCATCTTGCTGACATTTGAGTTACGTTTACAGCTAGTCCAGTGACGCAAGAACCTCGATAGCCTGAAATGTAGAATCAGTTACGCAAGTTTCATCATGCTTATGATCTATGCAGGTGCGCAGTCCGAAAAAATTGGTTTAGTGCGCATGCGCATAACGCTAGTCATTATGAGATACTTTTGTAACGCTAGTCATTGCGCATGCGTGTAACGCTAGTCATTATGACATAGGTCTTTATGACATACTTTTAACTGCATTTGCTGTGGCCGTGATTTTTATCATTAGGTTGTTCAACATTTCTGTTTTTGTGGGCGTTCATGAATGCCTGTAACTTTTTCAGCAAAAAAGCCAGAAAAGCTTTTGTGCATTTGGCGAAACTAGCAAAATATCCTTTTAAAGCTTTGGACAATGAGATAATTCGTGAAGTGAAAACAATAAGGGTAAATAAACAAAAAACACACACGAACGTAGTACTTTTGCTATAGCAGGCCTTTTCGGATTACTACTGACATCGACAGCGTAGATTCTACTTGAAACAAGACCCGGCATAACAAAGAGGTTCCTTTTTTTTGTAGGATCGTGAAAACAACTGCTGCATGCGTTCCAGCCAGTGTGGTGCAGTTCGTCTTTCATGTTTGGCATTTCCAAACGATCAATGATCTGAAAAATACCAAAAACATTTGACTTTCAGAGGTCTGCTGTTCAGGTGCAGACAGTTGTTTTTGAACAGCAAAGTATATTTCAGAAAGTGCAGATTTATTGTTGCAAAAGAGGCAATTTTCGCTTTAACATTCCGGTACGACTTGTAATCTAAGGTCTGAAAACCGTTTATTGAAAACCAAATTTCTTTGCCGCAACATGATTACCTATAGTGCAGTAATGCTCCTGGCTACTCGCAAAGATACTGCAATGTATCTTTTCAGTTTACGAACCGATTAATGTACTGTAGAAGATGAAAAATTGCAGCTACAGTATGTTGCAGCTCACCTGGCAAAACGTGGGTGAATTGTCATCGATGTCAATTGTTGCCAAGTAATCTGGAGCGTTGATTTCCGTGTTTCTGAGAAGTACGCCGAACTTTTAGTCTATTTAAGATTTACAGCACTCTACTTAACCCTACAAAAAAGAGAACCTACTGCGACATTATGCAAAGAAGGTGTCAATCATGATTAATCAGGCTCTAAAGATTTCTGAGCTTTTTTCAGACATGTCCACAATGCATGTTTGATTCCAAAATAGCATAAACTGCACTTGCATCCGAGCGCTAAATTAAGATTTTAATTTCTTGATTTGCCAGCACATTTGCAGGCTCTGCGTGCTGTTGAGCATGGAATTGGCGGCTGATATGTTCTTTACACGAAAGGGTTTCTTTCAAAATTATTTGTAATGGCAGTGTATCAAGTCCACCTTTACAGACGTTTAAATTGATTCCAAGACTTTAATTATTTCGTGCAAAAACGTTGATCAGGCTTATCTTTGTTGCGATTTTCTTCGACTGCACACCAGCCGACACTACTGCCACATTGTAGGTTAGCAAGCTTCTGTTTTTGTTAAATGCTCGATCCCGTCCGCGAGTGAGTGACGTAGTTGTGGAATTACATGCATGATTTAATTTCGCTTTTGTGCTGCGTTCGCAGGTTAATGCGCATTTTTTCAATCTTCTTGCTAAAACGCCCGAACGAAAATTTAAAAACCTGGAAAAATAATTCAATTCATGGTTTTTATTAGGCTATAAGTTGCCACAGCCTATTGTGTAACGTCTTCACTCCCACACGCAAGGCGCCAGACGTTAAACATGCATCGCAGTAACAACCTGATGAAATAACTCTTGCATGTCATAAAAACGGGCCTTTTGATTTGGAATTTTTAGTAGATGTTACTAACCATCTCAATCACCTGAATATGAAACTGAAGTGCAAGAACAAATTGTTTCTTAACTTTAGCAAATGGTGTCATTGGATTCAAATTTTAGTTAAAACTGTTATCTCACAGCGAGAAAATAACGAAACGAGCCATCAGTTCGCGCATCTAAGGCAGCAGATTGCTGCTGATAATAGCAATTGAGAAAATGCATTAAAAAGATGAAGTCATTGCAACTTGAAAGGCTCATTTGAAAGTCTTGCAAGACGTTTGTGGTTTGACTAAAGAAGGAGACTGAGTTTTGGTACAGTAGAAATCGCCTATAACGAGGCTTTTTCGTCAGTGCCGGCAGAATTCCTATCTTTTACGTGCATTCGAGTTTGACTATAACCAGGGGCATAACGAGGGGGGCAAGGGGGCACAATTCCCCGAGATCCGAATCACTATGGGAATGCCGAATGACTAAGCGGGGCGGCGAAAAGTCCCAACAATGTCACAAGTACTTTCTTCAAAACAGTACATTTGCTTCCGAAAGATCTCAGGTTCAAACACGGGGACGCCAAACTTGCTTCTTGCCCCGAGTGCCATCTAACCTCGTTACGCCCTGACTATAACAACTTTGGCTATAACGGCAGTTTGCCTACGATGACGCTTTTACGTTGGTGCTGGCGGAATTCCTATCTTTTACGTACATTCGAGTTTGACTATAACGACTTCGGCTATAACGACAGTTCGTCTGCAAGGACGCTTTTTCACCGATCCCTTGAAGTGACGTTATAGGGCAATTCTACTGTAGGTTTACTTGATGAAGAAAAGATAATACAAATACCACGTAATATATAATTGGAACATTGAGTTCAAAACAAATTCAATGTTGAAACCGTAACTTGATAAGCTTTCTTCAGTCCCTAGTGCTTCTGATATGATTAACTTATGTCGATCCTACCCTTGTGAAAATGATCAGAATTGAGAAAATTCGTTCAGAGTTAAATACGTCGTTTTGGAACAATATAAACATGCGAATAAGCGTTTTCGTCCACGATGAAATTGACTGAAATCAGAACGAGGCCGCAC
>JGI24158J21664_10006637_pt1 | contig 15272 bp, 8 predicted proteins | sample Ectturendosymbi3_FD_21664 | JGI IMG/M metagenome (IMG submission 21664) | reverse complement strand
GAACCTGGGTTGGGGGGGGGGGTGAACGCCGCGAGTCCTACGCATGTTACGATTGTCTGCCCGGCTTTATTTTTAGTGAAAATGTGAATTGTGTCACAGGGCTATATCGTGCGTGACGTTCTGGCGATAGAACCTTCGTTTTCAGATGTTGTAAAAAAGATCAAGATAACATGGTAAATTTTTCAGAAAGAACATCGTTCGGAGCTGTTAAAACACTTTCGGCGTTATGTTCGTTTAAAAATGTACTGTTTTTTGAGCAGAACATCAGCGTTCTTTCCGAAACGTACTTCACTTTTTTTCTCGCCAAAAGCGCCATAGCAGAACTGTGTGCCTTTGCACTTGCGTTTTATACCATTAAATCAAGGTCTCCTAGTTAACAGTTAGTATAACATCAAGGAGGCCTTGTCTACCTAGGAGGCCTTGGTTAACTGCCTTGCTATTGTTGGGTAACGTGGCACGAAACTCGTACAGTTTATTCTCTACTTAATTCTCACTTGAGATGGCGTTTCTGTAGGTGTAATACTTTTGCACGTGGCAAAGGTCTGGGCAGGTAGTTTTGCTGTGGCTGTATTTCTCACATTCTTCAATACCAGATTATGGTAAGGGGCATACAATCAAGTATTCGCCCCGGGCATCACCAGACCTCTGCACTCCTCTGCCCTACAGCGACTTGCCGATCGAGTTCAACAGTTCACATATGAAGAACACAAGCAATTTGTCAAAAATGTGACCAGTTTTTTGGCATCGATTACACATTAACTAATAACATTAAAAATGATTTCATAGTTCAATAGCAATTCGGAAATTACGAAAACATGAGTTTTAGTTTTGCCCTTGTCTTTCAATACTTTTTGTGATTTTCCCTTGATCGCACGATATGGAAAAAGTCACGTCACTATCAATTTGCGTGTGAGTGCGCCGCACACCTAGAGTATAGGTCCCTGGTATTGAAGAATGTGAGAGTTACTAGCATTTGAATACGTAAAAACTAGTGTTGACAAAATGAATAAGTTTCGAAAAATTAAATCCATGCAGCATGTGTTAGCAGATTTGTATGGAAAAATTCATCTAGTTGCACAGCATTTTAATTTCTGTAATTTCACTCTTTGGATGCCCCTTGCCTTAGATGCCCGCGGCGTTGCCCCCTTCTCTCCCCCTATGCACGCTACTGAGGTGGCCCCAGAACTGGGTTTTCAGTGTGGGTTCCCGAAACGCTTAGGGCCCGAGGGTTGTTATTAGAGATACGAACTGAAAACATGGGTTCGCCATGAAGCATTTTTGTGAAGCCACTACTGTGTGGCTCCAGAAGTACGATGTGTCGAGCATTAGTCATACTTCTATCCCCCTGATGCTATTTCGACGTGGTAATCGCACTTTCTATCTGTAAGCATGTGGCTGAAGTGTTTTTATTGAATGTTCACCTTGGTATTTCAGTGGTGTTCTGCTGCATTAATCACTCATACTCTCTAATGCATAGACTCCCAAGCTTTTTTGAAGCTGGCACCTCTTTCATAAAATCACAGTGACTTTCGCGCCCCCTCGTATAAAAAAATCGAAGAAATCACAAACACGGTCCGATTTTGCAATATTCTCATTTTGTAAATTACTACTCGTAATACATAGGTTTATACTGACAACACAACAGAAAACACCCAGTCGTAGCCTACTGTGTAACTTTCATAAGTTATTGCCCATTAGAAGCAAACCAATTGACTTTTTCGTTGCTACTTCTCTGAAGTTATTCTCTTATACCTTTGCACACAATTACGCAGAGCTACGCGCAAACCGTTCGAGGGGTTCAAAGTGTTCCGATGCTTGTTTTTTTCAAATAGAAAGGAATATCCAGATTCGCACAAATATGTTGCTGCAAAGGCCATTAGAATACACAGGGCTTTTGTACACAATTTCTGGTAACTTCACATAGTTGATCACTAGAAACGTTCGTGTTCTACACAATCAAACAATAACCTCGCCATATTTGCGTCATAAACATTTAAATGTCACAAGACGCTTACAACCGCATCACCAACCATCTTCAGCGTGGTAACCGCAGCGTGAAGCAGAAAGAGCAATTGCATCCATTTAGCAATTTAAATTGTTAAATTAGTAACTTTAGCTGGAATAATTAGGCTGGATGTTTTTTGAGTAATAGCACTTGCAATCTTTTATAAATTTAGTCCTTACATCCAAGAACATACAAACTCTCACCCTCGAAAAACGCATATCGGACCTCTGAAAATCTTGTTTCAGATCCCCAGGGGTCCGGGAACCCCCGGTTGGGAACCACTGCTCTAACGTTTCTGAGAAGTTTTTTAATAGCAGTTCGAAGCCTATATTTACTGGTTATTGTTTTCATCAACCAATCCGCGTGAGTTTATTCAAGCACATTATTTCAGGACAAGAGGGCTTGCTGTTGGAAACAAATGTTGCTATTTGGAAAGAAATGTTTTAAAATAATGGCAGTTTTTGACAAAAAGAGGCATATGTTACTTCTATATTTAGAAAATATGATGTTATACCCAAAAATGGATGCTACGTTTGCAATCAGAGCCACAAAATCAAAACAATTTGCCAGAATGCATACGCGAAAATTTGCGTAGATCAATATAACAATCATTCTCCTGTAACATATGAAACTCTTGCTTGTTTCACATAAAAAATAATTTTAAGTCGTTACATTTTGTTTAATTTTAAATTACTCTGCGTTGGAAACATCAGTGTTTCAACATAATTTTTTTAATTTACGAAGCCTCTTTAAAAGTAAATACGAAATGAGCCAAAATTTTAACGAGCCAAGTAGATACATTGACGAAAACGTGAACACAACTGAAGCAGGTCTGATTTTTCTCAGGTTCCAAATTATAGGCAACAAAATATTTTTGGTTTCTGCCCTCACTTTTGATGCAGATTTAACGTTGGATCAAAAGATAGAAAGTTCAAAGAAAAAGTCGATATGTTTGAAGGTTGCCTTCTGTAAATAAAGAATTTAAACAAAATTATGACTAAGCATGACGGTGATACAAGGATATTTATGAAAAATTACGAAGTTCCACTCGCGCGTGTCAACAAGCTGTGTCACATGGAGAGCACGTCATCAATGAACAAGTAACGCGAAGGTTGTCTCATCAGTTGGGTGTTGGCTTACACTGAGTTGTGTCAAATCGTGAGTCGAGCAGTTGAATGAACGCCAGCCTCACGTTACTCTCAAGACATTTGCTTCGTATCAGAGTTTATTGCAATAGGTTGCTATTTTTATTACCACATAAACCCTGCTGATAGTGCTGATTCATGCAAATACAGAACTATACACACATCATTTTGATACCTAAACATCTGCCTATGAAAGTAAGCGCCATGATAACAACAAATGTCTGCTAAAGAGAACACTTACTTATTTGAAAGAAAATAATGAAGAGGTAAAAATGTTTCACAATCAAGCGGGTATGTCACGTGACGATGTTTACATATTTACGTTGGCTAGTAAACACGAAGAGCTGGATTAAGTTGGATGTACAGGACACACAGAAAATGTTGTATTGTAAATAATGTTTGACCATCAGGTGTGTTGACTGCGAAGGAAAAACTGTTTTTTAAAGTTGTACAAATTTTGGCGCATATTTGAATGCACTTTGGAAAAGAAAGCATTGATATTCTAATTTCAGGTTCATGTTACGAAGTTAACATGACTGATTTTCACTGAAGTAGGTACTTTCGTTGGAAGACCCAGACACCATCTCAAAAGGACGTTTTCTATTTTAACTTTGCAGTGGTATGCTAATATCAAAAATACGACATACTTGCTTGGGAAATGCTGCAAATGTATAAACAGCTAGCTACTCCAAATGTAGCTTCTAATCAGCAAAGAGTGCGACTGCAATAAATCGTTGAACCACAAAATCAAAATCACGGAACAGATAATGACTCACTGACAGGAGAAGTTTTCAAACTCAGTTTACAGTTTTTGCTGAGATGCTTGAGGCCTTATCTGGCCAACTTTCGAAACACTTTGTCTTAATCAAGTTGTTAACGAGCAGTATTCTAGTATTTTTATTGTTTGTTTTCTTACAAACGCATGCCATGCAGTGTTGGGTGTGTGCAGCCTCGTGCTTGCTACTCATCACCAAGAGGTGCTGTTGGTAAAAGGCAAAGCCCAACAATCCGCAAAGCCTCCCAGTCTAGAACAACAGCTGGTGAAGGGATTTAGCGACAGGAAGTAATGCGCAGCGGTTGGAGAGGGCTAATCGTAATGTTATTAATGTTCAGACCAGCCTGGGGAGAGGGTGCGGCTCGATGCTGAACTCGTGTCGCAATCTTTGTCCTTTGCTTTTCTGTTTCCGTGTTGGTTGTATCAATTTGCGAGCCTAGCACTAAAAACTGAAATTGTACAAAGATTTATTTGAAAAAGTGCCTTAACGTACAGCAGGCAGAAAACTAAAGAAAAGTTGTAAAAGTGCAGGAATGCTTTTTGTATAAGTGTAGATATTTTCAGGAAAAACCCTTTGGTGTTATAAAACTAAAGCTGAAAAGCTTTACAGAAATTGCAAGCCCTTTAACAGCAACTGCACTTTAGTTGCTGTTCATATAGCGGAATTGTAAATGCATACAGTCAAGGTCCTGAACCTCATTAAAATGAAAGCAGATCTAGCGAATTAGTATCCCACCTGGAAATTTACCAAAGAGAATGGTTAACCAATCGTCACAACAGCTGGCTTCAAGTTAAATAATATGAGGCGGGAGCAAAAATATAAAGAAAAATACTGTTTGAATGTGAGAGTTTTCAATTTGGCAATAACTGACTGAAGTCCAACGGACTTCTGTACTTCAACATTTCACGAATCTTCCTTAAGAAAATGAAGAACGTTGCTGCGTTTTGACTGACGGTGTGGTGCATATGGCTCAATAAGTAAAAACATGTTTATAGAAGTACACAGCATTTAATTAGGCAAGGTTTATGAAAGCTCAGGGAAAAAACTGTTTTGTTGATTTGTTGGCCACCGTGCGCATCAGAAAATGTTTATGCTTTCTGAATTATGCATCTTTGATACAGGGTTGCGGAATCGGAGTCGTAGGTTTTTGGGTGGAGTCCGAGTCGGATTCCTAACAACACTCGGAGTCGGATTTTTGTCCGACGCTGACTACCAATTGGATCATTTTTGCATCACACTCCTAAATTGGGTATTCCTGTTGAAATGGTACAATTTATTTTGAAACTTTTGTTGAAACAGAGATTTCTTGCTGTGTACCAGGATTTCCATTGATTTTAACAGCCAAATTTAATTCCCTTTATGTTAAGGAGTCGGAGTCGGAAATTTTGGAAAGGTCGGAGTCGGAAATTTTGGAAAGTCGGTGTCGGAAATTTTGGAAAGTCAGATGTGGAGTTGGGAGTCAGTGTCGGATATTTTACCTCCGACTCCGCAACCCTGCTTTGATGGGTTCCGCTGGCATTTGGGTGGAGGGCAGCTAATATCTAGAAAAATTGTGCAAATAGTGAGAAGTGATTATGTGAGATACTCTTTTGCGACAGTTCTTTGTGCCGGTCAGGCAGACACAATTTTGTCTGTCAAAGACGTGGCTTGACTTATAAGCACATTTCCCTCACTTCTGCACATGTGTTATGATGCGACATGGATTTTGTCTTAGGTCTTAGACTGCCTTGACTGTTAACAAACGTTGTTTAATACTTTGGAACGGTATCGTTTAAAGAAAAAAAAGCTGCTCAAAAACTAGAATTTCTGATCTGAGCAAAACACTGCGTGCTACCTGTTTGAGAAACAAACTTTTCGGGATGAGAAACACATCCCAGCAATCTTCGGTCTCTTGCTTACAATCCAGCCTGGCCTGTTGCTGCCTGGTTTTGCTGATGAACATTCTGAACACGTGGATTGTTGAAACCTCAGCATTTACTCTTTCGCAAAAAACAGCGCGCACTCTTTCCAGAAAGGTTGATGCCACTGGAACAAGCACCACAACGAGATCGCCGGCTTATTTTGGATATAGCTTTGTTGTGAACGCAGACAACCGTACAAATCCTCCATCAGTGACGTAAGTTGTTCTGCAATTCTGCTGCAAATTAAATGCCTTTTGACAACCAATAAAAACTATGGTATTCGAGGTTGTCAGATATTTCCTGCGTTTTTACCACTCACTCAAACGTCGCAACTGAAAACGTTTGAGTGAGTTTTCAGGATGCTGGAAATTTTCACGAAAGCTCTTTCACGGGAGAAAGAGCTTCACATGAACTGGACCAAATGAAAACTGACGTTCTTTCGTGATCAAACAAAATGCGCCACCTTTTTCGATGCGCCAAGCATTAGAAACTGATAGGATACCAAAACAAAGTAACTTTTAGGGCAAATCAGAGCAGACTTACCCAATAATTGCGCTTTTTGTATTCTTGCGAGCCGTGTTATTGCAAATATTTCTTAAAGATTGCTAGTCACGTTTATTTACTCCTGCATTGTATTAACCAACTGAAGAAATCCATATTTTAAATCTTAGGTTTCTGGTCGGATCACCTCGCGCCAGATCGCCGAGTGCATTGTCAAAGGGACCGACCACCAAAGCCCCAGGTGACCTTTCGTCATGCCCATTGACTTTCGGTGCGAACCAGCCACCGCCATGTTCATCGGTTTCACCAGTACCAAGGAAAACTCCAAAGTTTGATGGCAACCCTCTGCCGCTCACTGGCCATGATGCTATTGGATTAAATTTGGGCGTTTCCCCGAAAAATTCGGATCTCACGGTAACAGACGTTTTAACAATTCGCTACTAAAAAATTGTTTGCGACATTGAGTTAGCAGGTAATGTCGTTTGCTGTAAAAAGTGAAATGTACGTTTTGACTGGCCTTATTGCAGTGCCAACATTTACATCACTTAATTTTCTGCTGAATCGAAAAACTAATTTTAGAAAATTTGTTTTGCATGCTGCATGTTACAGGAGCGCTTATGGGTTTTATAAGTTAAAAATTGCTTGGATCAAGTCCAACAGACGAACAGTCAGTTGGTTATTGATTAAGCAATAATGGGCTTATTTATTACACAATTAACGCTTGTAATGGACAGGATGCCGTTGTTGTTCTGCATTAGCTATTGCTCTTGAAACCTGTTGTCTTTTAACTTTACGTGACTTAAATTTGTCGCAAAAAACAAGAGATAGATCTGCTTCGATTGCTTTCATGAAAAGGCAAGCAGCAAAAAGTCTGCATTTGTTTTTTGAAATTTCCAGTACTTTTAATGTTTTCATTGAGGCGTTTCCGAAATTTTTCCAAAAATATTTGAAAAGCGTTTTGCGCACATTTTTTATCAACCTGCATAACTTTCCTTGTTTCTTCCAGTCGGCATGAAATTTAACCCTCTTCTAATAAAATCGTTATCTCCCCTCACAATAATTGTGTAAAACAAACTGATTTGGTGTGAACAAATAAACAATGTGATAAAGAGATTATTTTGCAGGAAAAGTAATTAGAATAACAACCAGGGAGTTTCTGACTTTGAAACATATGCTAAATTTTTAAGTTTATCGTGGAGCATCCAACAGCTAGAACTGAATTGCAGCATACGAGACGATTTTGTGAATTGGTCTTTGAAATTCCTTTTCTTACGTGAATAGAAAATTTTCACCGCCTTGCAAAATGTGGTCAAATAATTTTATTTTTGTTTATATGAGTCAGGTTTGCGCTCCTGCAAGAATGCTGAATTGTTCTACCAGCTACGTCATGAATGGTGCTTGTTACACGTCATCGGATTACGGTAGTACCTGGTCCACTTCAACTCGTCAAGCTACCAAACGTGAGTTCCAGGCCCCGAATCTGTGAGCACATATTTTTGCTAAGAATGCTTTTGTTAAGGTTGCTTTCACAAACGTAAACGTTTATCGGGATTCACCGTTTCATTTAATCTCGAATGGTTGTAACCTGTGAGAGTAAAGACTGAAATAAAGGAGCACTGAAGCTCAAGAAGTAAACCCAGTCCCGTCGCCACGGAGGGGCTTTGTTGGGCTTAGCCCCCCAAACGTAGCTGCACGTCCCCCAAATTGAAATACGAAACAATGTAAGTTAGTGGAAGTTTGTCAAATTTGAATGTCAACCCCCCCCTGCAAGAACGTTAAGCCCCCCCACACAAACGTAAAGCCCCCCTATTGACGACTTTCTGGCCACTGTTCTGAGTAAACCCCACAAGGAAACATATTTTCGGATTTGATATAAGCTCACACTCATTCACTGCTTTGCGACCAGTACGGTGCTTTTGAACAGAGTCGAGAGGCCGCAGATCAAAGGTCGCTTTTTAATTTTTCAAAGATCTGAATCTATAGCAAGCAGAGCTGCAACAGCATGGGTCGGTTGTGATTCGTTTTGCTCCGTACATTAGAGTAGGTTAAACCAATGTCTAGATCGTTTCGTTCATTCAGGGAAAAAGAGCAAGATGTTTGCTTTGTGGAAAATAAGCTCACGCCAGTTTTATAAAATTGACAAACAATCGTTGGTAAATACTTGCCAGATGTATGTCAGCCGCTTTTTCTGTATAATACAAAACGCATGGACGTGCTGATGGCATGTGGGAAAAGTTGACAACCTTATCAATAATGCCGAAAAAAGCCGCCATTTGTAAACGAACCCCACATTCTCACGGTGCTGAAATTTTTAATGTTTCTGTTCATTATTGCATGACTTCCTGTGAGGTGCTGTTGAAATTACATCAGTACACTTCTGACCTTTTTTGATTGCAACGCGGCGCATCCAAGTGTGCGAAGGAGTTCCATCAAAGGTTCAGTTCACAGCAGAGGGAACAAAAAGCACCTTTTACAATTCAGTTGGAAATGCCAATTGGCGCTGCAATATTTGGCGAGCACTGTTTCCGGTATTGGCTGAAGGAACCCGCCAATACCGGAAAGAGGTTGCTATGTGCTGCTGATATTGCTTGCCTTTCAGAATAATTACACCAACAAGGGCCGAAATAGCCCCTGAGCTGAATTCATCTTCTTTTGTGACTAAAGCATATCATTGTCGGTTGTCCTTTAAACTCTTTGTTCCAGCGACCGAGTTTACTAAAAAAGTTTGGGGGGGACAAACCTTTATTGTTCACGTTTACATGACGTCATCATGTTTACTCAACTGTAGTACGACCTTTTTGTAAAATTGGCAAAATGGGGGAGACTCATTAGGGAATTTGTATATTTTGGTGACCATGACCCAGGTGCTTCCCCTGGCTACGACCATGTGGTGATAGGTGCTATACCTGGAAACATGGATAGGTAATATTTGTAATACCCACGGTTATCAAAGAGAAATTCGTGATGGTCTTGAAATGAAGTTTATGTAACCATTAAGAGGGATACAGCAAAAACAGCTGCGAAAAAATTATTCCAATTGTTTTTACTTGCGATCATTGATTACAAAAGGTCAGAGATAAGTTTGTATTCGACTAAAAGCTGAAGTAGGATGAGTTCCTTGAGGCAGTTTCGTTGATTTGCAATGACGTATTTCTTTGGCTTATATGTCAAATATTTTATTAACCTCAAAACTTTGGCATTGGGGGGACATTGGCCCCGTTGTCTCCCTGGCTACGCGCCTGGTGGCGTTCATGTGCACAACGATTCGGTAATTCAAATTAACCAACACAATTTTCAACAATCATGAAATTGAGTTTACATAGTAAATATGTATAGTGTGTCTACAGTGATAATGTTCACTGTTCTTATTTGTTCCATGGCTTCATGCTGGCGAAACGTTTCCAACAGTAATGTAACCATGAAATTTGCGCAACTACATTTTTTAGCACAAAATATTGGGTGGCAAAAAATATTATGTCCCCCCTGTCCACAAGTTGAGGGGGGCATGTTCCCCGTCCCCCATTTAAACTCGGTACCTGCTCTGTGCTCTTGCTAGCAATCAATCCTGCTGCACATTTCTCGGCAAAGTTTGAAGTGTGCCATCATTTTTAATAACACTTTGAAGATGCCTGAGACAAATCACGAAGTTGACAGCAGCGCTGCTGGTAAGTTTTTTTAGAAGAGATTAATGATGAAAGAGAAAAATTGATCTCCCAAAATTTCACTTGGAACTTTGCTAGTTTTCCTAAAACTTAGCCTTTTTATGTGTGACATTGCCATTGATGATTATGCATTGAAACTCTTCCATTTATTCGACTAAAAGCTGTTACTTGTGCAGTGTGTTTTGTTACCTGTGCAGTGTGCACAGACAGTGCTTAAGTTAAAACTCTTCCTTAACATATCGGTTGTGGTCTTAAAGCACGTGGCCCCAAACGTTCTTGTCAGAGGGTCACATAAGCTATTACACAACAGTTCGATTGCCGGACATATTATGTAATATGATTGGTTTCGGGTTGTGTCACATTCTACTAAATCAATAATTTTTTCGTAGGCTAAATATATTACTGTATTTTTTTATTATGGACAAAATGTCTTCGCGGGCCGGAACTGGCCCCCGTAGTTGGACACCCTTGTGTTGAAGTATGGAAATTAACAATTTTTTTGTTTTTTTGTTATTCAAACATCTGAATGTATCTTCTTCAGTTGTGTGGTCCATTAATATTCTTCGAGTTGCAACTAGAAGTCAGATTTCAAGATAGTTGAATCCAGTTCTAATCAGGGTTGCTGAATTTATTTCGAGTTGAATCATTAATTTCAATCACGTCTATTCCAACTGGGGAAACAAAACAATTTCAATCACTTCGTGTCATTAAGTTGCCAGCTCGAGTCGCTCTAATAGGATGAAAAAAGCAGCAGATTTCAGCACGTTTTTAAATACATGATGAATTTCCCGTTTCCTACAATATGGCTCGAGGTCGAATAACAAGTCAAAAGATTAATACACTTGATTTGCTTGTAAATCGATCAGTATCGATTCGAGTCAATTTAGAGAAGCCACATGTGTGGCCCGAGTGAGGCCCACAACCAGGGGGGCAACCGGACCTTTTGAAACCGCCAAAAACTTTCAGTTGTTAGTAGGGATGTAATGCTAAACAAATAGGTGTGGGAACGCCGTTCCCACCCCACTACACACCTGATTGAGGTTAAAGTCGAACTCTAAGAACTCTAACACCAAATATTGCTCAGATGCCTCACACGCAAAACGCTCCTGTAGTTCTCGGAATCCGCTACGCGTAGAAATTGAAATGAAAAATCTAAATTTGCAAGTAACGTTACTATTGTGCAAAAAGGTGTGGGATCCCCGTTCCCACGCGTTCCCACACCACCACATCCATGGTTGTTAGGTTAAACAACAAGTTGCAAATCATTTTGTCCCCCCGAAAAATATCAGCTGATTGCGGTCCTGATTCGAGTCGTTGCATGATATCATCATCTTACTAAACATGGGAAGAGATAATCTGGTTCAAATAAAATTGTGATTTGAATCAAATCAATGACCAAAGTCACTGGTCATCTTGCCATCAGATCGAACTCCGTGGCCTTGTTTGAAAAGATAGTTTCTTTTCAGTTAACAATGTAACAACTGTGACTTGACTGAAAATGGAAAAGAACCACCTCTCTGTATACTTGCGGCCAAAACTGGTTTTAAATTGACGTGGCGGGAGTTGTTTAACACTCTAACATGCGGCCATAACCACTATACCTGCATCATGGCGACATGTACCTTTCGCATAAAGGTTTGTCAGCAAAAGGTTGCATCATGATTGCTCGGGCAAGTAATGTCTGCTTCAAGAAAGTAAACACACTGACCACGTGGTCGAGCTCGTGGCATGCGCGGAAATGCGCAAATCCTTCGCGATACGGAGATGAGCGTCACAAAGGGCTTTCTGTCACGACAGGAGGTTGCGCAGTTTTTATCGTAACTTCCGCACACGCAACGAAGTCACTGGCCGATCCAAGCAGATTGTCAGTTATCCGATGTGTAAGGGGGCAGGCCCGCAACAAGCAGTATCTCAACGAACATCTATGATATACTCGAAAACCACTGGCCAGCGGCCAGATGCATGACGCAGAAAAACTTTTAACTACAAAAGATTATGTTGAAAGCACGATGGCCGGCAAGAAGCTGATAAGCGTTTTTCAGTGTTTGGCTGAAGTTCGCTATCATTTCCATAGCTCTGTGTACTCTACAATTCTGCATAGTTGACGTTTTGACAACTGCTTCAAAATTCAAAGCACCCGAGACCTTTCAGCGCCGGGTTCCTGATTCGCTGCTCAGCGATGATGGTAATGGTTTATTGTTTCATAAGCCATCGCACACTAGGTAAATCAACGGTCAGTGAACATTGGAGAAAATGAATATACAATGTCATAATAGCTGATCAGTGCAAACAAAGAGTGGTACTGTGTCCAATCTAGGTCTGCGATTCTGTTTGTGTTTAACAAACTATAGAAAGGATAGTTTGAAATAGTCTGGTTGATTGCTAACCAATAAAAAAGCAATTTTAGCTTTATGATCTTTAAGATGATACGTTCTTTTGTGAATTTCACCTCACTACGACCGTTTTCAATGACGACAAAAGATGGGTTGTTCCTTTAAAGCAACTGATGCAGTGCTTGGTGCATAACTAAAACATTTCTTCCTGACAGCAAAATAACCACGAAGCTATTTGTATGGAATGGTTTGTGTTTTTTCACTTCATCCACCGTAAAATGTGATTTCTTGACTCACATCACATCGAAAAACATGTGAATTTTCGTTTAAATTTTTTTGTCACAAAATTTCGTTTTTAAGTTTTCAACACCGCGATGCGCGATGTTATTGAAAACTCTGAAAAAACAAACAAGAAACGCCAAACAACTCTGCGCAGTAATGTTATCTTGCCTCTGGAATCTACCCCGTGCTTGGGACAGCAACAACAACAAAACGGTGCAGCAGTGATGGCAACACTGCCAGACGCGCTTTATCAGCGTTTCCGTTGTTTGTTGCGAACCCAACGATCTGTCGCATGCGAGTTTGACGCAGCCGCCTGCAGTCTTTCTTGCACTATCATGAGGTTTCACGTGAAGCAAGCCTTGTCCTGCCAGTTCTAAACTCATTGCAACATTAACCAGTTTTCTCGGTTTTGATCAAATAAAATTCATGTGCCTACACATAACAAAAATGAGGTAAGAAAACATGCATTAAGAGACATCAGTGTCAAGCATTCAACTCAAAAGTATGGCCCAAACTGCAACAGCGATATGTGCGATGTGCTGCCCATCCTAATGATCGTGTTTCTTCCAGCGCAGGAGCCCGCAACCTTTATCTGACCATGTACCCCTTCTGCATTTCGACAGATAAGCATGTGCCCCTAAAATTTCTTATGACAAAATATTTTATTATGACTATCATAGCTATTTTTGAACAAAGCATATAACGATTTCTGAAAATAACGTTCACCAAGATATGTATAAATAATTGGAAATAAATAATATGTAAACGTATTTTTCGCTTCTGTTCTAAGTCAAAATGTACCCCTTTAGATAGGCAAATGTACCCCTTTAGATAGGCAAATGTACCCCTTTAGATAGGCAAATGTACCCCTTTAGATAAGCAAATGTACCCCTTTAGATAGGCAAATGTACCCCTTTAGATAGGCAAATGTACCTCAGGTCGGGAACCCTTGTTCCAGCGAATGATCAGCACGTCACGAGCGCCTTGTTAATTACCCCCACGCAGCAGGTACAATCACATGAGAAGAATGTCGCCAAGAAACACGAAATTGAACTCACTGGTTCACCCAAGAATTAAAGCAAAAAAGGCAACAACACAAATGTATAACACTGCCTATACCTCAGTGACGGCAATACAGCTAGGAACCTGAAATGGAAAACACGTGGTTTCTTTCTCGGTCATGTTTTTTTCCCAGGTTCAAAACTGCATTTAAATTTGTATTTAAAAATTTGTTTAAACCGTATACAATAACAAATTTTTTACAAACTAAAAAGTTTAATACAAGTTCGAAGCAAAAGGAAATCTAAATGGTAGGAAATGCAGCTGCTAATGAAACAAAAACCGTAGAGCTGTTGCTTTCTTCCTTTTCCTTGTCAAAACAAGCTTAAGAAGTGATAACAAGATTTATTTCATTGAATGCCAACATCATGGAGAAGCAATTCAGCTTGTTGTATTCTCTTTTCTCATCTTTTGTCATTTTCACGATAATGGTTTAATGGAGCCGTTCATAAAGTTGGTCCATCAGGAATTGGAATACAATGGTTAGTTTTTTCGGAAATTTTCTGTTTTACTGATAATTAAAAACGTATCACATCATTAAACGTAATTTCAAAGCAGTTAGGAAGTAGGCAAGCCATATACCAGAAACCTTTTNGCACTTTTTTAGCGATGTCAACTGTAGTTCTTGTGAAATAAGATTCCTACTTGCCGAACCTTTTTTNTACCAACATCTTTGTCTGAATTTCAAACTGGCTGTGCTCATGTTCAAATAACGCAAATAATACTATCTGCTATTTTTACATTTTTTTCAAACTTCTACAAAGCACTCTGCAAACTGTATTAATCTATAAATTTTTCCAATCGCATGAATTGCTACATCAACACACAATTTATCCAGATATTTGTTAAGTTTCCAAGTAAAGCATAACGCAACTAAGCACTGTTCAAATAAATTATGATCTCAAGCATGGATCAAGACCACTTTCTCCTGTCAATGCTGCCGCAAAAGCTTGCTACTGTTTAGGGCGTGCAAGGAATAAATACGTCACGAATGAAAAGAACCTGAACAGTTTTCTATTGTTCTGGTGGTGAACAAAAGTTTGTTTTCTATTTTATTTTTAAAAGTGGTTTGCTTTTCATCGAATGTTACGCGATGTTTGATGTTGTTTTTTACTACTGTGCTATTTTGTTTGAGCGTTGGCACTCAAAAAGATTCTGACAGTAACAATCACATGTTGAAGCACGCTACTGAACCAAACAGAAATACAGAGATGCTTTTGTTTTGTTCATGAGGGAAGAGCGCTAATGGCAAATCGGAATGTTATATAAGTTATGTGACAACGTATGAACAAATGCTTACGCTTTCAACACACGAAGAGTCAAAGTTTTGTGAACCAAGACCGCAAAAAGTCCGTCCATAAACTTTTAAAGCGGCATGGAAAACAAAAGTGGTTGAAAGCGCCTGAGTATGTATTGTAACTGTGGTTGAGGAGAACGCAGATAATTATAAAAGTTAATCGGACGTCCTAATTTCTCAACAGAGGGAAACCTTTAAGGTTTTGATGCCTTTTACTTTTTTAAAATATTCAAATCCTCTGTGGACCACAATGCACCATTAATCAAATTAAGTAGGAAATTGACCAAGCTGGCATCAAAACCTTGGATAAC
>JGI24158J21664_10006636_pt1 | contig 15275 bp, 5 predicted proteins | sample Ectturendosymbi3_FD_21664 | JGI IMG/M metagenome (IMG submission 21664) | reverse complement strand
GTAGATTAAGCATGTAATATCATGATTCGTTAATTTCGAAAAAGAATTGCGGACGTTCGGACACTATAGCAGTATTTTGTAAAGTTGTGGTTACGTCAGAAGAAGGCCAGCTGTTAAAAAATCTTGTTTGACCTTCCCCTCTTGACTTCGCCCTTGTGCGTTGAAATTCCCGGGGAAATTTACGTCATAACGAATGTGTTTTGGTGTTGTGCAATCGCTTTGTAGTTGCGTACAGATAGGGAGACTAGGTTCCTAGTTCAACGTTAAAAACGTTTTCGTGAAAGCTGCATAAAACAGTTTATGTAGAGTTAAAACGAAGGAAGGCTGTTGTGTCCGTTTATCATATGTATGTTTGTGAAGACTCTGTTAAGACAGTCTAATTTAAAGTTTCGACCAGAAAAAGCGGGGATAATCTCGATAAGTTTAACGCTCGCTTGCTCGATCTTAAAAAGCCTCTTCAGCTCTTCAGATTTAATCTCACTTGCTGTATGTCATGATGAAGATGGATGGTGCCCAGTGGCGTTTCTAGGGTATGGCAGGCGTGGCACGTGCCATGGGCGCCACTTTGAACGGAGGCGCAAAAATTGCTTGGCAAAAATTAAAATCTTTATTTACAATTTCTTGAACCTCTATTTTGCGCCCCATGCGTTCATAAAGTGCAAAGCTGCATCAACACCGCGCCTTTACCTAAAGCATTACGTCGGGCGTGTTACACTAGCACCACCAAGCATTATGACAAAACTGTGGTAGCCTAATGTGACATAACACGATCCACCAGACGTCGTCCTTCTCGGGTCTAAGAAAGGATAAGTCAGTCCGTACTGCTGCATTTCAGGCGAGAAGATATTGGTCACAATCCGGTTGAGATGGGTTTAAGTCCGTGGCTGTGAGAATCTGACTGTTATGCAAATAACTGCTGTTGAGGTCGTACAGATTTAGAAATTACTTAAACTGCTGCGGCCCACTCCGACTTTACGAAACTTCTTCGATGGCCACGAGTGCCCGATGAAGAGGCTGAATAAAATGACCCAGTCCAGAAACTAAGGCTGAGAACATTAGATAATCCTCGAAAAATTCGCAGTTAGTATCGTTGCCGTACCAGTTGAACAAAAAAATATTAACTCATGTAAGAGATTTATTAATCTTGTTTAGAGCTAGCTTTTTCTGTCTGAATTGGGCTTTCTATTCGATCAAGGCTTTGTGAAAAAGTTCTGATTGTGAAAAACTAAAATCTACGTGTGACAATTTAGGATCTGTGTACAGTTCAGATGAAGATGGCAAGCAATTATACGCAGAACCGTCACCAGAAGATCTCCAATAGGGGGGCTTTACGTTTGTGCAGGGGGGGGTAGCATTCTAAAATTTAACAAAACTCCACTAATTGATAGTGTTTCAAATTTCAATTTGGAGTGACTTGGAATTTGTTTGGGGGGAGATAAGCCCACCAAAGCCCCCCGTGACGACGGGACTGATATACGAGAATATTCTAGATTGCAAAATGCTGGTTGCAAGTCGTGTAACTTAAAATTATCTCGTCCAGAAGTCCCCCTGACATTTTTCGAATTGCTTTGCAGATAATGCTGACGATGGCAGTTATATGTATTGCAAGCTGCGAAAGATCATTCAGTAAATTGAAACTGTTCTTTTCATATCTCCGGGCCTCATTGACAAGCAATAAGACAGGAAAGGTTGTGTGATCTAGCTTTGATGAGAACAGTCCCGTAGCCAGGTTTCAATAACTGGGAGGGCATAATACATTTTAGGGGGGAAAGATCTTTGCTTTTACCATATGTCTAAAACAAAATTTTCTGGGTGCAACAAAATTTGGGGGAGCACAAAAGAAATTTGGGAGGGAACTGTCCCCGAATGTTCCCCGTGGCTACGGGCCTGGATGAGAATAGAGAGGGACTAAACAGCGAAAGCTTACTTTGATGAAATAATAAACGACTTTACTTCGAGAAAGGCAAGGAAAGTGTAGTTTTAATTAGCAATTTTGTGTAATTTAACCGGAAAAGGCTGGATATATTTGTTTCATTGGAATTGCGTTTTTCGAACACAAGTGATACATCACTTGCATTAAATAATTTTTGTACAATTCAAATTAAATGTGTTCCATCAAAAGGAATTGTCGTTTGCAGTTGCAATGTTGCTTGCTTTTTAGTATGTTATACAATTTTGCCAGGCAACAATATGTAGACCTATTAACTACGATAACGTTATTATTTGATTTTGATATTCATCATTGAAAAAATAAATGAGCATAGAAGTATACAATAGTCGTTATGGATAATTTCTATTTTCCTGGCTGAAAAGCTTAAAGCAAAAAAACAAAAATATTTTCCGTTTAAAAAAATGTATTTTCTTCATGCTTTATCTTTCGTAAATATTATGCGTACATCTAATATTTAAAGTATTAGAAAGGGTGCACATTTACATTTTGCCATGGGCGCCACTTTGCATAGATACGCCACTGATGGTGTCAGATTCCAATAAATTTGTTCTTATTAGAAGCGTGTGAGAAATTTCCAGACTGTTGAGGACAGTGAAGGCACAGGGAGTGTTGGGAAGCGGTTAGTTCTACGCTCTGCTTCAACCTATCAGCTTTTGGTTAAAGCACCAAGTTGATTACATTGAGACTGACTATCAGGGGGTTAATTTGCAACTGGCTCGAAAAAGCACGCAGCTGCCTAATTGCTTGCTGATATTAAAAGGCCCTATCTGGATTTTTCGGGGGGGCCCAATAGCCTTTCACACGGCTCTGACTTGCACTAACCTTTCTTCCCAAAAACGATTACGTATTTAGCTAGCTACTGCATTTACAGTAGAGTTAAAAATGGAATTCACAAATGCGATAAAGACAATATTGTAAATTAGGAACGTCACACAGGTCCTCTAGACAAACTTGCAAATGCTTGACGCACTCAGTCTACGCAAAGTGTGAAAATGGTTGTATATTTGCGAAAACGAAGCCATAATCGATTATTAACACGGCTCTGCACTGTTAAGACACACTTGCCGCCGCACCGTAACACAACGGTTGGTAAGATGATGTGGTAGGCTTTCTAGCATAAGCGGTTGTCAAGTATAAGCGAAAACACAGTAATACTTCAAGTGAAATGAACATTTTGAAAATTCGTCTTTTCACACTGTGATGTAGAACAATATAATCAAATGATTTGAACAGATGTCTCATAAAAATATGTTTAGGCTGAAAATGGCATCATTAAAAATGAATCAGTGATATGTGAAATAATAATGTAATTGTGGAGTGCATCAATCTATCGATTTGATAAGATATTATCTAATGTGTACAGTTCATTGTCGATGGGAGATCGTGCCAAAAGACCTGCAGATGTATTGTCAAGTAAAGTAGAAGCTTTTTATTGGCTAGAGCAGGATTGCAATCAAGATATGACGGATCTATTGCTGCTGAATTCGGTTGTGATTGTGAACGTGTTGTGCAGTCAATTGCTATCAATTCTTCGAATCAGAGCTTGCTCCATCAAAATTACAGCAGATCAGATGTATAAGTGTTTCGCTTCTCTGAATATTTTAGCTTGTTTTCTGGTTAACTTATTTTAATGATAGCGTTATTTGATCAAAATAAGCAAACTTGGCATTTTGCCAAGTACAGTATAAGAGAAAACGTAGTTACAGTTTCAAGTGAAATGAATATTTTGAGAATATGTCTTTTAACACTGTAATGACAACAAGAGCGGGAATTATGAAGATTGTTCTTTCATCAAATGACTAATTGCTTCAATCGAATGAAATAGTTCTAAAGTCCTAGTGCTTGGTCATTTCGAACAATATGTTGACAAGCACGTTTGCTTTCATCCAACGTTTGCAGGGTTTGTCATAAAGAAACTAAACGTTTCAGCTGAAAATAGCAGCTGCAAACGTGAACGAGACACTTATGAAGTCATAATGAACACTGTGGATTGCGTTAACCATTTGATTTGACAAGATATGATTTTAAAGCTCCGCAGTTCATTGTCGGCGGCAAATCGTATCAATGATCTGCAGATGCCTGGTCAAGTGAAGTACAAGCTTTTATCTGCCTGGTGGGTGGCAGTCATAGCATGACGGATCTATTGCTGCTAAATTCGATTTTAATTGTGAACGCGTTGTTCAATTTAACTGCTATCAATTCACTGAATCAGAGTTATCTCAAAGCAAATCAAATCAGATGCAAATATGCTTGGCTTAACTGAAAATTTTTAGCTTTGTTTTGTCGTTGCCTGATTTTAATCATGGGGTCTTTGGGTAAAATAAGCGGATTTGGCACTTTAGCAAATAGCAGCGAAATCGCGGTTAATGTTTCAAGTGAAACGAACATTTTCAAAAATCATGCTTTCTTCACACTGTAATGAATGAAAGAAAAAGAATGGCAAATTTGGGGAATGAGGTGATATTACAATAACATGATTCTCAATAAATCTATCAAAAAAATATTTTCACAAGTTCATTAGTGTTTGGTCATTCAAACAACACATATACCTGTGTGGTGATTAACGTTTGACGTAAACAATATATAAACATATTTGGGGATATATGTTTTACGAAGTTTGCACACCTAAATCTATTGAGAAATTGATGAGAGGTTGAAATAACAAATTCAACATTTTTGAAAATGCATAACCACCAATCTCACTAAATAAGTCAGATACGAAACAGTAATGCAAGTAAAAATGCAAATTTAACCCAATTCAACCTACGTTTTGATCTCCGTTCATGGTCAATGATGGATCTGTTCAAAGATTTGCAGATGTCTTCTCAGTCGAAATAGAACTTTCGGTTGGACTCTAATTGTCTCACCTGAATTTCCATCCCTTCATTCTTCACAAAAAATAGCAGGTTGTTTTAATCCCATCAGAGCTTTTCATTAGAGTCTTTGGTCAAAAATAGGCGATCACAATCATTTCCCGAGTATATGTCAAACGTTAGCCACATGCTATGCCATGGGAAAGCTGTTTTTCAGATGCGATTCTTCTGCTCTAAACCAAGATTTATGCACCGCAAAATATGGGATAGCTAAATCGGCGACGAAGAGTTGAAATGTTGATTACACAGAAGAAATGGTAAAGCAATCATGCATTTTCAGCTCAATGGTTGCTCAATACAGAAATAGCACAGTTTCAGAAAATTTGTCAAAATGTATGACTTAGTTAAATGCCTTTTTTTTGCGTTATCCTTGACTCACTTTAATCACGGGGCCTTTTACACAAAACAAACCAACTTCGCATTAAGCCAACTATTAAAGAAAACCCAATTAAAGCTCAACTGAAACGAACATTTTCGAATGTGTCTTTTCACATTGCAATGAATCAAAAACAAACCTGGCAAATTTAGGGTTTAGTGTTATATCGAAATGATTAAATTGCTGAAATCATTCAGTGAAAGAGTTCTACAAGTTCATTGGTGTTTGGTCATTCAAAGAATATATTCACGTGATTGATGACTCACGTTTGGCTTTTTACAATGTTTGTAAGGATCGCTCGCAACGAAAAACATAATTTGGCTGAAAATGGCTTGTGCAAAAGAGCTGAAACGAGTGTCAGGTCTGTTTTCCTAGTACGCCAAATCGATCCCTAACTTCTCCAATTAAGCGGGTCCCCTCTTGCATTGCAATGTTTTTCCCAGTGGTGTAGGAGGTGGGGTGGAGGAGGTGCAAGCGCACCCCCAAAAGTTTTGATTTGTTGAAAATCCTGGCAAAATCCCTGAAATTTCGGGAAAATCCCTAAAAATCTGGGCTAAATGCCTGAAAATCTTAACAAAGTCACTAAGCGTCTGTGCAAATTCCCTGAAAATCTGGGCAAAATGGTACCCAACGGTGTTTGACCTTAAAAAATGGCGCCCAACATTTGCAGAAATATAAGTGAAGACAGTTCTTTGGAGGTCATACCCAAAAACGGTCGGCAAAAGTTGTATGACAACGTTTTGGGCAAGTTTGTGAAAATTTGGGCAAGTTTGTGAAAATTTGGGCAAAAATGCTTTGCACCTCCAGAAATATGCTTACTCCTACACCTATGGCTTTTCCCCTCAGTAAAGATGCTGTACTTGCATTGAAAATGTTGAAAAACGATCTAAGTAACGCTAGTTTGGGCTCTATTCAGGACGGCGTACCCTTCGAAGTCGAGACGGATGCGTCCGACTTTGCGTTGGCTGCTGTGTTGTAGCAATGGTCGTCCAGATGCGGTTATGTCGCGAACTCTCTCTGCTTTTGAAAAGCAGTATAGAAGGAATCCACCGCCATGGTTGAGGCGGTGAGTTAATGGTTGGATATTCTTAACGGACGCCATTTCACAATTGTTACTGATCAGGAAACTGTTTCGTTTATGTTCTCCCAAACGAACCGTAGTAAAATTAAAAATGCTAAAATTCTCTCGTGGCGTTTGGAACTCAGCCAACTTCATTATGGCATCCGCCATAAACCCGGTATTTATAACGTTGGATCTGATGCTTTATCTCGTTCGTGTACCCTTGCACCCTCCCGTGTATCTCCACCACATGGACGAATCACTCGGCCACCAGGGTGGCGGATTCGGAGGTTTTTGCGTGGAGTCGGAGTCGAATTCCTAACAACATTTGGATTCGGAGCCGGATTTTTTGTCCGACTCCGACTCCGGATGTACAATTGGACCATTTTTTGCACCACAACCCTAAATTGGGAATTCCTATTTGAAATGGTACAATGTCTTTTGAAACTTTTGTTGAAACAGATATTTCTTGCTGTGCACCACGATTTCCATTGATATTAACAGTCAAATTTCATTCCCTTTATGTTAAGGAGTCGGAGTCGGAAATTTTGGAAAGTCCGGAGTCGGGAGTCGGAAATTTTGGAAAGGTCGGAGTTGGAGTCGGAGTCAGATATTTTACCTCCAACTCCGCAGCCCTGTCGGCCACCCTGAACATAACAAACATCAAGAAGGCATACCAAGAATTTTGCGAGAGCCTGCTATCTGCGGCTAAACAATGTATCCCACGTGATGGTCTCAGAACTATGTGCCTTGTATCTCCTCACAACTCGTGCTGCAGAACGGGGCACACAAGACCAGGAACCTCGAGTACACCAGGCACACCAACAAGGAGTTTTCCGATTTATGGAAGGTCCCAACACCTGAGGGAAACAGTATCTCTGGCCTCTTCGTGCCAGAGGAGCTTGCTTCCGCTCTCAGGCGCCTGAAGTCAGGAAAGTCTCCGGGTCTGGATTATATCCTCCCTAAGTTTATAATCCACGCCGGGTCGGATCTCAAACCTTGATTTTGCGATTTCCTCACTGATCCTGCATGCGCCTAATCAAGTTTTTGGCGCAGTTCCCGTCATCAGCAGGGAAATGTAAGCGAAAACTAACACAACTCTAGAACGTGTTTCATCGTGACATTTTTGCGGTGTGTTTAAAATGATCACTTTGCCCACGATGTTCTCTAATGTTTGGTGGTACGAGGTTGAGCTGAACTTGTGCTTTGACCGCTTGGTAATGAAACGAATAATGATGATGACGTGAGTGGTTGCGGTAATAACAAATAGGTTGCGGGAGCTAATCAGTCTTATACGCTTTCAAAAACATCTGTTTGTTTGCACTGCTGCAATGAAAAGCGGGTTGAATTGCTTTGGCAGATAAGGTGCCTGTGAACGTTCGATGTTATTTGTGTTTTTATACATTCAGTCAATTTTGAATGTTTGAAGTTGCAATAAAAAGAGTCAAAGCAAGCTAAGCATATGCGTCATTAAAAGCATTAAAAGTAAAAGAAAACGGTCCTTATCGCTTGGTAGGATTATATAAAGAATTCGTATATCTTTTAACTCGTTTAGTAAGTTTGCTATGGCACTTTAACAAGCTTCATTTTCAGAGCGGTGCTGAGTGGCCTGGAGTGACTCGAATGTACGACGGTTTCAAGCGTTTCCCAAGTCAGTGCTGTGCTTGAACGCTTTGCCAGAGTTATTGTGTTCAAGTGGTTATCCCAATAAGTTCCCGAACATTTGGAAATTTTTTTGCGCCCTTCGCAAAACTTCTTTGCGCTTCATTTGTAACTTGCAAGTGATCTCTGTATCGAATGGTTTGCTAAAAAATTGAAATTTGTATGACGTAAACAACCCAAAAAATAGTTCACGAAATTTTTCTGCAACCTCAAATGATCTTCACGCGTTTCTGAAATTGGAGAAATTTGTTTTACTGGGGTTTTAAGTCTTTAGTTGCTAACATATTAACCCGGCTTGTTCATAGCATACAAACTCCTCTGGTTCATTCTTTTCAATATTGGAACGGATGTACGATTTGTATGAAAATGTTTCATCAAATCAAAAAAAGAATTATTGTCAAAAACGAAGTTGTTTAAACATGCTATGCATCTGCACACTGGCTTGCCTTGGAGTCACGACTCGCGGTAAGAGATCGTTAAAGAACATAAGGAAAAGGAACGTCGTCAATCAAAGCAAGAAACATACGCGATGAAATTGCACATCGACGTGTTCCAGTGTCGTGACTCGCGCTAAGCGTTCGTTATTGAACTGTTGAAAGTGGTTAGGCGAATGCACGCCCGAAAGTAGTGGCAGAGTTTGTTTTCTATCAGCTTGAAAAGACTGCACTGTGGCAGAGCCATTTCAAGATATCGTATTTATTCGATTGCAAGCCGCGGCTTATAAAGCTTTTTTTAATCATTTCGTGCGGCTTATAGTCAAATGCGCCTTTTATTTTTTATTTCTTTAGCTTATCGAAAGGTATAGTTGACGCTCGCGTCTTTCCTGGTTACGGTTTTTCGACCAAACTCTCTTTTCGCATTCTATTCTCTTCAGCAACATGTGCGCATTGTGTCACAGGAGAGATTATGATGAAGACAAGGCAGTTGTAGTGTGATGCATCATTACCAGGGTTACGTATTTCGCGAAACATGCTAGTTCGCGAAAGTATCTCAGAGGCTTAGGTAACCATAATTCAAGTGCGGCCTACAATCAAGGGCGGCTTCCTTAATATTTTAGCACCATTTCGTGCGGCTTACATTCCAGGGCAGCTTACAATCAAAGGCGGCTAACAATCGAGTAAATGCGGTAATCGCTATTGATAATTTTCAAAAGTCACGCAATTGCAAATAGGATTAGAATCGAGCTAGAAGTGACTGAATCCTGGAAAACATCAGTCGCAAAACAGCGCTTCAGCACAGTGGAGGGTTATGAGTTAAGTTCAGAAAAGTTATTCAGAGCCACTATAGTGACTTTGCTGTGCCCAAAGAGCAAGGCTTGTTAAGTTCATTGTTTTGCTTAGATCGCAAAATACCTTGTCAACAACAGGATTGCAACGACAAAGATAGAACTTTGGCCTGGATATTGCAAATGATATTGCAATTTTACAGGTTTTTCTTATGATCAAACTGTCTCCCGTCTGTTTTGGTCCTAGACCTGAACTGTACATGAATCAGGGCTAATTCGTCTAATAAGCCCACGTCAGTTGTGCAACGCGTTGCCTAACTCTACGTGGATAGACAAATAAGTGGTGGAAAAATGCTTAGAAGGAGACAAATGACTTCGGGCAGGGGCAGATACAGCCTGAAACTTACGAAAGTAATTTTATACACTATGTCTTTTTACAATTCGGAAAACAGCATTCGCGATATACGGCCATTTTGTCGTACATTGTTTTGTCGCAGTAGTGTTGCGAAGTATTCTTCATCTCTCTTGCAGTAGCGAAGCCGTTATGACACTTGACTAGCAAATACTACTGAAATCTCCCCCTAACCTTACTGGCTGGATCCGCTTCTGACTTCGGGTCTAAAGCTAGACAAAGTTGCAAATCTCTCCTCAAAATTTTTTAAAACTGAAAGCTACAGTATTTTTTCAACCCACATGACAGGCGTTTCACTTGAACTTACTTGCTTGGTATTGCTGCTCTATTTTCTGTCTAGGATGACCATAGCAATTCCCTTGATTACCTTGCTATTGATCTTGGCTGCAGCTCCAAGATGAACTTTACGTCATTATCCTGAGCACGGCAGCAACCAGCTGGTGTTTTCAGGGAGTGGGTAAAAACGATTACAACTTGTTGTTTTACCTAACAACTAAATACGGTTTTGCCGCTTTCAAAATTGCCCGGTTGCCCCCACCCTGGTTTCGGGCCTGATCATGACCTAAACCAGCCAGTGATTATCAAAAATTACAACTATAGCAACTGCTGTATCTAAATAAGGTCATGCTTTGACTTCGAAATATTGTTAACGTTAAGCCCGTTCAATTGCAGCGATGTGACCTCCCAAATATTTTACATGGTCGCCACCGTTCCTCTAAATGCATTTGCTTGTGGTTAACTTACGGTATGCAAGCAGTTAAAGAATATAGGGGCAATTTAGCTGCTGTAGAGCTCTTATCAAAATTAAAATAAAGCGTGAAGAAGAGACAAAAGATGACAATCCAAGCCCATATTTAAAATAACATTTTCACATCTAAGCAAACGTTGGTTAGCATACGTGTAAAAAGCGTAGTATATGAGACCAATTTTTAATGCATGTTTGATGAAACACTTTTTTTCACCATAAGTTATTGCTAAGTTTTCAAAAAATTAGAAAAAATTTATTTTTTGTAATTTACAAAAATTGATCAACAAATATATAAACGCAGTGTGCGTTGTTTCCGATTTGAGTGAGAAAGCAAGGTTCAGGATTCTAGACGCTTCACACACTCACGCCATTATCGCGTAAACGGAATGTTTTGAACGTGAATGGGATTCCTTTTCGAACTGATGTAACTTTTACTATTTAACTGAACAGTATTCTGAGGATAGCTTCAGTAAAACAAGTAAACTAAATGAAAAATTAAAGTTGCTCATTGTATCAAGTTAAAAGTTTAGAATCTTAGATAATATGATTCTGTTATGTCGTATGCGGGCTGTTAAACGATATAGTAATGAACACTTATTGATTTTTTCACCTTTCGAAAATCTACTATTAAAATAATCACTATGTGAATGATTTGAAGTTAATATAAACTGAGACGTAATGTGTGTAATTTCATTACGAGATTAACAACTTTATTATCAAAATTCCGAGGGTGTTAAAAGTTTTCATGCTGGGTTCTGATATTTATGTAAAACCTAAAATAATTTTTGGAATAAAATTGTGAGAACCCAACCGGACTGTGAACGTTTCGTGGCACACGATTTCCTACTTTATGATTTTATGATTTCAACCCTACTCAATGATGAAAACGTTTGATTGTTTCGACATCTCATGGCTAAGCTCTCTTGATCATGACGTTAAATAAATTTGCTTTTATTTACAGCGTAAAAAAGTCGTGCTCTCCAATCATACTCAGTGACAAAAAAGTTAATTGTGTAAAAAAGACCTTTTACTTCTGCAAGAGTATAATGAATCTTCTGGCGAGCTTATTTGTAATGTTGATTTGTTTCTTTCTCATGCTTGGCTGCTCATCTGGAAGGCCGTTCAGCATTGATGATGATGATGATATTGGTTTAATGAACATAGTGTAAGTCAAGACTTGAAGACAAGTATCGTGTTAAGTATTTGACGTGTTGTGTTGTTCTATGTGAAAAGTATTAGGTTATTTAGCTGTAAATTTGGCCCTTGCCTTCAAAACTTTGCAATAATTCTGAAGACCGCAGCTCATTTTGAGTGCATTAAAAATATTACTCGTCCTTGTTTTGTCTTCTCCTTTTTCGTATTATTTTCAACACTTGTCTTGGTATTAAGTGGTTAACAAGGTAATCCATCCCGATTAGACAGCCCTAGAATCCCATAATGTGATGTCATTTGCAAAAAGACGATTAGGGTTCACAATATCGAAATATATTTTGCAATTAAGTTTTTGCAACCTTTCAGCACGAAAAATAATTAGAGCGGAATTTCTAGTCCTGCATCAAAATATGAAAAAACAAGTAAGGTTGGTTAATCGAAGAATGTTTAAAAATTCCACCAGTTGTCGGAGCATATCTAACTAAATAAATTTTATCCCACAAAAAGTGTGTGGATACGTTTGGTAGGTGTGATTAATTATCAGAGATACGCAATTTGTCATCAATTAACAAACTTCATTAACAGCTTTTTTCCAAGTTGCATATGCCCTTTTAGAGTCGCTTTGGAGTGAAAGAAATTTCATCAAAGCGATAAGCATTGCGGTAATTAATGATACTAAGAAACAAAACGTTAATTTTCAAATTATTAGTTACATTCTGGTTTCACTACAGAAATTTAAAAAATTAAGACCAACGTGTGGCGGTAGTTGTTCAGACAACATGTTTGAATCACCTTGCAGTATAAATCTTAAACAGCAGAACATCAAAGACCCATTTTGAGATAGATCTATAAATGCAACATTAAAAAAAGATTGAGTAAAATATAAAAACAACAAGAGGTATTGCAATATTTGTTGAATCTGCAACAGGGGTTCTAAACCTTTTCAAGCATGTGGCCCAATTGATAAACAAACAGAGGTCTGTGGCCCCCGTGTACAACTTCTCCAGTGCAACAACTGTTACACATGCACAGAACAGAAGTAAAAACAACTAAAAACAATTTTTAATAACACAACGTGACCTGCAATCAAATGCGAAGGCTCAGCCTGTTTATTGTTAGAAGCATAGATATTCGAGGGTCAGGGGGGTTAGTGGCAGAGGCATAGATATTTTCCATAGTTAGAAGCATCGACATTTTGCAGAGTTCCAACGCCGGAACAGCAATAGGGGAGTGGAAATAAAGGGTTGAGGGCAATTGAAACTTTTAAAAAACAAAAAAAATCGTTACCAATTATGCTTGTTGCTGTTGAGCAACAATGTTGACCTCAAAAATAATAATAGAAATTATAGAAAAACGTTCTGAATTTTCCGTGTGGGCGAGCAGCGGCAATAAATTGTTTAAAGTTGATCTTGATAAACCATGAAATTACCTGTGATACTGTTATGTAAAGGCACATCTGCCCCCGTTGCCACTCTTTTGAAAGGTCGGGGAGCAATGCACAGTAGCGTAGCCATCCCAAAATTATGTAACGCGCTAAATATTTTTGCCTTTAAAGCTAGAAACAGTATTTGGTATGGGACACCCCCTCTCTAAGCACAAAACGACAAGCAGTGCTGGAATTTTGGGGGGAGCATGACCCCGTTACCATACCCTGGCCACGCCTATGGCAATGCCTCCATTCTCCTGCGTCTCTGAAGAGTTCACGTTGTGACACGTCGCGACAAAGTGCGCAGCTGTGAAATTCGCAAAGCCCTAAATGTCAACCCTTCTCTTCCAATTCGATAGATTCCAGCTGCGGTGGTTTGGCCATGTCTGCCCAGAACGTCCCGGGGAAGACCGGCGGTGCAATTCGTGCCGGCTCACCCACGGGAAAGCGACCGAGAGTTCGCCCAAGCAACAGGTGGCGTGACTACATCTCCGACCTTTCTTGGTCCCGTCTTGGTGCGGAGCGAGCAGAATCATCTGAGATTGCTTTTGACCGTGAGGTATTTCGAGCCGCGACCTTCTTCGGAGGAAAAAGCGGGCACGAAAATGAATGAAAAAATGAACATTTGAAGTTCAATACGTGATGATGCACTGACCAAGTCATCTTCCTCATTAATCCAACCTCTAGATTTTGTTTTCATAGCAACAAGAGCCGCCTGTCTGCCTCGACATGCCTTCAGGAACTGCACACTGTGCACAACGTGGTAGGCTACGTGGAAATTTCCATGTTGCAATAATTTCTAACACATAATTGCGATAGAGCATAATATGACGTTTGTAGCTGAAGAGCTACATACGTTTTCGATTAAAACATTGAAACATTCAACTTTGAAAAACTCCTCAGTTTCAATAATATCAGGCAGTGACCCCTTACAAATTTTTCTGTGGCCCGCTAGATGGGCCATGGCCCACAGGTTGAGAAATCCTGATCTGCAACGTTTTCAATAAATCAAAGATCATGAGGACAAATAGGTTGTTTCACAGTGAAGAAGCTTTCTAGAAACTTTCAAATATCCACTTGAAGAACAATAATCAAATGCAGTCAGATTAAATGCTGGTAGCATCCAGTATGATTCGAATTTGTGCAACGGTTCGGAAAACACTTCCGGCATGACCAAAACTTTTTGTGCACGCAGCGTCTGAAAAACATGCCGAATTGGTGAAAATAGGTCTGTTTCTTACTCAGTGCGTCTTCGGCTTATTATCGAATTGTAAATCCTCCAGGATTGCAGTAAATCTGCCACGTGACATTGTTTCCCAAAAAATCGGAATGTCTGATCCATGCATCGTAGGTGCTGTTATTCCTCTATATTTTAGTATCAGTAAAAACATTGTGCCCTGAGGTTTGAAGTCTAGACAAACGTGTGTGCTTGCTACCTGATTCCAAACATCAATTGGTATCAAAAGAAGTCGACATGTGTAGATGTGATAGAGAACCACAAGAAGCAGTTTTAATTATCTTTGGCTATCACCAGGCAATGGATGTAGTGGCGTACGCAGAAAATTTTCATGCGGGCGGGATTCATTCAGTGGCATTTGTGGTCATTTTTATTTGGTGTGGGCTGTTTGTGACGTCACAGTTTGACGTCATATTCATGTTTCCAAACCAACATATTGGCGAAGTTTATTGACATATTACGCATATTCGTCTACACGCACTTCACCTAACTTATGTGTCATTGAACTGAATATAAACTATCAGCACTCCAGATTAGGGTATCGGAGGAAAATACACTCAACGCTTCGACACAGCAGTTCCTAACTGCAAAAATATCAGGATGCGCGTTAAAACAGTGGAGTAAAGCACATTCATTGCGTCAGAACAATTTACAACTGCAAAATGAGGCTGCGGTAATGCCTTGTTGAAAACGAGCAGTCGAGCATAGAAAGTGTGCGGCTGAACTGTCTGGCGCACACCACGGTTTGCAAGATCGGATCTTGCTAAACTACACAATAATTGAGAATGCGCATAAAGTACGCAAGTAAACTTTCCATTTTTTATGTATAGAAGTCCAGAAAATTTTTAGTTTTTATTTCTCCCTCATGAGACATTATCAAATGCCTGACTGGTTCTATTTTAACAACTGCTGTTTTTGAGCTCGTGCAACAGTTTCATCATGCTACAGAAACTGGCAAAGGCGCAGCCAGGGGGGGTGCTGAAGGGGCTCAAGCACGCCCCTTAGCGATCAGAATATTGATGGTTATTTCTTAGTTTTTCACCAACATTGTACTGCAGTCGAGATCAGGTGCATTGCAAAATGTTCTTTGGCAGTACCACAGGCGTAGCAACACATTCGTTATCAAACCAAGCGGTTATGAATTTTCGAGATT